>Ga0302320_10019562_pt1 | contig 13570 bp, 8 predicted proteins | sample Bog_T0_3_FD_202130 | JGI IMG/M metagenome (GOLD analysis project Ga0302320, IMG submission 202130) | Peat permafrost microbial communities from Stordalen Mire near Abisko, Sweden - Bog_T0_3 | ecosystem: Environmental > Terrestrial > Soil > Wetlands > Peat | place: Sweden: Abisko, Stordalen Mire...
ATCGCACCGGGCCCATACGCGACCTGGAGTCTTTGGATCGGGAATTAGCCCGGTGATGTATCCTCCTCCTCCCACGTTGGAACTGCTCCAAACGGCTTGTACAGACGGAACACCGCTGCCGGAGTCCAAGGCCTCGGCTACCGCAATCCGCCCGCACGAGAGCGAGAGGATCAATAGTCCGATCCATGCGTAGTCTCGATGGCGGAAACGATTCATGCCTAAAAGGAGATTCTAGAACCCAGTGAGCCAACCAGAGCATGGTTTAGCCCATCATGCCAACCTAAGCAATGCGGTTTGGCCCAGCTTCTCGGCTACGCCGACGCCCGATGGATTCTGGTCGAGGCCGTGCAGCATGCGCTCGTGACGCCGAGGGTGTCCCGACAGATCGGCATTCGTCAGGAAGGCCAGCCCGCTATCTATAGGGAGCTCTCCTGGATGGCTCAAACGCGTCTGGACAAGCGAGGGTGGCACCGGCTCAGACGCGGCGTTATGAAGGCCAAGGTGAACATCGCTATGACCCGGGAGCTCGTCGGCTTCATTCGGGATCTGCTCTGCCACGTACCTGAACCGACCCAATAAGTCCGAGCCCAAACAGCCGCCTCGCGCTCCGCGACACGCACCCAGTTCTGTTTTTTTCCGGAGCCGTCTAAAGAGGCGGCAGACCTCAGGGACCGAGCAGCCGGCCCATACCTGATTGCCGTAGGGACGTTGGAGCAGCTGTGCTCCGACTAAGTCCGATACTAGACTAGGTGGGCTAGGTGGGCATGACGCACCAATGATGAACGATCATGTCCAATCGACGACGATCAGCACGCTCAACGGTCCAACACCTTAAGAAGCAACCAACGCATGCGTTACTCAAAACTAGCTCGGTCCCTGAACCCCCGCCTCCTCCCTGACGGTTGCCAACCCGCAACACATCGCGCTGCAGGTTGGCTTTTATTGCTTGTACGCGCGCAGCTAGATCAGGGTATCTCGTAGACCTCGACCAACGCTGTTCCGGAAGCCCCGTTCGGCGAGCTCACTACCGCAGTATAGGCGCCGGGTTTGAGCGTAATGACAAGAGGGGCGTCCGCGGAAATTTCCGGCAATGGAAACGCGCCGACCAATGCTGCAGCGCTGGCGCTGTTTGTCGTGTTGATCCCGTTTGCGCTCGAGGCAACTAGTACCCCGCCTTGGGCGTAAATGTCCAATTGCGGAGCTTGGAGAGGATTGGAAACTCCAAATTGCGCGAGCGTTGGACCTACACCGCGAGCAAGTACCGTTTGGGAGCAGCTTCCTTCGATAACAAACCCTCCAATAAGTGGAGAAGACGGTGCCACCATGCTCCGAGCCGATAGGTTGATGAGTCGAACCGGACTTTGGGTGTTGATGGCGGGTATGCCACGCCTGACCGTGCGCCCGTCCGAGATGAACACATTGCCCGAGGCATCCACGGCCAGGGCTTCAGGACCCGACAGCCGTGCCTGGCTCCCCGGACCATCTACTGACCCTGAGTAGCCGGCCAGCCCTCCGACAGTGGTGACAACACCTGCAGGCGTGATCTCTCGAATGGTGTAGTTGCCTTTGTCCGCAACATACAGGTTGCCTCCGCTGTCGACTGCCAGTCCCCCAGGATTGTGAAACTGGGCCTGCACGCCGATTCCGTCGTTCGCCCCGTTGACCTCGGGTTGGCCCGCGAATACCGAAACCGTGCCCCCGGTCGACACCTCGTATATTGCGTCACCGTAGACCACGGGAAAGCCCACAGAGTACCAGTATGAATCGAATGCCCCTATCGAGACAAAGATATCCCCCTGCCTGTCCACGGCAATCCCCTGAAGGTTATAGAGGTCGGGGGCGGGGATTTGGGCCACGGTGGTAACGTTGCCGTTCGAGTCGATCTTGCGGACCAGGTCGGAGGGGCCGCTGGGGCTGGATGGATCCACGTTTGCTGCATCCGCCACATAGATATTGCCCGCAGCATCGATCGCCAATGCGGTCGGTTGGCTAAACGTTGCCGAACTCCCAGGGCCGTCACGGGACCCGAATGTATTTGGAGTGCCCGCCAGCGTGCTCACAATCCCAGCAGGTGTGATCTTCCGGATCGTGCTATTATATTGATCGGCCACGAAGATATCCCCTGCAGCGTCCAAAACGAGCCCCGTCGGGCCGTTGAAATGAGCCGTGGCCGCGGGACCGTTCTCGCTACCTCTCTGCCCGGATTGTCCAGCGATGGTTTGCAGCACCCCGGTGGGCGACAATTTCTCGATTATGTTGTTGATGGGGTCCGCGACATAGAGGTTGCCCGACGAGTCAACCGCTATCCCAGCAGGGCCAACGCCAGGCGGCGCTGAGGCTGTTGCCTCGAAGTCGTTAGCAATCGTGCTAACCACTAGGTTTTGCGCGGAAGCGTGCCCCGCAACGAGCAGGGCAATACCCGCAACGAAATGCCAGTTGCACAGTTCAATTTTCATCTAGGAATCTCCGGTCACAATTGGAAGACATCAGAATCGCGTCGCGGCAAATGCCAATGCGGTAAAAAAATACTGTGCCTTTCCACCAAACCGATCTGGAATTGAGTTCGTCGTTGCGACTTCTACGCAGTCTTTTTCCGCATGGATGCAAACCGAACTGCTTTCCCGCTCGTTCGATAAAGGTTGGAATGAAGCACCCATGGCGAACACACCGGGCGCATGAATGAGATCCCCCACGTACTCTCGGGGATTGCCGCATCGGGCAGATGACTACCCTTTGTTCTTTCCTATGGCTTCGACGGCCAATTGGATACTGGAAAAGCCATGAATCCCTCAACCATGAGTCTTGTCCCGACGCGCGTCCTGTTGGCGGCCGCGCTGGCCCTCTGCTGGTCGGCGCGGTCCCTCGCGGACGCGGCCCCCGGAGAGGTGCCGGCGAAGAAGGCGATCGAGAAGGCCGATGACCTTCCCCGCCACACGTACCTGGTCTCAAAGGCCCCATCCCTGATCCTGAAAGATCCCGCCGCGTTCTGGGACCTGGAGAAGGCGGTCAAGAAGGACATGCTGGCCGACCTTGAGACCTACGACATCCGGGACCGAAGCACCGTCCAAGGCTTCAAGTCCACGCTCCTTTCGATGGCGCTCCTTGAGGGCGACTATGCCCTGGGACATAAGCTGGTGGATGAGCTGCGTGCGCTGGAGGAGAAGCCCAGCAAGAAGGCGACAACGGCCCTGGTCACCGCGGCCTGGATCCGGACCCAGCAGACGGGCGGCCCTGGTCCCGACTTTGGCGCTCGTTTCCAGGCCGAGCTAGACGGCACGGTCAAGCCCCTCGACTGGTCCCTCGTCCAGAATGATATCAAGGCAGCAAAGGCCGGCTACGAGATCCGGTCGGAGTCGCTCCTTATCGGGATCCTGCAGAAAGAAGTGGATCCGGCGGCCGTGAAGACCGGCTCCATCTCGGCCGATGTCGCGCGCCAGATCGTCGGGATGCGCAACCAGATCGTCAATTTCCTGCCCTACAAGGGTCAGATCGTGGCGGCTCTGGACGGCTACATTTCCGCCCACAGGGTCGTGAAGCCGGACCGGTGGACGCCTCGCCTGGTCGAGCTTGATCCCTCCGAGCACGCGCAGCCCATCGTCGTTGCCGTCTGGGACTCCGGCGTCGATGTCGACATATTCAAGGACCGCCTGATCACGGACTCGGAGGGCCGCCACGGGCGCGCCTTCGACCTGCACTCCAATCCCGTTCCCGACATCATATTCCCGATTGCCGACGTCGTCCCGAACGTCTCCCAGCTCGTGGGCCGCCTCAAGGGATTCCTCGACCTGCAGGCCTCGATCGACAGCCCTGATTCCGCCGAGGTGAAGAAATTCATGGGCGAACTCAAGCCTGAGCAGGTGTCACCGACCCTCGAGGGCCTCAACATCACGGGGAACTGGGCTCACGGAACGCACGTGGCGGGGATATCCCTCGCGGGAAACCCCTTCGCGCGGCTCCTGGTGGGGCGCATCACCTACGACTACCACCTCGTGCATGAGACGCCCACAATTGAGCAGGCCAAGAAGGACTCCGCCGCATACCTTTCCATGGTCGATTATTTCAAGCGGAACGGCGTGCGGGTCGTCAACATGAGCTGGGGTGGTTCGCTCAAGGACGTGGAGAACGACCTTGAGGAGAACGGCGCGGGAGGAAACGCCGAGGAGCGAAAGGCGCTCGCCCGGAAGATATTCGACATCGGCCGCGACGGACTCCTAGAGGCCCTCAAGGGCGCCCCGCAGATCCTTTTCGTCGTCGCCGCCGGCAACAGCGACAACAACGTGAAGTTTGACGAGTTCATCCCGTCGTCATTCCAGATCCCAAACATGATCACGGTCGGGGCCGTCGACCAGGCCGGCGAGGAGACCTCATTCTCGAGCTTCGGTCCGATGGTGAACGTCCATGCCAACGGCTTCGAGGTGGAGAGCTACATCCCGGGTGGCCAGAGGCTGAAGCTAAGCGGGACCTCCATGGCGTCGCCCCAGGTGACGAACCTGGCCGCCAAGCTCTTTGCCCTCGACGCTGCGCTAACGCCCGAGGAGGCCAAGCAGCTGATCATCGACGGGTGCGAGAAAACGGGGCGCGTCAACCTCATCAGCCCGAAGGCAAGCGTCGCTCTTCTGAAGCAGAAGTTGTCCCAGGCGGGCAAGTGACGGGCATGGACCAAGCCCGAGGAGAAAAGGCCCGGATGCCGAAGCATCCGGACCCAATTATTTAGCGCCCCTAACCAACAACCAGCCAATAACCCTTGGCGGAGGCCAGTCATCGGTCCGGCTCCTAGGACATGGGAACGAAGCTTTAGTGCTTCGGCCCATCCCTATTGTCATCCCTGCGATCATCCTTGGGGCCGTCCCGCCACTCGCCTTTTGTCTGGTGATAATGGCCGTCGCGGTCCTTGTCCCAATGCGGAGCGACCCATTGGCCGTGCGCATGAGGCGGACGCCCCCACCGGCCTCCGACCCACCTGTAGTGCCCCGGTTCGCCGTCCCAATAGCCGCCGATCCAAATGTAGTCTGGGCCCGGGCTCACCCCGACGATCACCTCATGGTGCGGAGGGGGGGGAGGCGCATCCAGAACGATGTTTAACGAAATATCGGCAAAACAGGTGGAGGCCATAACAGGGGGGGCCGAAAGGGCCGCCAACGAGACAAGGCCCAGCCCCACGGCTAGCCTGATCGAGGCGCTCGGAGCGCTAAGCAGATGATCAAAGGGCTGTTTCATTGTGTGCCTTCGACTCCAAAAACGACCGTTCATCCCGCGAGGACCCTACAAACTAGCTGTATACCCCAGTAGATACCGTCCGGCCGGTGCCCCATATTAGCGCAAGGACCGCGGTCCAATTCCCCGTGGGGACGCCAGGTTCCCAAGGACCCCATCCGTATAATAAAGAGCCCGTAAGTCGTTCTTCGTAAATGCTCTTTCGCCATTTTTGATCTGCTAGGTTTGGCGTGATCTTTGACGAATTCGGTGAAGGCACTTCACTTGGCGCAGGCAAACCACATTAGACGGTGATCGGCGACCCGGGCTTCATGTGCCTGGATAGGCAAATCACGTGGCACCTAGAGGCGCTGCAAAAGCACTTCCCTGGCGTCATCGTCCCCAATAGGCTGCGTACAACATCTACCGAAATGAGGAATTCCTGTCGGGTTCTGATCATGGCCACAACCTTCGCATCCATGGCCATTTGCGGGATGGCGAAGGAATCGCCCCTGCCGCGCCTCGTACAACAAGACGGCCGTTTCGCCCTTTTCGTCGACGACGCGCCGTTCCTCATGCTGGGCGCGCAGGTCAACAACTCCAGCGGCTGGCCCGGGGCTCTGCCTGAGGTCTGGCCGGCGATAGAGTATCTGCACGCCAACACCGTGCTGGTTCCGGTCTACTGGGAGCAGCTCGAACCGCAGCCAGGACAATTCGACTTCAGTGTCGTCGACACGCTACTCGCTCAGGCGCAATCGCATCACGCCCGACTTGTGCTATTGTGGTTTGCCACGTGGAAGAACGGCAACATGCACTACCTGCCGGAGTGGATGAAGCGCGATCCCGAGCGCTACCGACATCTGATAGACGCGCACGGTGAGGCTCTGGATTCGCCCTCGCCGTTCGCGGAGGCAACCCTCGAAGCGGACAAACGGGCCTTTGCCGCGTTTATGGGCCACCTGAAGGAGGCAGATCCGCAGCACACGGTGCTGATGGTGCAGGTGGAAAACGAATCCGGCACCTGGGAATGCCCCCGCGACTACTCGCCTGCCGCGCAGAAGCGCTTCGGCGAGCCCGTGCCCGCCGCCGTCCTCGCCGCAATGGGAAAAACGTCCGGCGGCACCTGGACCGAGGTCTTCGGTCCCGCTGGCGAAGTCTATTTTCATGCCTGGCACGTGGCCTCGTTTATCGGGCAGGTGGCCGCCGCAGGGAAAGCCGTCTATCCGCTCCCGCTCTATGCAAACGCCGCCCAGCGCGACGTAATGGGCCCCGAGACGGCCGGCAACTTCGGCAATGGCGGTCCAACCGACAACGTCATACCGATCTGGAAGGCCGCCGCACCCGCCCTAGACATGCTCTGTCCCGACAACTACAACACGGACGCCGACGCCTACCAGAAGGTGCTGCAGGTCTATCGCCGCAACGATAACGCACTTTTCATACCTGAGACCGGCGGCAGCCCGCGATTTTTCTTCTTCGCGCTTGGCCACCAGGCCATCGGATTTTCGCCTTTTGGCATGGACTACACCAAAGACTATACCGTACCCGAGGGGGTCCGGCCGAAGGACGAGTTGCTTCATCCCTGGGCGTTGACCGGAACGAAAAAGTTCGTTGCGCCGTGGGCGGCCAATTACCGCGCGATCGGACCGATGGCGCGCGACATCGCTCGGATTAATTTCGAGGGCAAACTCCAGGCGGTCGCTGAGGAGCCCGGCAAGGTCACACAAACGCTCCCGTTCGGACCTTGGGAGGCCACCGTGTCCTACGGAATATGGGCGCGCTACGGACGCCCGGCAGGCAACCCGCGACCGATCGGAAGCGCGCTGGTAGCGCAGCTCGGCGAGAGCCAGTTCCTCGTCACGGGCTTTTACTCGCGTGTCGATTTCAAGCCAACTGCAGCGGGCCGGCACCGCCAGTTTTTGCGGGTCGAGGAGGGCGCCTACGAAAACGGCGTCTTCCAGGTCCGGCGTATTTTGAACGGGGACCAGACCGATGGCGGCCTCGATTTCATCGCCGAACCTCTTGTGCTTCGTGTCTCCGTCACCACCTATTGAACCGCTACCAGGCGTCCTCTTCACGCTCCCCCGAGAATCCTCCCGTGTCCGTCCCCAGCCGAAGCCTCAAGTCCTCGCTCCTTCCCCGACTCGCCACAGCGGTCGCGATGGTCTTTGTACTCGCCGCGACCCGTGCCAGCGACCAAACCGGCGAGATCCCTCACCTCCGAAAACACGGGACCGCCACCCAACTGGTTGTGGAGGGCCGGCCTTTTCTGGTGCTGGCAGGAGAATTGGGCAACAACACGGCGACGAACCTCGACTACCTGAATTCGAAATGGCCCAAGCTTGTCGACACTAAACTCAACAGCGTTTTGGCAGCGGTCTCTTGGGCACAGGTCGAGCCGGAGGAAGGTAAATTCGACTTCGATGTCCTAGACGGGGTGATCCAGGGCGCCCATAGCCACAATCTCCGGCTCGTGCTGTTGTGGTTCGGCAGCTGGAAGAATGGCCACTCCACATATGCGCCGAACTGGGTGAAAAAGGACGATAAGCGGTTTCCACGCGTCCAAAACCAGGATGGTCGGAGCATCGAGGGGCTCACTCCATTCAGTTTGGAGAACCGGGAAGCGGACGCCCGGGCCTTTGCCGCGTTGATGAAACACGTCAAGGCTGTGGACGAGAAAAACCACACGGTCATCATGGTCCAGGTGGAGAACGAGATCTTCGGCCGCGACCGTTCCGCGCGCGCGGTTGCCGCCCACGGCGACCCAGTGCCCGCCGCGCTCATCGACTATCTGACAAAACACCGGTCCACGCTGGTCCCCGAGCTCCTCGCGGTGTGGGAGCGGGCCGGAGCAAAGATCTCCGGCACGTGGGAGGAGGTCTTCGGGCCGGACGTCGCCGCCGACGAGATTTTCATGGCCTGGCATTTTTCCAGCTATGTCGGCCGGATTGCCCAGCGGGGAAAGGCGGAATACCCACTTCCAATGTTCGTGAATTCCTGGGGATCGGCGTTCCCGAAGGAAGGGCAAAAGACCAATGGAGCCCCGATGTCGGATGTGTTCGATGTCTGGCGGGCGGGCGCGCCCGATATCGATATTATCTCGCCCGACATCTACGACGCCGATTTCGCGCAAACGTGCGCGCTCTATACCCGATCAGGCAACCCCCTCCTGATTCCCGAAACGCGCGGATTTCCGCCGAATAATCTGGGCACCCGCGTGCTGTATGCCTTCGGCCACCATGATGCGATCGGCTTCTCGCCGATGGGAATTGAACGTCCTGCCAAACCCGACCCGTACCTTGTCAGCGCCTATGAGGTGATCGCACAAATGGCGCCAATGATCTCGGCGCATCAGGGAGACGGCACCATGTCGGCGGTTCTTATCGGGGCCAACGACAAGCCGCAGGTTTTCAAGGTGGGCAACTACACTGTCGAGGCTTCCTACCTCATGCCGCGAGTCCAGCCCCCTGCGCCCCAGCCACAGCCCCCGTTCCCGAATGCTGCCGCCATCATCATCCAGACGGGACCTGAGGAGTTCTTCGCAGCGGGCACGGGAGTTAGTATCCGCTTCCTTCCGACATTCCCCGAACCCTCCAATGTGGGGCTGGCGACCGTGGAGGAAGGCGTGTTCGAAAACGGAAGATGGGTTCCCGGAAGGCCCCTTGCAGGCGACGACACCGGAGAAGACAGCGTGATCCTGCCGCGTCTGCTAGAAGATCCGGAGCAGCCGTCGCTCTTCGGCCCCAGCCAGAAGGGAATCCAACGGGTGACGGTTTACCGTTACCGCTAGTCAGGCCCCCCTCCTTGTGTGCCACCAAAGACGCCGCACCTTGGGGTGGACTTGCCGGGATTTGGTGGACAGATCACCCACTCCTTCTAGGCGATGGGCTCCCGAACGCCTGAGCCGAACGATTGGGCGAGGTAATCTCGAACGGCTGTGACAAACTTCGGCATCGGTCTCATCGCCTCAAGGACCCTCCCATCATCTGACGACGCATCGGTTTTTAATTTCCCAGATACCCTGGTTGGCCGCCGTTACGCGAATGACTGGCTCGACTGCCTCGAAGATTGTTTCCAGCATGGCTAGTCGCCCTCTTTCGATGTCCAAACGCCTACTTGCCCTTCTTTTGGTCGCTCTACCCTTCACCCTCATCGCTGCAGAGTCTCCCGCTTTGCGGGTAATCGACGCGGATATATCGACGCCACGTGGCGAAATGGACCGGATGTATAACTTTTGCGTCGGCGCCGGTCGGGCCAATGAAGGCTTGCGTGCCGACTGGCAGCGCCAGCTTCGCCGCGCGCGCGCCGAGTGCGGATTCCGCTATATTCGATTTCACGGACTCTTCTGCGACGACATGGGCGTTTATCAGGAGGACAAGCAGGGGCACCCGACGTACAACTGGCAGTACATCGACGAACTCTTTGATTTTCTTGAAAGCATCGGGATGAAACCATTCGTCGAGCTCGGCTTCATGCCCAACGCTCTCGCAAGCGGTTCGCAGACGATTTTTTGGTATAAAGCGAACGTGACCCCGCCGAAGGATTACGCGAAATGGGAGGCGTTCATCGCCGCATTCGTCCGCCACGCCACCGAGCGCTACGGTGTTGAGGAGGTGCGTTCGTGGTACTTCGAGGTATGGAACGAGCCCAACCTTACAGGGTTTTGGATTGGAACTACCGGAGGCAAGAGCGCCGCGGATTTTACGCCGATCGCCCGCGCCGAATACTACAAGCTCTATGCAACGACCGCACGCGCCGTGAAATCCGTCGATTCCAGCTACCGGGTCGGCGGACCCGCCACGGCCGGCAGCGGATGGATTGATGAGACTCTCGCCTATTGCGCGGAAAACAGCCTGCCGCTCGATTTCGTGAGTACACATAGCTACGCCACGATGAGCGGTTACCTCGATGAGAACGGCAACGCCGGCACGGTGTTTTCACCCGACCGCAACGCAATCACCGGCGAAGTGAAAAGCTCCCGCGCAAAGATGGACCGCTCGCCCTTCGCCAAGGCGGAACTTCATTACACCGAGTGGAGCAGCTCCTACACGCCCTTCGACCCGATCCACGACAGCTATCACAGCGCGGCCTTCATCCTGGACAAGATCCGCCACATCGGGGTCTCCGCAACCTCGATGTCGTATTGGACGTTCACCGACATCTTCGAGGAGGCCGGCCCGCGCACGACGCCGTTCCACGGCGGATTCGGTATGCTCAATTACCAGGACCTGGCGAAACCCTCCTACTTTGCCTATAAATTGCTCAATCGCCTCGGCGACACAGAGCTCTTGTGCGCAGATCCGGATGCCTTTGTCTGCCGCGACAACGCTGGCGCGGTGCAAGCCCTCTTCTGGGACTTTACGATCACCCACCCCGGACCGTCGGTCATCAACCAAGAGTATTATAAGGAGGAGCATCCGGCGAAGCCGAAAGAGGCCGCCGAGCTGCGCCTCGCGGGTCTTAAACCCGGCGCTTATAGTCTGGTCGCAACGAAGGTGGGTTACCGGGCCAACGACGTGCAGTCTGCCTGGCGCGATCTCGGCTCGCCGTCCCAACTTACCCGCGCCCAGGTCACGATGCTGAAAAAGGCCTCAACCGGCGAGCCCGTGCTCACCGAGAGAGTCGAGGTCGGCACTGCCGGCAGCTTTTCCCGTCGCTTCGAGATGCGCGAGAACGACGTATGGCTTGTGGAGTTGCGTCCCCTCTGAATCCTGCAACCTCGCATCGCAGCGAGCCGCCACAAATTCCTTTTCTCGCGACGAAGTCAGTGCCCGATCATGGCCGCTCGTTTGGTTGCTGCCTCACCAGCGAAGATAGGCAATGAGCTGCGCGGCGGCCCCGAAGGTGAGAGAACAAAGGACGGATTGTATGGTAGGATCCGAGTGGGTTCAGCAGCTTCCGGTTCCCGCAGCAAGCCGGGTCAATGGCTCCGTGTTCATCCAAACCTTTCACCACGGAACTCGTCCAAATAAACACCGGCCCTCTTTTCAAAAAGGAGGGCCGGCGTTGCGATCATGGAATCAAAACATGAACGTATTCGCCAACTGCCACTCCTGGACGGGCGCAATACGAGCTGCTGCCCAAGTGTGGCCATCGGGTTCGACGGAGATCGGAATTAGGCCATCCCTCTTCCCGATGTTGTAAACGTTCAGCTGGATCCTCCAGTCGATTTTTTTCGTGACCTTGTGTTCATAGCTGATCCAGAGATCGACCGCGTCTTCCGCCGGACCGTAATAAGGTTTCGTGAGGTCGAAGCTGGCCAAGTTCGGGTTTGTCGGGTTTGCAATAACGGGATAGCCGATGACAACCTTATCCTGCCAGCGATAGCCGCCACCGACGCCGAGGCCCCTGAGGAAGCCATGATTAAACGTGTAGTTCGTAATGAGATTGTAGCGCCACTGGCGGAGCTCCGGAGCATCCGTACCCTGCTCCAGCTTCAACAGCGTATATTGACCGCGCCAAGCGCTCCAGTCAGCACGCAGCTCGTTCGCAGCAGAATAGTCGGAGTTAAACCGGATCAAATCACCTGCAGGGCCGGCCATCAGGGTGTCCATGTAGCTCACGAGTCCATCCAACGCCGAGCCGCCGACGTTGCTGATGACCGCGTTGGTCTTGGCGGCGTTGAAGCCAATGCGCCAGTTGGGTAGCGGATTGGCCGTGAATTCGAACTCGTAGCCTTTCGACTCGGTGTCGTCAGTCACCGCGAAGCCCTGCAACAACGGAGCCGTGCGATAGTCATAAACGCTTGCCGGATCGGGGTTGATTGGGTTGGCCGCACGCTGACTAACCGTTTGCAAATCCGCCAATGTCGTCGGCCCCGGGCCGTAGTTCCACGCCGTGAAAAACCCTTTGCCAGCAAGAAACGCCTCCATGCCATTAATCGCTGAAATCGCGGCATCCTCATGGGCTTGGGCTTGCGCCTGCGTCTCCAATACTGCACCGGTCGGAAGCAAAGGAGAGCCAGCAGCGACCGTTCCTGACGCAACATCCCTTCCGTTCGCGTCCACCCAGACTGGGTCCCATCCATACCGAGACCCTGTATAATTCGCCTGGGTCGCTTGTCCGGCCGTGCTCCAAGCATAGCCCGACATGTCGTAAAGCTTGATATTGCGCCAATTCAAGGCGTCCCGAATCGTTCCGTAGATCCCACTGTTATTGAATCCTGGAACGGTGGTGCCGAACTCCATGGTGTCATATTTCGTCACGCGGAGAGAAAATTTCCCGTCCTTTGTGGACAAAAGGACGCCATATTCCTTCGTGGTGCCCTTCGGGTTGTCGATCGGATTGCCGTAGATGTCCCGGCGGACGTTCAAGACTTGGAAGTTGCCCGACTTGTCATAAGTAAGACTGACGTTGATCGGCAGGACATCGTGCTTTTCGAGCAGTTTGTTCAGGTGCACCACCAAGCCGCCCGAAGTGGAGTGATCCTTGAAGATCGCGTTCGTCGGGAAGGAATCCGGCAGCGTATAAACAGAGGGGGCCAGGTTCAGTGCGCCGCGGGCGGTGGCCCCGGCTTCGGGCTGAGCGGTCACGCCCTTGGTTTCGACTTCGTCGTAGCGCCAGCCGAGGGTCCCCACGATGGCGTCGTCCCAGAAGAAACCCTGCCATGAACCCGACATAGATTTCGTCTCCCGCATGGTCTGGCTCGCCGCGGTAAGGAGACTCTTATCGGCGCCATTGTTATAGCTTAACACGTTATCCGTGAAATTGTTGTTCCAACCCACATAGTTGGCGGGATTCGAAACCTGGGTAAGTTGGGGATAGGCCGCGCCGGTGGTGGGGTTGACCCCTGGAGCGCCATTGAAGATCGACTGCAAATTGGTCGGCACGTTCCACGGGGCGTTATAGACGACGCCCGGCTGCGGGGCCCAAGTCGAAGCAAACTGATAGATATTTCCACTCTGCAGCGTCACGTTGGAGGTGATGCCGGGAATATTGGCGCCGGCTGCCGAGGTCGCGTTGGCCAGCGACGGGCCGAGGTAAATGACGGCCTCCGGCGCGAGATTCTGGAAGCCGTCGGGATTCCCCTGGAGCTTGTAGGCCGCATAGGCCTCGGAGTTGGCGTACATCTGCCAGTTCAGGTCCTGGGTGTAGTATTGCTCGTCGCTATAGACACCGTTGAAACGACTCCGGCCGAGTAACTTTGTGAGGAAACTGTTCTGGCCGAAGAAATCCGAGGCCCGCAATTCGCCAAAGAGAGACCCACGCTCATTCTTGCGGTCGCTTTGGTAGGAACTGCCACTGCCAGGCCCACCGGAGACGAATGGGCGGCCAAAATTCGAATTTGCAGCGCCGCTATTGCTGGCGTTGTTCGGCCCGACAACGAGGTCTTGGAAGTTCTGTAGGATGTCGATATTGAGCGTCGGGTTGGTGATAA
>Ga0302320_10019565_pt1 | contig 13570 bp, 9 predicted proteins | sample Bog_T0_3_FD_202130 | JGI IMG/M metagenome (GOLD analysis project Ga0302320, IMG submission 202130) | Peat permafrost microbial communities from Stordalen Mire near Abisko, Sweden - Bog_T0_3 | ecosystem: Environmental > Terrestrial > Soil > Wetlands > Peat | place: Sweden: Abisko, Stordalen Mire...
GGATGCGCGCCTCGGCGCTGATCGGCAGCGCGAAGATGACGAGATCGATGCGGGCGCGCCGGGCGAATTCGACGAGGTCGTCGACATTGCCGAGTTTCGGCACACCCTCGACCATTTCCGGGGCGCGGTCGTCGCCGCGATCGTCGAACACGCCGACGATGCGCGCTTCCGCCGCGTCGGCATAGGCGAGTTCGCGCATCACGTCCGCGGCATAAGGACTGCCGCCGCCGACCACGACGGCGCGGCGCTCCAGACGTCCGGCGCGGGCGAGGCGCCAGACGATCGCCCCGGTTATCAGACGCTCCGCCGTGAGCGCGCCCAGGCTGAACCAGAACCAGGAGGAGAGCCAGGTGCGCGAGACCAGCGTATCGAGGTCGAAGACGACGGAGAGCGCGTACAGCGTCAGGAACACCCCGCCGAGCGCGCCCCAGACGCGAACTACCGGCGCATAGGGCAGGCGCAGCGCCGGGATCGTATAGGCTTTGAGGGCCTGGATGGCGGCGCAGGTTCCCAGCGCCGCCGCAGCCGCCACCAGGAAATGCGCGCCGCCGAGCCCGCCGCGTCCGAGAAAATGGCGCTCCGCCAAGGCCAGTCCGCCGGCGACGACGATCCAGAATTCGACGAGACGCACGACGCCGGCGACCACGACGCGCGAATAGCGCGGAAACGGCGCGTCCTGCTCCAGCCGCTGGATCGCGGCGGCGCGGGCGGCCCGCGGTCCCCGGCTTTCGGCGGCGGGGCCGGTTTCGCTGGCTCGGATCTGGGCGGCGGTGAAGAGGGCCATCTTGGAGCTCAGGACCGCGGTTGCAACGGCGACGGCGCCGCGACGCCAGCCGCACGACGCCGACTCAGCGCCTCGCGATAGCCTGACAGCACGCCCTCGGTCATCGCCGAGATCGTGAACCGCCCGCGCACGTAGTTTCGCAGCGCCTCGGCGTCGCGGGTGCGCGATTCGGCGTCCTGATCGAGCATCGCCGCGAGCCGGCGCGCGAGATCGCGCGGGTCGTCGAACGGCCCTAAGCGGTCGGCGAAGGGACCGAAGATTTCGGGAACGCCGCCGACGCGGGTGGCGACCATCGGCACGGCCGCCGCCGCGGCCTCCAGCACGACATAGGGCATCGACTCCTGGCGGGACGGGACGACGAAGATCCGCCCGCGGCGAAACGCATCGCGCGCCGGCCGCGCGCCCAGGAATTCGACGCTTTCGGCAAGCCCGAGGCGCGCCGCGCGCGCTTTCAGGATCTCGGCGTCCGGCCCGTCGCCGACGAGCGTCAGTCGCGCCGCCCGCCCTTCGTCGCGAAGCCTCGCCAGCGCGTCGAGCAGCGTGTCGACGCCCTTGGCCTCGCGCAACTCGCCGACATAGACGAAGTCGGCGGCGTCCGCGTCGGGCGGCTGCGGTTCGAATTCGGGCTCGGCAAGCCCGTTGGGAACGACGCGGCGCAGGCGGGGTCGAGCGCCGACATAGCGATCGAAGGCCCCGCCGATGTAGCCGCTCTCGAACAGGAACACGTCGGTCGCCGACGCCAGCGCCCGCTCGACGGCCATGTAGAGACGGTGAATAGGCTCGCCGACGCGATAATTGAAGCTGCCGCCATGCGGCGTATAGGCGACGATAGGTCGTCCGGGCGGCGCCGTCATTGCGGCAAGTCGGGCGTACAGCCCCCCTTTGGCGCCGTGGCCGTGAATGACGTCCGGGCGGACGCGGCCGAGCCAGCCGCGGAATTTCGCGAAGGCGACGAGATCGGAGGGGCCAGGATTGCGGCGGATGCGGGCGCCGCCGGCGCCGAGCGCCGGTCCGCCGGGAATCCGCGCGAGCGCCGCCTCGACTCGCGCGCTGCGCCCGTCGAGATCGTAGAACAGCCCGACGCGATGTCCGAGGGCGCTCTGCGCGGCGGCGAGATCGACGACGTGCCGAAACAGCCCGCCGACCGGCGCGCGCAGCACATGAACGATGCTCAGTTTCTCAATATACACGCTGCCGCGCCTTTGCCGTCCCGGGACAGCCTCGCCTCGAGGGAAGTGACGCGAGACGTCAGAAGAACCGCTCGCGCACGTTGATCGTGTCTCCCGGCCTCACAGCGAAAGTGAGCGGCGCGTCAACGGTATAGGGATGGCCGCTGATGATTCGCGTGAGATCCACGGAATCTTGCGCGCCGCGCGGCGCGAACCCGCCGGCGATGGCGACCGCGTTCTGCACGGTCATTCCATTGACGTAAGGGTATTGTCCGGGAACGCCGACTTCGCCGAGCACGTAGAAGGGACGGTAAGCCTCGACCTCGACCGACACTTTAGGATCGCGCAAGTAGCCCTGACGCAGCCGTCCTTCGATTTCTCCGGCGACCTGCGTCGTAGTCAGCGCTTGCGCGTGCACCAGTCCGATCAGCGGCATCGAGAAATTCCCGGCGCCGTCGATCGAATAGGAATTGGTGAGCTGATCCTGGCCGAACACGATGACCCGCAATCGGTCGCCGCTCGCCAGTTGATAGGGGGCGTTGAAATCGACGCGGACCCGATTCGGGTCCACGTAATTCGGCGTAGAGCATCCGGCTAACGTCGCCAGGCAGAGGGCTATGCACAGGATGAGGCGACTCATGAGTTCGACCACGCTCAGGAAACTTCAGTTAAGTGTTTAATCTGACGTAGTTAACGAATGACGAACGCGCCGACGACACGCGCTTAACTCCGATGAAACGTAAGGTAGGGCAAAACAATGGGGAGACCGAGGCTCAAAGGAGAAGACTATGGCGCGCCTGGACGACCTGTCGGCACGCGACGTTCAGATGGACGGCGGGGTCGACGCGCCTCGGCTGATGAACGCGCTGTGGGCGCACAAAGGGGCGATCGTCATTCCGACGACGCTCGCGACCGCCGCCGCGTTGGCGCTCATCATCGCCGTGCCCGCGCGTTACACCAGCGTCGCCAAGGTGGTGCTCGAGACTCAACAGAATTACCTCGCCAAGTCTGACAAGGTCGACGCCGCGCCAGCGCTCGACGACGCGGCGGTCGCCAATGCGGCAGAATCGATCGCCACGCCCGACATCGCGCGCAAGGCCATCGCGCAGCTCGAACTCGACCGCGTGCTGGAATTTCATCCTTCGTCCCTGGAGCGCTTCGTCGGGTCGACGCTCGCCGGGGCGAAATCGGGCGCCTACGACGACATCGTCGTCGAAACCTTCCTCAACCGCCTTAACGTGTTCCCGGTCGCGCATTCGCGGGTGTTGCAGATCGAATTCTCCGCGCATGATCCGGCGCTGGCGGCGAGAATCGCCAATACGGTCGCCGAACTGTTCCTCAAGTCGCAGGGCGACGCGCGGCAGGGCGCGGCCAAGACGGCGGCGGAGTGGCTGTCGAGCCATATCGAGCCGCTGCGCGCCAAGCTGGTGGAGACGGGCGCCGAACTCCAGTCGCGCAAGGTGCAGGTGGGCCTGCTGCCCGGCGCCAACGGCGTCAATGCGCCGACGCAGAAATTGACGGAACTGACCTCGCAGATAGCGATGGCGCGAGCGACGCTTTCGGCGGCCACCGCCAAGGCCGCGTCGCTGCGCGATTATCTGACCTCCGGACGCGCCGACGTGATTCCCGAAGTCGCGCGCGACGAATCGCTGCGCCGCTATCTCGAAGCGCGCGTGGCGCTGAAGGCGGAAATCGCCGAGAACGGGCGCACGTTGCTGAGCGAACACCCGCGGATGCGCGAGCTCGAGGGACAGCTCGCCGGGCTCGACGCCGAGATCCGTTCCGCAGCCCAGAAGGCGGTGACCGCCTTCGAGAGCGACGCCCGTATCGCCTCCGAGCAGGTCAAGAATCTGGACGCGCAGATCCGCGACCAGTCGCGCGTGGTCGCCGCGACCGACACCGACGAAGTCAAATTGCGCTCGCTCGAACTCGAAGAGAAGACCGAGCGTGAACAGCTCGAAACCTACATGGACAAGTACCGCGAAGCGGTGGCGCGCGAGAGCGTCGACGCCGAGCCGCCGAACGCGCGCATCATCGAGACGGCGTCCGCCGCCGGCTCGCCGTCGTTCCCCAAGCGCGGACCGACGCTGATGCTCGCCGCGCTCGCCGGATTCGTGCTGTCGCTGGGCGTCGCGGTCGCCCGCGCGCTGACCGCCGATTCCGAACCCGCCAGGCCGATGACGCCCGAACAGGCCTATGCCGCCGCGCTTGCGGGCGGCGCGCTGGGACCCGCCGCCGACAAGGCGCCGCAGGTTCCCGCGAACTGGACGCATGCGCCGCCGGCCGAGCCGGCGCGCGGCTCGGGGCGCGCGACGCTGAGAAAGCCGAATCCCGGCGCCATTGTCGTGCCGCCGCCCATCCCTGCGGGGCAGCCCGCGCCGATGTCGGCTCACGCCGAATATGCGGCGCGCGGCGCCATCGCCGCCGCAGCCATGCAGGCGCCGCCGGAGCCTTCGCCCGCGCGCTCGGCGCCGGACACGGCGTGGCCGGAGACCTCGTCACCGACCTCTGAACGCATGCGCATCGCGCTGCCCGGCGCCGCTCCGGTCCAGGTCACCGACCGGGACCCGCTGGGCAATTTCATCACGCCGGAATCGGAGGCGTTGTTGACGGGCGCCGTCGACGACTTCCTCGGCCATGCGCCGCAGGGCCCGCTGACGATTCTGGTCTGCGGGGAGGGCGCGCCCGGGGCGCTGTCGGCCGCGCTGGGCGCCGGCCGCCGCTTCGCCAAGAAGGGCGCGACGGTTATGGTCGATCTCGGCGTCTCGCAACCCTGGCTGTCCGATCTGGTCGAACGCAACGGGCTCGGTTTCGTGGGCTTGTTCGAAGTCGCGAGCGGAAGCGTGCGCATCGAGCAGGGGCTGCATCACGACCTCGTGTCGCGTCTCGACATCATGCCCGCGGGCGCAGAGCCGATCCAGCCGGGGCAGATCGAAGAGATCGTCGAACGGCTCGGCGAGCGCTATCCGTTCGTGATCGTCCATTGCTCGGACTGGCGCACGGCGACCGGCCGGCAGGCGCTGCAGACGGCCGACGGCGCGCTGGTCTGCGCGAGCGGCCCGCGCATCGCCCCAATCCGCGCGGGCGTTTCGCGCGCCGTCGGCGCGCGGCCGTTCATCCTCGTCGATCTGACCCTGGAGAAGGGCGAACTCAGCGAACGCGCAGCCTGACGCCCCAACGCTCAACCGCGCGCGCCCAATCGAACAATTTTGGCGCGTGCTTGATTTTGCGCTTGAGCGCGCGAGCGGCGAGGAACGCGTGAGCCGCGAGGCGGCCCGAGAGCGTCGCGGCGAAAGCGGAATCGAACAGCGGCTCCGGCGTTTCGCAACACTCGCTCTTATAGCGGGCCTCACCGACGCCGAGGTCGAATTCCGCCCGCCCGCGGGCGAAACCGTCGCGCACGATTTCGACGATGAGTCCCTCGCCCGGGCTCATCGGGGCGACGTCGTCGGCGACGTCATGCGAGAAGATCAACCCCGACAGACGCTGGTGAGCATAGAGGCCGCCGAACACCGCGGCGCAGCGTTCGCCGAGTTTGAGCACATGCAGTTCAAACACCGAGGGATCGAGCGCCGCCAGACGTTCGACGAGCGCGACATTGGCGGGCGCGTCGAACTCGTTGGGCAGACCGCGCATCTTCATCCGCGCTTGCTTCTGGGCGAAGAATGCGTCGAGCGCGGCGCGGCGCTCGGCGGGCGTATCCGCGCGACGATGCGCCGGCGCGCCGAGCGCAGCCAGCCGCCGGGTCTTGGCGCGGCGCTTCTTGCGCGAGGCGGCCGAAAAATGGGCGAGCGTCCAGGCCTCGAAATCGCCGATGAACCGGGTGGAATAGGCGAAACTGGGGCTGTCGCGCCCGCCGAGCGTCGCCAGCGGATTGGCGTCGCCGCGCCATTGCCGCGGCTGGTTGGAAAGCAGCAACGCGTCGAGTTTGGCGCGCGCCAGGACTTCGCTCACCAGCGCCCGCGCGTCCTCAGGCGCCCAGCGCTCGGGCTCGCGGAACAGCCCCATCTGATAATTGGCCATCCGTCCCCCCTGGAACGACGCGAATCGCCAGGGGCCCAGACGGCGTAGCGCGAGCGGCAGCAGGGCGACGGCTTCGCCATTCGCTGCGCGCGCGACGACGACGAGCGGAACTGCGCGCGGACCGGAGACGGCGGTCCAGGCTTCGCAGAACGCGAGCGATTGATAGGGACTGGCGCACCCCAGCGCTTCGAGCGCCGCCCAGTCGGCGCGCGCCGAATCGACATCGTCGACGATCTCGATCGTGGTCCAGAGGGCAGGGGCGACGGCGTTCAGACGGGGGCTCCCAAAGGGCGGCGATTTACGTTTTACCGCAACGCCGCGGCTTTGGCGCGCTCTGCCCGTCGACTTGGTTTAGAGCGGAGCGGCGGTCTCCAGGCCGCCGAAGGCTGCGGCGAAAGTTCGGCGGCCTGGAGACCGCCGCTCCTCAACTGCCGCGATAGGTCGAATAGCCCCACGGCGAAGCGACCAGCGGTACGTGATAATGCTGGCCGGGCTCGGCGATGGCGAAACGGATCGGGACCTCGCTCAGAAACGGCGGCTCGGCCGACGACGCGCCTTGTTTGGCGAAGTAATCCCCGATGTGAAACACCAGTTCGTAGGTTCCCACCCGCGCCGCTTCGGGCGGAATCAGCGGCGCGTCGGTGCGCCCCTGGGCGTTGGTGCTGACTTTCGCCAGCCGCGTCCGCGCGCCCTCGGCGTCCAGAGCGAACAGCTCGATTTCGACGCCTTCCGCCGGCCGGCCCTGCGCCGTATCGAGCACATGCGTCGTCAGACCAGCCATGCGTAATCCTCAAAGCGTGCGAAGCAACTAGCGGGAATCACTGTATTCGGATAGCGCTTCATGCTGCAATAGGCCGGCAACGATGCGCAGTTTGCATTGCTGTCCCGACATGGCGGCATTGCCAAGACTTTAGTCGCATGACAAACGTCAGGCCTGCTGCGACGACAAGCCGCAGTCGCAGCGGGGATCGAGGGAGGCGCCAATGTCTGAGGACAGGACCGACGACATCTCAGAATTACAAGAATGGCTGGACGCGCTCGATTCGATCGAAGCCTATGAAGGCCTGCCGAAAGTCGACGAAGTCCTCGACGCGGTGGTGACCAGCGCCCGACGCAAGGGCGCGAAACTGCCGTTCGCCGCCAATACAGCCTATCTCAACACGATCTTGCCGGAAGACCAGCCGGACCATCCCGGCGACCGGGCGATGGAAATGACGATCCGGCGCTACGTGCGCTGGAACGCATTGGCGATCGTGTTGCGCGCCAACAAGGAGAGCTCGGAACTGGGCGGCCATATCGCCAGTTTCCAATCGGCGGCCACGCTCTACGACACCGGCTTCATGCATTTCTGGCATGCGCCTTCGGCCAACCACGGCGGCGACCTCGTCTTCTTTCAGGGCCATATCTCGCCGGGCATCTACGCCCGCGCCTTCGTCGAGGGGCGTCTCAGCGAGGACCAGCTCGTCAATTTCCGTCAGGAAGTCGGCGGCAAGGGGCTGCCCTCCTATCCCCATCCCTGGCTGATGCCGAATTTCTGGCAGTTTCCGACGGTCTCGATGGGCCTGGGGCCGCTGATGGCGATCTATCAGGCGCGCTTCCTGCGCTATCTGCAGGGCCGCGGCCTCGCCGACACCCGGGCGCGAAAAGTCTGGGCGTTCTGCGGCGACGGCGAGATGGACGAACCCGAGTCGCTGGGCGCGATCTCGCTGGCCGGGCGCGAAAAGCTCGACAATCTCATCTTCGTCATCAACTGCAATCTGCAGCGCCTCGACGGTCCGGTGCGCGGCAACAGCAAGATCGTTCAGGAGCTCGAGGCCGACTTCCGCGGCGCCGGCTGGAACGTCATCAAGTGCCTGTGGGGCTCGGGATGGGACGCGCTGCTGTTGGCGGACAAGACCGGCAAGCTGCGTCAGTTGATGGAAGAATGCGTCGACGGCGAATATCAGGACTTCAAGTCGAAGAACGGCGCCTATGTGCGCAAGAATTTTTTCGGCCGCTATCCCGAGACGGCGGCGCTGGTCGAAGATTTGACCGATGACGAGATATGGGGCCTCACACGCGGCGGCCACGATCCGATGAAAGTCTACGCGGCCTTCAAAGCCGCGAGCGATCACAAGGGTCAGCCGACCGTGATTCTCGCCAAGACCGTCAAGGGTTACGCGCTCGGCGAAGCGGGCGAGGGGCAGATGATCGCCCATCAGGCCAAGAAGGTCGGCGAAGGGCCGCTGCGGAAGTTCCGCGACCGCTTCCAACTGCCGATCAGCGACGAGGACCTGCCGAAGGTTCCCTTCCTCAAGCTGCCGCCCGACGGCCCCGCGGCCAAATATCTCGCCGAGCGCCGCGCGGCGCTCGGCGGGCCGCTGCCGGCGCGCCGGGAGAAGAGCGAGCCGCTGGCGATCCCGCCGCTCTCGTCGTTCGACGCTTTGTTGAAGGCGACGGCCGAGGGGCGCGAGATCTCGACCACGATGGCGTTCGTGCGCATTCTCACCATCCTTTTGCGCGACAAGAACATCGGTCAGCGCATCGTGCCGATCGTGCCCGACGAGAGCCGCACTTTCGGCATGGAGGGTCTGTTCCGGCAGGTCGGCATCTTCAGCCAGGTGGGACAGTTGTACCGTCCGCAGGACGCCGACCAGTTGATGTACTATCGCGAGGACCCCAAGGGGCAGATCCTGCAGGAGGGCATCAACGAGCCCGGCGCCATGGCGTCCTTCATCGCCGCCGGCACGTCGTATTCCAACTCGAATACGCCCATGATCCCGTTCTACGTCTATTATTCGATGTTCGGCTTCCAGCGCGTCGGCGATCTCGCCTGGGCGGCTGGCGACATCCGCGCCCGCGGCTTCCTGATCGGCGGCACTTCCGGGCGCACCACGCTCAACGGCGAGGGGTTGCAGCACGAGGACGGGCACAGCCATATCCTCGCTTCCACCATCCCCAATTGTATCGGCTACGATCCGACCTACGCCTATGAACTGGCCGTCATCATCCACGACGGCTTGCGGCGCATGTATGGCGAGAACGAGGATGTGTACTATTACATCACCACGCTCAACGAGAACTACGCCCATCCCGAGATGCCCGTGGGCGCGGAGGAGGGGATTCTCAAGGGCATGTACAAGCTGAAAACCATCGAAGGCGCCGACAAGTCGCTGCACGTGCGCTTGCTCGGCTCCGGCGCCATCCTGCGCGAGGTCGAGGCCGGCGCGGAATTGCTCGCCAAGGATTTCGGCGTCACCTCCGAAATCTGGAGCGTCACCAGCTTCACCGAGCTGCGCCGCGACGGAATGGAGACCGAGCGCTGGAACCGGCTGCACCCCGAGGCCGAGCCGAAAATCTCCTATGTCGAGCAATGCCTCGCCAAGGGGGTGGGGCCGGTGATCGCCGCGACCGACTATATCAAGGCGCTTTCGGACGGCATCCGTTCGCTGGTTCCCGCGCGCTACACGGTGCTGGGCACCGACGGCTTCGGCCGATCGGACTACCGCCGCCGTCTGCGCTCGTTCTTCGAGGTCGACCGCCATCACGTCGCCGTCGCCGCGCTGAAATCGCTCGCCGACGATCAGCGGCTGCCCTCAAAACGGGTCAACGAGGCGATCGCCAAATATCAGATCGACGCGGAACGGCCGAGCCCGACCCGCGTCTGAGACCCTCCGACCCCATCCCGCTCGCACGAAGGAGTGGCGCCCGTGGCGAAAATCGAAATCAAAGTCCCGGATATCGGCGACTTCAAGAACGTGCCGATCGTCGAAATCCTGGTGAAGCCGGGCGACGCCGTCACGACCGAACAGTCGCTGATCACGATCGAATCCGACAAGGCGACGATGGACGTCCCGGCGCCCAGCGCCGGCGTCGTCGGCGAGATCCTGGTTAAGGTCGGCGACAAGGTGTCCGAGGGCACGGCGCTGCTGACCCTCGACAGCGCGGCCGCCGTAGCCGGGGGCGCCGACCCCGGCAATTCCGCCGCCGACGCCGCCCCACCGGGCTCAGCGAGCCCGGTTACAAGAGCCCCGCCCGCGTCGCCGCCGGCGCCCGCCACGCCGGATCCGACGCCGCCTGCCGCCATCCCGAAATTGCTGCCCGATTTCGCCGGGGTCTACGCCGGCCCCGCCGTGCGCCGGTTGGCCCGTGAACTCGGCGTCGACCTGGCCTCGGTCAAGGGCTCCGGCGACAAGGGCCGCATCACCCGCGACGACGTCAAGGCGGCGCTCAGCGGCGGCTCGGGTGGCAACGGCTTCTCGCTGCCGGAGATACCGGCGCCCGACTACGCCAAATATGGCCCGATCGAGACGGTTCCGCTCAGCCGCATCAAGCGCATTTCCGGGCCCCGACTGCACGCCTCCTGGGTCAATGTCCCCCACGTCACGCATAGTGACGAGGCCGACGTCACCGACCTGGAATCGTTCCGCAAGTCGCTCGACGACGCCGCCAAGGCCGACAAGAAGTCGCCTTATCGCGTCTCGCTGCTGCCGTTGCTGATGAAGGCGAGCGTGGCGGCGCTGAAGGCCTTCCCGACGTTCAACGCTTCGCTCAGCGCCGACAAGAACGCGCTGATCTACAAGCACTATTGGAACATCGGCGTCGCCGTCGACACCGCCGAAGGCCTGGTCGTCGCCGTCGTCAAGGAGGTCGACCGCAAGGGCTTTGTCGAACTGGCGCGCGAACTGGGGACGCTGTCGCAGAAGGCGCGCGAGGGCAAACTTTCGCCTGCCGACATGCAGGGGGCGACCTTCACGATTTCCTCGCTCGGCGGCATCGGCGGCACGGCGTTCACTCCGATCGTCAATGCGCCGGAGGTCGCCATCCTCGGAGTCGTGCGCGCCAAGATGGCGCCGTTGTGGGATGGCGAGGCGTTCCAGCCGCGGCTGATGCTGCCGCTGTGCCTGTCATACGATCACCGCGTCATCGACGGCGCCGCCGGCGCGCGCTTCATGCGCCATCTTGCAGCGACGCTCGAAGACATGCGGCGCGTGCTGCTGTGAGAGATCCCCTCGCCCCGCTCTTGCGGGGAGAGGGTTAGGGTGAGGGGCGGGCCAAGCGCTATCGCCCCTTGTGTTTTTCTCGAATTTCTGTGCGGCCCTGTGCGTGTCGCAAGGCCCCTCACCCCGGCCCTCTCCCCGCAAGAGCGGGGAGAGGGGGACGGATAGCGCATTGGAGCCCTGGTTATGGCCATCGAAATCCGCCTGCCCGACATCGGCGACTTCAAGAACGTCCCGATCATCGAAATCCTCGCCAAGCCCGGTGATAAAGTTATCGCCGAGCAGCCGCTGTTCACGCTGGAAAGCGACAAGGCGACGCTGGAGGTGCCGGCGCCGAGCGAAGGCGTGATCGAAGAGATCAAGGTCAAGGTTGGCGACAAGGTGAGGGAGGGCGACCTGCTCGCGACTTTCGTCTCCGTCGCCGGCAAGGGCGAAGTCGACGCGCCGCGCCCGGCGCCCGCCTCGACCGACCGCATCGACTACGAGGCCGACGTTCTCGTGCTCGGCGCCGGCCCCGGCGGCTACACCGCCGCGTTCCGCGCCGCCGATCTCGGCCAGAAGGTCGTGATGGTCGAGAAGCGCGCAACGCTCGGCGGCGTCTGCCTCAACATCGGCTGCATCCCGTCGAAGGCGCTGCTGCATGTCGCCAAAGTGATCGACGAGGCCAAGCACAGCGTCGATTTCGGCGTGCGCTTCATCGGGCCGGAAATCGATCTCGACGGCGTGCGCGGCTTCAAGGACGGCGTCGTCAAGCGCCTCACCGGCGGCCTGACCGCGCTCGCCCGGCAGCGCAAGGTGACCGTAGTGACCGGGGAAGGGCATTTCACTTCGCCGCATACGCTCGCGGTGGAAACTTCCGAGGGGCGTCGCATCGTGCGCTTCGCCAAGGCGATCATCGCCGCCGGCTCCGAGCCCGTCGCCCCCGGCTTCATCCCCAAGGACCCGCGTATCTGGGATTCGACAAGCGCGCTGGAGCTGAAACAGGTTCCGGAGCGGCTGCTGATTCTCGGCGGCGGGATCATCGGCCTGGAAATGGCGACGGTCTATGAGGCGCTGGGGTCGCAGATCACCGTCATCGAAATGATGGACCAGCTGATGCCGGGCGCCGACCGCGATATCGTCGCGCCCTTCGCCAAGCGGGTCGAGAAGCGCTATCGTAAGATTTTGCTGCAAACCAAGGTGACCAAAGTCGAGGCGCGTCCCGACGCTCTCTACGTGACGTATGAGAGCGCCTCCGGCTCCAGCGAAGAAGCGTTCGACGCGATGCTGGTCTCTGTCGGCCGCCGCCCCAGCGGCAAGCTGATCGGCGCCGAGGCGGCGCAAGTCGCCGTCGACGAGCGCGGCTTCATCTCGGTCGACAAGCAGATGCGCACCAACGTCCCGCATATCTTCGCCATCGGCGATCTCGTCGGACAGCCGATGCTCGCCCACAAGGCCGCGCACGAGGGCAAGGTCGCGGCGGAAGCCGCCAGCGGCCACAAGTCCGCCTTCGACGCCCAGGTGATTCCTTCCGTCGCCTATACCGACCCGGAAGTCGCCTGGGTCGGCGTCACCGAGACGGAAGCCAAGGCCAAGGGACTCAAATACGGCAAGGCGGTGTTCCCCTGGGTCGCCAGCGGCCGCTCGCTGTCGCTGGGTCGCGACGAAGGCCTGACCAAGACGCTGTGGGACGAAGAGACGGGACGACTCATCGGCACGGCCATCGTCGGCCCCAACGCCGGCGATCTCATCTCGGAAGCCGCGCTCGCCATCGAAATGGGCTGCGACGCCGAGGATATCGGCTTGACCATCCATCCGCACCCGACGCTGTCGGAGACGTTCGCGATGTCGGCGGAGGCCTATGCGGGGACGCTGACGGATTTGTATATGCCGAAGAAGAAGTAGGGCCGAACTGGATCGGCGGCGTCCTCGCCGCGGACTTTCGATTGCGACGAAGGGTCGGCGGCGCGGACGCCGCCGCTCGGAATAATTCCAGCGCCCTCCCTGTTTGATCCCCCGCAATACGCATTTCCAATCACATGATAGACACCACCACTGAACAGTCCGGAAGGGTTGGGGACGGCTGCGCCGCGCAACAGCGGAGGGCGTGATGTCTATAACCACCATAGTGACGGATTCGAGTTTCGAGACCGACGTCATCAAGGCGAGCGAGCCTGTGGTCGTCGATTTCTGGGCGGAATGGTGCGGGCCTTGCCGGAGCATCGACCCGGCGCTGGAAGAGATTGCGGCGGACATGCGCGGCAAAGTGAAAATCGCGAAGCTCAACGTCGACGAGAATCCCGGCGTAGTCGGCAAATACGGGGTCCGATCGATCCCGACTCTGATGATCTTCAAGGACGGCAAGCTGGTCGCGACCAAGGTCGGCCGCGGCTGGAAATCCGATCTCTCGCAATGGATCGGCGCGGCCGTTTGACATGACGTCGGGGCGCGGCGGGCGCCGTGACGTGGACTTGAGAGCGCGAACATCGATTCGAGGGCCAGGGCTCCGGACTCGATAGAGCGCCAGGGGTGGGATGTGGTTCTGAGCGTCGGCGAGTTCCGGTGCGGCCGGGACGAGAAGGTGGTCTTTGCGGTCGATACCGTTTCGTCGTCGAGCGCCCGCCCAATCCGTGAAC
>Ga0302320_10019566_pt1 | contig 13569 bp, 9 predicted proteins | sample Bog_T0_3_FD_202130 | JGI IMG/M metagenome (GOLD analysis project Ga0302320, IMG submission 202130) | Peat permafrost microbial communities from Stordalen Mire near Abisko, Sweden - Bog_T0_3 | ecosystem: Environmental > Terrestrial > Soil > Wetlands > Peat | place: Sweden: Abisko, Stordalen Mire...
TAACAGCCCACTGCCCAACATTTGGAATTGTTAAAAATTGTGCCGAATACTACAATTATCTGGTGCTTCAAAGTTAAGCTCCATGCGGATCAAATACGCTGAAGTTCAAGCATAGTTTGTTTTCGCACGAGCATAGCTCGAAGCCAGAAAGGATGAGACCATGTCTGCCCTGAAAGTTGAAATCATGGCCATTTGCGCCGCTTTCGCAGTCATGACCGGCGTACTCATCGCTGTATGGTGAGCAGAGAGCAGGCGAAAAGGCCTGAACGCATCCGTTTAACCCTTCAGGCGTTCGCCGCGCCATCGGACTAAGCCTCGCCGCGAAGCGCGCTTTCTCCCGGCCCAGCTTTGCGCGGCTTTTCCAGCCGGCGTTCACAGCGCACCCGGAGGAAGCTCTGGGTGCGCTCTTCTTTGTCAGGTTGACGATAAGCGCACAGAAATGAGGCTTCGCGCGCTATCACTTTTTGCTCCGACCATTCGCCGGCGATGCCCTTTGCACGACCGTGAAGAGGAAAGCTGTCGTCAGGCCGAAGAGCATGACTCCGTTGAGCGCCTCCAGCGCGCCCATCAACTGCCATCGCGGCAGGAGATACAAACCGGCGTGACCATAGCTGGTGATGGCGCTGAGCGAATAGAGCATCGCGCTGGTTTCGTCGGGGAGAGCGCCAAGCATTCTGTAAACACCGGCCCAGACCGAGGCTTCGGCGCCGTGCAACATGGTGACGAAAAGCACGACCGAACTGATGATGATCGGAAATCGAATTCGGAACTTGACCTTGAGCAGAGCCTTTTCCAGCTTTTGGACGACAGAGAGTTCGACGAACAACAACCCAAGCGCGTGCATCATGACGGTGAGCAGGATCAGTGGAATGCTCCAGGCCCAGTCCGCAGCCCATCCGGACGTAATTTCCGACACCAGCCCTCACCACCCAAACAGCGCCCAAGCGATCGGCGCCTCTGTTCGCGGCGAGTCTAGTTGAACCTGCTTCAAGCCTCCAGCTTTTCCTCCTGCAGCTTTTCCTGTCCAGAGCCTCGTCCCGGCCGGTTGAACCTCTGGCTCGCGGCCTGCTCGAACAGCCGATCCTGCGACCAGGCCAGCATTTCCATCTTGCGCAGATCGATCGTCGCGAGGCTCATCACCGAATCGACCCAAATATCGGTGACGTCGCGCAATTCCTCGATCGTCAGGGGCGAGATCCGCCGCCGCACCCGGCCGACGGCCCCCAACAAGCGATGGCGCTTGCCATTCTGGGCGATGAAGGCGCGCGCCCGCGCCGGACCTTCGCCTTTCTCGGCCAGAATATCGATCAGGCCCATCTCGAAGAACTCCTCGGCCTTGTAAATGCGGCCGCTCAGGATCAGCTTTTCCGCACGCGCCGCGTCGAGCCGCCGCGAAACCAGACTATAGGCGCCCATGCCGGGAAAAGTGTGGAACAGAGCTTCGGGAAAACCGAGATTGACGCCGCGTTCCGCGATGACGAACTGGCAACTCAACGCCGCTTCAAGCCCGCCGCCGAGCGCGTCGCCTTCGAGCAGCGCCATGGTGACAGTTGGCGAATCGAAGCCGTGATAATTATTGTAGATCGCGTCCACGCAGGCATAGGCGTAATGGCGCAACCCTTCCGTGTCGCGGGCGCGCACGCGGTCGACGAAAAAAGACAGGTCGCCGCCCATGTTGAAAACGCCGGGCCGCAGCGAACCGCCAACAAAAAATTTGATCGGAGGCTCTTCGAAAGACTCGCTTTCATAGAGGGCGCGAATGTCGGCGTTGAGCGCGTTGAGTTCAGCCAGCAGCGGCAGGCTCCAGCATACCGAGTGCTCGTGGCGCATCGAACACCACACGGTTTTTGCGTCGAAATCGAAACGCACGTCCAGAAATTTTCGTGGCTTGGCCAAAAAACCTAGACCAAATTCCTGGGCAATCTTTCGGGGCGGCCCCGAAACTCCCAGCGGATTGGGGACAGGACAGGCGGAAGGCAAGGACGCAAAATCGATCAACCGACTCATGACACGAACCACACGAATTTACACGCGCAGCCTTTTTACCGCGCCGGCGGAGGCTACCAAATGGCGCCGATTTCAAATGTTACCTTCATGCGCGATTCACAAAATTATTAAGATTTTTTTAACGGATCGACGGTTTGCATTAGCCATTCGCGGCGCGTTCAAAATGCGTCGCGCCTTGCGCCGGCGACCAGCGGAGCGCCGAAGCGAGCGAGCAAGCCGGTTTCATCGCCGCAAATCGCAACGAGTTCGGCGAGATCCGCGGGCGGCGATTCGATCAGCCGCGCCAGCGCGGCGTCGCCGATCAGACGCGCGGGCGCGACTCCGCTTGTCCGGGCGATCTGACGCCGCGCCTCGTGCAGCCGCCGCCAGCGTCGCGCCTGTTCGACATCGCGCGCCGGCTGTTTCTGCGCTCCAAAATCCGTGCAAGCCTCTGCGCTCGCTTCCGTCGATTGGGACTCCTCCGCAAAGTCGTCGTCGCCGGTCTGCCGCGAAAGTAATGCGACGCCTGTGTGCAAGACATGTCCGGCGACAACGCGCGCTTCTCCCGGCGCGGCGCCGGCCCATCGAGCCAGGCGTCGCAATGTCTTGAATCGACGCCGACAATTGTCGCATCGGCCACAGGGCGGGCACTCTTCGCCCAGCGCCGCGAGCAGATTTTGCTCGCGGCAGTGGGTTGTCGTGAAATAATTCGCCAGCATTTTCGCGCGGCGCGCCGAGGCTGGATCGATCCGCGCGATTTCGAAGCGCGCCGCGCGCAGCTCCGCGACGGCGGCGGGGGCGAAAAGCGCGATAGCCTCCGCCGGCTGGCCGTCGCGGCCGGCGCGGCCCGTTTCCTGATAGAGCGTTTCAAGATGGTCCGGCGCGTCGCGATGAATCACATAGCGCACGTCGGGCTTGTCTACTCCCAGCCCGAAAGCGATGGTCGCCACCATCACCCTGTCGGCGCCGTCCAGAAATTGGTCTTGTCGCGCCTCGCGAATGTCCTCGGCCAGGCCTGCGTGATAGGCCGCCGCGGGATGGCCCGCGTCGCTGAGCGCCTGCGCCAGAAAATCGACGTTTTTGCGCGAGGCGCAATAGATGATGCCGCTCTGGCCGCGCCGCGCCTCGACCAGGTCGAGGATCTGCCGGCTAACATCGCGGGATTGCGGCGCGGCCGACAGTGCGATCGCCTTGCGGCGGAATGAGCCGACGATCACGCGCGGCGGACGGGCGAACAGGTTTTCGACAATGTCGGCGCGGGTGGGCGGCGCCGCGGTCGCGGTCGTCGCCACCATTTGTGGAAAACCGAGAGCCTTGCTCGCCGCGGCGATCCTGCGATAGTCGGGGCGGAAATCATGGCCCCATTGCGAGACGCAATGCGCTTCGTCCACTGCGAGCAAACGCACATCCGCCGAGCGCAACAGGGCGAGCGTTTCGGGGTTGGCCAACCGCTCGGGCGAAAGATAGATCAGGCTCAGCCGCCCGCGCTCCACATCGTCGCAAATTTTTGTATAGGCGGCGGCATCCTGACCCGCATAAATGGCCGCGGCGCTCAAGCCACGTTTTTTCAGCTTTTGCGCCTGGTCGCGCATTAAAGCGATCAGGGGCGACACGACGACCGTCAGGCCCGGGCGCGCGACGGCGGGAAACTGGTAGATGAGGGATTTCCCGCCGCCGGTCGGCCAGAGGGCGAATACATCCTCCGTGTCGAGCAGCGCTCCTATCGCCTCTGCCTGGCCGGGCAGAAAATCGTCGAAGCCGAATTTCTCCCTCAGAAGTTTTCGCGCGCCGTCGAGGTCAGCCATCATGCCCCCCGGGGAGCGGCGCCCGATAGGGCGCCAAAGTCGAGCATTTTAAAGGCGCATGGATGATTGTCACGAGCGGATCTACAGCCTAGATTAGCCCCGCCGGACGATTCAAAATCCGGCGCGCAAGAAACAATTTGCACTGATTCGGGTTTGTAGTCCCACCGTCAGGAAGGAAACGACATATGAAACTGATCCACGCTCTGTCGGCGGCTGCCGCCCTCGCCCTCGTCTCTTCGAGCGCCATCGCCGCCGGAGACCCGGAAGCGGGCGCCAAAGTGTTCAACAAGTGCCGCGCCTGCCATCAGGTCGGCCCGACCGCCAAGAACGGCGTCGGCCCGGAACTCAACGGCCTCGCCGGCCGCAAGACTGGCTCGGCCGCAGGATATAACTATTCCGACGCCAACAAGAATTCCGGCCTGACCTGGGACGAGGCGACCTTCCTCGAATATATCGCTGGCCCGCAGAAGAAGATCCCCGGCACCAAGATGACCTTCCCCGGCCTGCCGGAGGAAGCCGATCGCGCCAACGTCTGGGCGTATCTTTCCCAGTTCAAGGCTGACGGCTCGAAGTAAGATATTTTCCTTTGCCGGTTTTTTCCAACGCCGGCTGTGTCTCTTGAGCGCCGATCCGATAAAACCGGATTGGCGCTCAAGTTTTTTGTTTTAGGGTTTTTTTCTTGAAAAAGCTTAGGCGACCGGCGCTTCGATGAGAAACCCGCTTTCCCTTTTGCCCGCGCGGCTCTAGAAAGCGGCGCATGACCGCACTCTCGCTCGATTACGCCCTGCAAACCCCCGCCGACCTACCCGCCATCCGCAAACTGGAAGAGCGCGCCTTCGGCCCGGGACGTTTCGCCAAGACCGCCTATCGCCTGCGCGAAGGCGTGGAGCCGGATTGGAGCCTGTCCTATCTGGCGCGGATCGGCGGCATGCTGGTCGGCGCCAACACCATGACGCGCGTAAAGATCGGGGGCGCTCCGGCCCTGCTGCTCGGTCCGCTGACCGTCGAGGAAGCCTTTCGCACGAGAGGCTTGGGCGAGACGCTGGCGCAGAAGTCGCTCGAAGCGGCGAAAGCCGCCGGTCACGGCCTCGTCCTGCTGGTCGGAGATCCGCCCTATTACGAGCGCATGGGTTTTTCGCGCACGCCATTTGGTCACGTGATATTTCCCGGCCCGGTCGATCCCGGACGGCTGCTGCATTGCGAATTGCAGCCGGGCGCGCTAGCGAGCCACAAAGGTGTCGTGACCAGTCGCGGCTGAGGGTCGCAAGCTGCCCCTTGGTCCATTGGATCAATTTAAAAAAGGCTTCTGTCGATCTGGTGCGGAAACGCGCCTCCGCGCGTTTAATGACGCGCATCGCGAGATTGCGGGGTCGTTGAGCCTCCATGGGTCGGGGTATCCCCGTATAGGCAGAAACAAGATTTTCTTTTAATAAAAAGATATAATCTCTAAAATTCGAGCGTTTGTGTAGGACGTATCGCGATGGGTGGGTTTGATACCGACAGTTCTTTGCAGAATGTAACACAATCAATTCACACGAGCACCTACCGCGCCGATATTGATGGACTCAGAGCCGTAGCGGTATGCTCTGTCGTCGTGTTTCACGCTTTTCCCGGCGTTATACCGGGGGGATTCGTTGGAGTTGATATATTTTTTGTCATTTCCGGTTATCTCATCACATCCATCATCATCTCCGACATTGAAGCTAATAATTTCTCCATATTTAGGTTCTATGATCGACGAATTCGCAGAATATTTCCTGCGTTAATTATCGTTTTAGTAATAACATTTTGTGTTGGATGGCTAATTCTTTTCACTCCTGAATTTACGCGACTTGGAAGGCATATTGTTGCGTCTTCTCTATTTTATGAGAATATACTTTTATTAAATGAAAGTGGATATTTTGATGTTACGTCGGCAAGCAAGCCACTTCTTCATTTATGGAGCCTGGCGATAGAAGAGCAATTTTATATTTTTTGGCCTATATTAATATATGCAGCTTACAGAGGTCACATCAAGTTCGCATCAATATTTTTATTAATTGGCATTATATCTTTTTCTATCAATCTGTTTGATATCCGCAACAATCAAAGCTCTGCATATTTTTCTCCTTTTGGTCGCTTTTGGGAACTGATGCTTGGGGCAGGTCTCGCGCAACTCCAGGCGCGTGGCTCAGCGTTGCTTACGAGAAATCAGGACGCTCGATCACTTATTGGCGCCATCCTGATCATTTTCTCACTTTTCATCATAAATGAACGCAAGGATTTTCCCGGGTTATGGGCATTTTTGCCAACCCTCGGGGCTGTGCTCCTGATCTCCGCAGGGTCGAAAGCTCGGATCAACCGTGTGCTTTTGAGCAGCAAACCCTTTGTGTGGCTCGGGCTGATCAGTTATCCGCTCTATCTATGGCATTGGCCTCTGTTTTCCTATTCCTACGTCATTTTTGGAGATCATTTCTCCCCTATGATCGGCATCCTGAGAATAGGGCTTGTCATTGCGGCGATCATTCTGGCGATATTGACTTTTTTATTTGTGGAAATAGCCTTCCGCAAGAAAGACAATCGCGTGTCCAAGCCAATGATGCTCTTGGCCGCCATGACCACCGTCCTTGTCATCGGGGCCGGTATTTCAGTGCAGGCGTTTGTACCGCGACTCTACCAGCTGGCGGCGCCGAACCACACCGAATGGGATTTTCTCAAGACGACTTTCCACAACTCTGACCCGAACGTAAACGGGCTGTATGCATTCCATCCCGAACGACCCAACCTCACTGTTTTCATTGGCGATTCACAACTCGCCCAATACGCCGAGCGTATAGCCAAGCTTGTCGATGATCCGCAACGGAATGGCGCCATACTCGCCATCGGCGGCGGTTGCATCCCCATTGAAGACGTTTTTACGAACAAGGTCGAGCGAAAGGGCTGTTGGGACCTGCGCAGCCGCGGCTTCCAGCTCGCTTTGGAAGATCGTATGAAAACAGTCGTGATCGGAGGCAGCTGGAACTGGTATTTTTCATTGTCGACTGAATATTTCTATCGAGACGGCCCCAACGAACTCCCTCTTGATGCGCCCGCAGGTCGGACAGCCGCCTTGGCGCGTTTGCAAAAGCAAATTGAAGCCTTGGTCGCAGCGGGCAAAAAAGTTTATCTGGTGTTGGGAAATCCAAAAGTGGGGGCGTTTAGCCAGTTGGGGATAGAAACGCGTTTGTTGTCGTCGGCTCGAATCACGCCAAATCGCCTTATCGAGGCGCCAGAGGATCAGCTCTTGTTGCGAAATGAAGTTTTAGCGATGGCCCAACGGGCCGGCGCGATTGCTATTGATCCCTTTCCAGCGATCTGCGACGGCAAATACTGTCGCACAACAACCGATAGCGGGTTGCCAATATTTTATGACGATTCCCATTTCAATCCGGATTGGGCGATAAACGAGACAAAATTCATGGATGTCGTGACCGCGCGGTAATTTCTACCCTGCCTTCCTCCGTCCCTCCCAGGCCCAGGCGGCGATGAGCGCGCCGAGCGCCGCGAGGAGGCCGAACAGGCCGACCGCGAGGGGCGTCAGTTTGAGGCCGCGCGCCACGCTCGCCCCGGTGCGGCGGATGCCGATATAATCCGACCCGGCATAGACGGGGCTTTCACGCATGGCGACGAGACGCGGCATCTGGATCGCGGCGCCCTCCCCGCCGATCCGCCGCACGGAGCCGCCGCTGGCTTCGGCCAGACCCCGCAGTTTTTCGGTCGTCGAGACCACTTCGCGATATTCGATCGGATTTTCGGGGCCGACGAGGACCAGCGCGGTCAGATCGCCCTGGCTCAGCCGGTAAAGCCCCAATTCCGCCGCCGTGAACTTGCTGCGAAACAGGCCCGGCTCGGCGGAAGCCAGCGCCAGATCCTGCGCCTTACCGGAAGGCGCCACGATATGGACTGGGCCGGCCTGATCGATGAGGCTCTGGCGCTCGACCGTCACCTCGCGGCCCTTGGCCGTTGCGCGCAAAGCCTCTTCTTCGAGTTCAGGCTCCTTCATCAGCCAGTGGGCCGTGCGGCGCATCAGGTCGTCATAGGGGCCGCCGCCTTGATAGCCGCGCGCCCACAGCCAGCTTTGGTCGGTCAGCAACAGGCCGACCCGCCCCTTGCCCTCGCGCGACAGCACCAGGAGCGGCGCGCCGTCGATGCCGGAGAGGACCGCAGCGCCGCGCGTGGAAACGGCCTGTTCCTGCCGGAACCATTCGCTCCAGCCGGGCGGCTTGCTGGCGCTCCCGGGCAAGCCGCGCGTGACCGGGTGCCGAGCGCCGGTGTCCGACAGGGCGGCGCGGAACGGTTTTGCCGCCACCTCGCCGGTGGGCCGCGCCGGGATCACCTTGCCGATCGGCGTATAGTAGAGCCCGTCGGGCTCGGCGAAATTGGGGCCTGCGACGATGGCCATGGCGCCGCCGTCGCGCACATATTTGACGATGTTATCGAAATAGGCCGGCGGCAGCAGGCCCATGTTGGAATAGCGGTCGAACACGATCAGGTCGAAATCGACGATCTTTCTGCCGAAAAGCTCGGCAGTGGGGAAGGCGATCAGCGCCAGTTCGCGGATCGGCGTGCCGTCCTGCTTTTCCGGCGGGCGCAGGATGGTGAAATGCACCAGTTCTACATTGGCGTCGGATTTCAGAAGATTCCGCCACGCCCGCTCGCCGGGATTGGGCTCGCCCGACACCAGCAGGATTTTCAAATGGTCGCGCACGCCCTCGACCGTCGCCGCCGCCTTGTTGTTGACCAGCGTCAGCTCTCCCGGCATGGGCTCGGCGTCGAATTCCAACACATTCTTGCCGCCATGCTCCAGCCGCACCGGGATTTTGAGCTCCGCCCCGGGCCGCGCCAGCATGCGCGTGACCACCGCGCCGTCGCGGCTCACCGTCACGGCGACCGGATCGCCCGGCCCATTGGCCTCATCGACCTTGACCGTGAAGACGACATCCTTGCCGATCAGGCCAAAGCGCGGCGCCTCGACCAGAACCAGGCGCCGGTCGCGTTCGCCCTCGTGGCCGGTTACCAGTACCTGCAAAGGCGCCTTGAAATTGGCGGCGGCGAGCGACGGTGGAATATCGTGAACGACGCCATCCGTCACCATGATGACGCCGCCGAGTCTTTCGCTGGCTACATCGGCGAGGCCCGCATTGAGGGCGCCGAACAGGCGCGTGCCCTCGCCGTCCTCGGCCGAAGACGTGTCGCCCGCATCGATGAAGCGCACATCCACGCCGCCCAGCGCTTGCAAGGCCTTGTCCAAAGCCTCGCGCGCGGCGTCGGTCTGGGCGCGGCGCTGGTCGAAATCCTGCGAGGCGCTGCGGTCGAGCACCACGGCGACCACGTCGCGCAGAGGCTCACGCTCCTGTTCGACCAGCGAGGGGCCGCTCAGCGCGCCGAGCAAAACCGCGAAGACGCCAGCGCGAAAGAGGGCGCCGCGCCGACGCAAGACCAGCGCCGCGATGACCGTCGCCATAGCCAGCACAGCGAAGGCCAGCAGCAGCCAAAGCGGCGCCAGCGGCGCGAAGGCCAAGCCATACTCTTTCAATGGCCAACCTCCTTCAATGACCCAACCTTTCCAGCAATTCATGCACATGGACCTGGTCGGCCTTGTAATTGCCGGTCAGGGTGTACATCACGATATTAACTCCGCCACGCAGCGCCATTTCGCGCTGGCGTGGTTCACCGGGCGTCAGAGGGTAAAGCGCTTCGCCATTTTCGTCGCCGGCCCAGGCGGCGGCCAGATCGTTGGAGGCGATGATGATCGGCGAGACGCCGTCGCCAGCCCGCGCCGGCCGGGTTCCGGGTTCGGTTTCAGGCGGCAGCGCCTCGATATAGGTCGGCCCGTTTTCGGTGCGCCCGACGAAATTTTCCAGAATATAAAAGGTTTTGGTCAGGACATGATCGTTGGGAGCGGGCTCCAGCGGCGGCAGGTCGATGTCGGCCAGAAATGTCCGCAGCCAGCTTTGCGCCGGGGTGCGGGCGCCGCCCTCGAATTGCATCTGGGCGTCGCGGGTGTCGAACAGCACGAGACCGCCCTGTTTCATGTAGGCCTGTATCCGGCGCGCGACATCCGGTCCCGGCTGCGGCCGCTCCGGCGCGACGGGCCAGTAGATCAGCGGGTAAAAGGCCAGTTCGTCATGCGCCGGATCGACGGCTTGCGGCGCGCCGGGAACGAGGGCCGTGCGCCGGGCCAGCGTGTCCGACAGCGAGGTGAGGCCCTCACGGCTGATGCGGTCGGCCCGTGCGTCGCCGGTGATCACATAGGCGAGCTTTGTCGCCAGCGCCGCCTTGATGTCGCGCTCGGGAGCGCCCTCCGCCCTTACGGGCGGCGGCGCGACTAAAAGGGCGGCCAGCAGCAAAGCCGCCAAAGCCGGTCCGGCTTGACGGCGCCAGCGCCCGCCAATCAGCAAAGTCGCCAAGGCGTCGGCCAGAGCGAGAATGAAGGCGAGGATCAGCAGCGGCGGCCGAAGATCGACCGGTTGTGGCGCGACGAGTTCGGTCCGTTTCAGCTTGAGGTTTGCAAAATCGAGCAGAGCGAGAGGCTGGTCCGCCGCAAAGGCGTTAATCGCACGGGGGGCGTCCGGAGGGCCATAAAAACCCGCCGGGTGATCGGCGTCGGGGGCCGCGAGGCTGTTGTTGGCCGGCAGCGGCTTGACCGTCGCGCCGGGCGCGCCGAGTTTGCCAAAACCGTCCAGAATGCGCAGGGGAGGCAGAAATGTCTCTAAGGCGGCGTTGGCCTGTTGCCCGGCGGTTTTGCCAACCAGACCGGCGCGATCGACGATTTTTTTCAGCATGTCGACGAAAAGTCCGGAAAGAGGCAGGTTCGACCAGCTCGCGTCGGCGGCGATATGAAACAGGATCAAGCTTCCCGGCCCGCGCTTTTCCGCCGTGACCAGTGGCGTGCCATCCTGAAGCCGGGCCCATGTCCTGGCGGGCAGGCCTTCGTCCGGCTCGGCCAAGACCTGCCGCGACACCGTGGCCTCGGCCGGCGGCGTCAGGCCCAGGAAGGGGCTGTTTTCGTCGAAAGGCGCCAAGGGCTTGGGGTGGTCCCAGGACAGGGCGCCGCCGAGCGTGCGTCCCCCGCGCCTCAGTTTTACCGGAAAGAAATCGTCGCCGCCCGCCGCCAGTCGAGGCCCGGCGAAACGCAGGATCGTGCCGCCCGACTGCAAAAAGGCGTCGAGCCTTTGCCGCAACTCCGGCGCGGCGACATTGGCGTCGGCAAGGATCAGCACGTCAACACCGTCATCGAGCAAATGTCCGACCGGATCGGCATCACCGGGTTTGGCTTCGCGCAGGTCGGCGAAAGGCAGCAGCGCGTCGCGTAGATAATGCATCGGCGACAGAAAGGTCTGCTCCGGACCGCCGCCCGCGACGAGGCCGACTCGCCGCCGCCGCGCGCCGGAATCGAGCAGCAAGATCCCGCCGGCGGAATTCTCGCCGAGAATTTCCAGCCGCGAAATTTCATTGCGCAACTGGATCGGCAAATCGATGCGCGCCGTCGCGCTCAGGCCGTCGAAAGTGAAGTCACTCTCGCCGAGCGAGGCTCCCTTGGCGTCATAGGCGGCGATTTTGCCTTTGCTCTGGCCCACGTCGGCCGAACGCCGGACAGCGACTTCCATCGCCGCTGGCTGGTTGGCGGCGGCGGCCAGCACGCGCACCGGGCGCGGATCGCGCAACACCTCGGCCTCGGGCGCGAGCGCCGCCAGTTTTTCGCCAAAAGCCTTGCCGTCGGCGTCTTCCAGTCCGTCACTGAGCCAGACCACTTGCGCGTCGGGATGGTTTTGCAGGAAGGCCTCCACGCGTTTGAGCGCCGGGAGGCGAGCGGCGAGAAAAGCTTGCGGGGCCAGCGCGCGCAGACGCGTCACCGTGGCGTTGGAGTCTTCCGCAACGGCGGGCGCGGCGCCGGTCATGGCCAGGATCGCGGCGGGCTGGCCAAGCCGCCCCGCCTCGGCCAGCCGCGATTCGGCGGCTTTCATGCGTAAGGACCAGTCGGGAGCGGCGGTCCAGAAATCGTCGATCAGCAGCAGCAGCGGACCGCCTTTCGCCGCCACGACGCCGGAGGGCGAGAAAAACGGCCCCGCCATCGCCAACACCACCAGCGCCGCCAGCGCCATGCGCAGGAGCAGCAGCCATAACGGCGTCCGCGCCGGGGTGGCGTCGGGCTTTTTCAAATCGAGGATGAGCTTTAGCGGCGGAAAGGCCACGCGGGTGGGCGGCGGCGGCGTCACGCGCAGCAGAAGATAGAGAAAAGGCGCGCCGGCCAGCGCCAGCAGCACGAAGGGAGACGAAAAAGCCAGCGAGAACAGGCTCATCGCGCGCCATCCGCCGTCAGCGCCAGCCGCAGGCTCAAAATCGCCTCCGACGCAGGCCGGTCGGTGGCGTGCAAGGCGAAAGTCCAACCCTGCGCTCGCGCCGCGGTCGCTAGCGCGCCTCGATGCGTCTCCAGTCGCGCATGATAGATCGCGGCGTATTCCTCGGCCCGCCCGGCGCGCAAAAGCGATCCGTCCTCGTCGTAAAACTCGGTCTGACCAGTAAAGGGAAAAACCTCCTCGGCCGGATCGAAAATCATCAGCGCATGGCCGCGCGCGCCTTGGCTGGCGAGTTTTTTGAGGCGTTCCGCGAATTGCGCCGGATCGACCAGGAAATCGCCGATCAGCACGGCTTTTTCGCGCGCGCGCAGCGGGACCGGCGGCGGTAGGTCGTCAAAGTTTTCGTTGTTGCGACGGGCTTCGGCGCTCAGCGCCACCGCCAGCGTATCCACGATGTCGCGGGCGCCCGACAGCCGCGTGAGGCCGAGCCAGCCGGCCCGCTCGCCAGCGCGCACGGTCGAATCGGCCAACGCCAGCGCCAGAATGAGCGCGCGGTCGAGCTTGGACTGAAAGGCCAAAGTGGAGGCGTAATTCATCGAGGCGGACAGATCGGCCCAGACCCAGAGGACCTGCGCCGCCTCCCATTCGCGCTCACGCACATAAAGCCGGTCGTCGCGCGCCGAGCGCCGCCAATCGACATTCTGCGCCGCCTCCCCGGCGATGAAGGGCCGGAACTGCCAGAAATTCTCGCCCATGCCCGAACGCCTGCGGCCATGGACGCCGACCTGCAGCGACGCCGCCGCCTGACGCGCCGCCAAGGCCAAAGCCGGCAGCCGACGCGCCAGATCGAGCGCCTGACGCCGTTTCTGCGAATCGGGACGGGCGGCGGCGGGCGACAGGAAGGCGAAGCTTTGAGGCATCAGGCGAATCTTTGCTTCAACCGGTCGATCACCGCCTCGACGGTCTCTCCGTCGGCGCGCGCGCTATAGGTCAGCGCCATGCGATGTTTGAGCACCGGCGCCGCCAGCGCCAGCACGTCGGCCTTGCCCGGCGCCAGACGGCCCTGCGCGAGGGCGCGGGCGCGGCAGGCGAGCATCAGGGCCTGCGCCGCGCGCGGTCCCGGCCCCCAGGCGATATGGCGCGTCAATTCTGGGTCGCCCTCGCCCGGCCGCGCGGCGCGCACAAGATCGAGGATGCTTTCGACAATAGAGTCTCCGACTGGCATCAGCCGCACCAGCGCCTGGATTTCCAGCAGGCCGGCGGCGTCGAGCACGCGGGCCGGCTTTTCCCGCGCCTTGCCGGTGGTCTCGATCAGGATGCGCCGTTCCGCCGCGCGATCGGGATAGGGCACGTCGATCTGCATCAAAAAGCGGTCCAGTTGGGCTTCCGGCAGCGGATAAGTGCCCTCCTGCTCCAGCGGATTCTGGGTCGCCAGCACATGGAAGGGTTTTGGCAGGTCG
>Ga0302320_10019567_pt1 | contig 13569 bp, 20 predicted proteins | sample Bog_T0_3_FD_202130 | JGI IMG/M metagenome (GOLD analysis project Ga0302320, IMG submission 202130) | Peat permafrost microbial communities from Stordalen Mire near Abisko, Sweden - Bog_T0_3 | ecosystem: Environmental > Terrestrial > Soil > Wetlands > Peat | place: Sweden: Abisko, Stordalen Mire...
GCTATATGATGTATATTGATAAAATAGTTTAATTTTAGAAGAAAACAGAGATTTTCATATTATTTAAGATTTTTTTTCTTTATTAAGGAACTTTCATTAAAAAGAAAAAGAAAAAATTACATTTAAGGCCTATGGGACGACCCCATAAATTAAAAAAAAAAAAAAAATTTATATTCAAAATATATTGTTTTTATTTGAATATATTTTTTATTAGAAAATTTCTAAATGTTATATGTATTTTATGGTTTATGTTATTCATTGAGTTTCTTTGGAGTAAATTTTAAAGGTGACTCTGACCTTTTGCATAATTGTTGTTTAGGGAATTGTTTATTGCATTCAGAACAAGACACCATTTTATTCTTATGCATGCATAGATTTCCGTTCATTGGACTGCTGCTTGCCTCTGTTTTATCCATTTTTTTCTTCAAATTGTTATATTCCATTTGATTTTTGACTGTTTCACCCACAGTTTTTTCCATTTCCTCAAGAAATCATATGATAACTCAAAATTTAAAAAATTTTTTACTTTTCTTTTTAAATAATCTTGATATTGTTGTCTTTCCATATCTTCTTTAAGTCTTTGTTGAGATTCATTGAATTTTTCTTTATCAGTTTGGTCATTTTGCTTTTTTTTACAAAATTTAAATTTTTCAAAAACTCAAACTTTCTATTAAAATTTCATATTATCAATACACAATTACCATTTTTCTCATCTTATTCTGTATATAATCTTGATAAGCTCTCTTCAGTTCATCCTTTCTCTGATTTTCCAATTGATACTTGCGGCTTTGATTCTGAGATACAAATTTTATGTTTATCTAAACAACAAATAATATATTATTACATCGTCATTGAATCGTCTATCCACGTCCTTTTGTGCCTCTGCCAATTTTCTATCATTCTTCAACATTTTTTTTTTTTATAATGTCCAAAACAAAAAAGAGAAAATACTTCTTTTTCCATTTGTTTCTGGTTCTCTTTCCACGAAATTTGGTCTCTTAAATCCTCACCGTAATTTCTGGAATTAACGGTCCTCGGTCTATATTCACCTATATCCAAAGTAGTTTTGTAGTTGACTGGATTGAACTTTTCGTTTTGTTTCTCCATTTCTTTGTTGTTGATTTGTTTCAACAAATCGCTTCTCAATTCTTTCTGTAATTCCTGGATTTTTTGATATCTCTCATGATCTCCATTATTCAAAAGAAGGCTATTTGGATCATTGCGTTGGCTTTTCTTGACCGATTCTTCTTTGACTTTCTTATTGTTGATTTGTTCCAATTGGATGAAGGCATCGTTCTTATACTGTTCTTTAGCCATCTTTTGTTTTTCCATTTCTTTTTTCATCGCGTTCTGGTAATTTGATTCTGCGATTTGCCTCAAAAGCTGATCCTTTTCTTTTTCCATTCTATCTCTATCTTTCTTCTGCATCATCAAATGTTTATTAATGCAATTTGTGCAAACCATATCAATAACTTGCGAATTTGAAGAAGAATTGCTCACAATCGACTTAGGACCAGATTTTTGTGGGGTTCTGGGGGGATTTTGGATCAGAGGTTGGGGTTGGCCTTGGGGTTGGTTGTATTGGGGTTGCCCTTGAGGTTGATAGTTGTATTGGGGTTGGGGTTGGTTGTAATTGAAATTATTGTTTTGGGGGGCATAACTTCTTTCTTGAAAAAGTTTGCTTTCATAAGTGGGGTTTATGTATTCGTTATTTCTCTTGCCTCCGACAAAAGGGGATAACTCTTGCCGTTGATTAGAGGAACGGGAATGAACGGAACGGGGAGTTCTGATTTCTTGGTTTCGATTCGTGGGGGTTCTCACTTCTTGAACAGGGAATTGCATTAGTGGGAAAGAAATATTTGTCTGTTAATAAAATCTAAATAATATAAAATGTTGTTTGAAAAAAACATCAATAATAAATAAAATTAAAAACAAGTTTTAATATTTTTGAAGGACAATGGTATAATTTTGTTAAAAATGAATATTTTGCTTTTTTTAAATGATGTGTATTGTTTAAAGTTCTTTAAATGCCAATATTTGTTTTTATCAATTTCATGTTTATTTGAATGATTAAAATTTATTTTCTAGCCTGATTAAAATGAGTTAGTTTTTAGATCGTATTTGCATTACATTTGTGTTGATCTCCTTGACATCCTCAGATTGATCCGATTTTTTAGATATATCCACTTTTTGTTGCTTTTCCTTTTCTTTTTCTATCTCATCTAAAATGCTTTGTTTTTTAACAATTTGAGGAGGTTCTTGATATTCAGCTAATTGATTATCCTAATTAATATAATTAATTTTATCTGAAAAAAAAAAAAACAGAACTTGCTCAGTTGCGAACATATTGAAGATCTGTTCGATGGTTGCTTGTCTAATTGAATATTGGGAAATATTTAAGTTCGCTTTCTAAAAATAATTTAAGACTCAAAATAAAATGCAAAAATTACATTATCTTCAAAGGTTCCGAAAAGTTTTCCAATAGAAACTGCAGCGTTCAACTTAAAACGGTAAAATGATTGGAAATGCTCTAAAACGGTGAAGGGACCCAATTCTTTTGCTAAGAAATTCATTATTTTTGTTCCATAGTCTTCTATCACTATATATTCAATAAGCACTTCAATGGCTAATCCATTTTGTTTCACCAACTAATATTAAAATGAATAAATTTATAATGTATGAAAAAAAAAACATCAATGGCTAAATGAGAGGCGCTTCTTCCATTTTGGAAATTTTCCATGAAATTACTCTTCCCTAATCTTTCTAAAATTGGTTGGAGATCCTGAGTGAAGATCCTTTCTCCTCTATTTCCCTTGATACTAGTTAATATTGTGTTGATTTGGTTGATATCAGGCAAAACGGTTTTTATTTCAATTTCATATCCCTTTTGTTAATTTAAGTTTTTTAAACAATAATAAATAAAACTTTTCCGAATTTAGTCTTGATGTGTTGAACACTGCCTAGACATTTCAATGTCCCATTTACCATAATGCTGATTCTTGTGGAAAGTGCTTCAGCTTCTTCCATAGAATGGGTTGTCAAAATGATCGCTGATCTTTTTCTTGTAGTGGAAATTCGACTGATGACATTCCACATGAATCTTCTTGCTTCTGGATCCATTCCAGTTGATGGCTCATCCAAAAACACTATCGGAGGGTTTCCAAGCATGGCAATCGCCACTGATAATTTTCGCTTGTTACCACCACTATATGTTCCAGCGCACACATTTTCATATTGCTTCAAATTCATTTCTACAAGTTTTTTCTCAACTAAATCTTTTCTCTTTGAAATTAGAAAATTTGAGAAACGACAAAATCAAAATTAAAATATTTACCATATTATAGGGAATTCCTTTTATTGCAGCATAGAGAAAAAGATGTTCCTTAGCAGTCAGATTTTCAAGTAATGCGTCAAATTGAGGACAATATCCAATATGTTCTCTAGCTGCATCCAATTGTGTTGTGATATCCAATCCACCGATATACGCCTTAAAGGACATGATAATTATATAAATATATATGTAAGTTTTACAGTTCCTGAAGTTGGAGGAATTTCACCGCAAAGCATTTTGAAAGTTGTGGTTTTTCCAGCTCCATTTACACCCAACAATCCAAAGCATTCCCCGTTCTCGATTCCAAATGAACTTTTTGTTACAGCCACTTTTTTCTTTCCTCCTCCAAGCATATAAACTTTTCTGAGATCTTTGACAAAGACTGCATAATCTGCTGGGCTTGCTGTCTCAATTTTGGTCATTTCTTTGGCTACATCATCATCGTAATCAATTGGTTGATAGGGTATGTTCGTTTCACTTTTAAAGATTTTATTTAATTTCTTTAAAAAAGTATTTACTTGGAAAAATAATTGAGGAATTTTGGCGTCACCATTAATTTTTCTATGATGAAAACAAGAACCATATACACGACTGATTCGATGGCTAAATAAATGATATCCCAAGCGGCGATGTCGGTAGACAAAGCACCCTTTTCAACATAATATCCTTCAATGATAGCATAAAGGCTTCGACTAAAAAAATCATTTAAAATGCAACCAAAATTATTAAATTAATTACTTTGAGACATTTATAATTCCATAACCAAAGCAAAAAGGAGGAAAGATTCTCAGAAAATATGAAGCAATTTTAGCACCAGATCGAGAACTTGGTATTAACCTTAAAACGAAAATAACCAAGCTCAGAATAGCACTAACCAAAAATGCGAAAACAAAATTAAAGGATTGGGCGTTTCCATAATCTTTGAAAAGGAAAGAGAGAAAATAAGCGAAACTGATAAGTGCAGATGAATAGAAAATGAAGATGAGCCAAATCGCACCATAAGCCTCACTTGTATCCGTCAAAGTGCTTATTTGAAAGGCTAAACACATCAGAACCGAAAACACCAAAGGTATAGTAAGTTTAACGAAATCCAAGATATAATTTGCAGACCAATAAGAAATCAAACTGACCCCTGAAACTAATTGTTGATGTTTTATGCTTTGTTGCCTTTCTTTGACTATAAAAACGACCAGACTTGCAGGGATAAAAGCATAGGCGATAGAAAAGATGAATGAAGCGATGAAGCCACTGGCCGTCCCAGTCACGGTCTTCTGTTGTTGAGTCAATGGAAATGGATAATTTATGCAAGTGACAGCAATGGGCTGACCTGTTTTATATCGAATGAAAGCTTGATTCATTGAATTCATCAAAATTGGCAGAGTGGCAGGAGTGGTTGAATTATACTAAAAAATTTTAAATTAGAAAAAAAATATCAATATTAATTTGGAATTTACAAAGGCCATATACGAAATTCTGTTCGCTTGCATTGATTGAATGAAATAAGCTCCATATATCCCTGTTGAATCAACAGACCTTGCTTGGAACTCATATTCATCAAAGGTTGGAAGATCGTTATTGTTCATATTTGGGTTCGACAGAAAATTGTAATAATTTCCAGGGAAATTTGCAGAGTTATAAAATGAGTTCACATATGGGTATTGAACTGGAACATAAACTGGTAAGGTGAGAATTTGTGGAGACATAATTAAAGGTGGAGACTGATAAACGAATTGGATAAAGGTAATACATAAGCCTAATCCTACAACTGCACAAGGCATCAAGATTTCACAAACTAAACCCTTTTTATCCCGTTTGAAATATTGAAGTCTCTTGATGAAGATAGCCCAAAAATGAACGAAAAACAAGGCCGTTTTTGATTTGATCTTAACTGAATTCAGATCAAAATCATCTATATCATCATTATCTTGCTTTTCTTTTGATAAATGCAGGCCATTGAGATTTGAGCCCCCTTGCGCTACCTTCAGAAACACCTCCTCCAAAGTTGTTATCGAAATACCATAAGATGCTATGTTCAATTCATTCATTTTTTCATCTAGGCCGATGAAAAGATCCTTAAAATTGGGCATTTCTGCTAAAGGCAATTGGAATGCAGTTTCTGCAGCAACTCGTGAAATGCATGCGGCAGTTTTAATTTTGGAAAGCACAAAATCTTCAACTGCTGTGCTTTGATCTGCGGATTTCTTGGCAATAATCAAGTTATATCCTACTCCAAACCTTTACAAAATTGATAAATTATTGATGAAAAAAAACAATTATTCTAAACTTGTTCTTTAAAAACACTGAGCTTCCGCAACATTTTAAAACACCTTCTCCCATAATCGCGATTCTATCTCCTAAGAAATCAGCCTCATCCATAAAATGAGTCGTCAAAATTACAATCCTGTCATTTTTGTAGTTTTTCAACATTTCCCATATATATCTTCTCGCACTTGTATCCATACCCTATTTAAGTTTATAAAAATTTTTAATTAATGATAAAATTTACTGAAGTAGGTTCATCTAAGAGTATGAGCTTTGAACCCCCAATAAAGGCTATTCCTACTGATAATCTACGTTTTTGTCCTCCTGACAGATTCTTGGCCAAATCAAAACGTTTTGCTCTCAAATCCACATCATCAATAATCTTGTCAACTTCCTTAGGAATGTCTTTGGCTTTCATGCCTTTGAAAGCTGCAAACAAACGCAAATGCTCCTCAATTGTCAAGGTGTCAAATAATATATCATGTTGAGGACACACTCCCATTTTACTTCTGAGCAATTCCATATCATAACGAATGTCACGACCCAAAATCTATTAATAATTAATAAAAATATATTTTTTTAATGGAAAATTACTGAAGCTGTTCCTGAAGATGGAGATAACATTCCGGTCAGAATAGAAATTGTCGTGGTTTTGCCTGCTCCATTATGTCCCAATAAGACAAATATTTGATTTTGATACATATTTAAAGATAGATCATTAACTGCTTTTTTCCCATTGGGATAAACTTTGCTAAGATTTTTAATCAATAAAGCCTGATTTTCTATTTCTTGTTGTTTCAAATTCGAATCAACGGCCTCAACAATTTCGCTTGATGCATCTTTGTTTAAATTATGCATCTATAAATTTTAATATAAATTTTGAAATTATAGAAATAATTATGAACTTCAATGTCTTCCGGATGAGGATCTTTTGGAGCTGGAACTGATCTGCTCCTCCAAATCCAATTAATAAAGAACAATGGATGTTTCTTTTGGCCAAATTCATTTGGAAAGACTTGATCTAAATAAATGGAGAGAATAGAAAAGATAATTATGTTGATGAATTCGAATTGGAAAAAGGTCTCTAATTTGTAATTATCCACCAAAACTGTCATGGTAGTTCGGTCGATTCCAGCTCCATTTGTCTTTATAGTCAGGATTAAAAACGTTAAAATAAAATTCAATCAATTACTTCTAAAACTAATAATGTCTCAGCTGCGAAAGACATTGCTGCATGACTTGATAAAGAAGCCTCTTGTTTCACTTGAAACGTAACATCAGCGTTTGATGTAACGATATAATTGATGATATAAAGGACGAAAAAGAACACAATGCCACCAATGATTCCAGATTTCACCCTTGTGAAGAAGACGCTATGTTTAAAAAATATATTATTTTAAGGATGGAAGTTATTTTACCTAACAAAAAGAGCCTGGAAGATCAAAACAATGCAGAAGAACCATAAGAAAAAGAAAATAAAGAAGCCATTCGAATGAGTGAAAAAGCCATGTGTTAGAATAATTGCGTTAATGATGCAAATGATGGTGTAGATTATCAAGTAGGTGACAATCCATGAAGAATAGAATGATAAATTCGTCATTCCCATCATTTTCATCCCTTCCCTGATTTTTTTTTCCTAATAAAAAAAATCATTTTAAAATGCAGTGTCAAAATAAAACAACCTTTTCATAAAGTAATCGATAGATCATCCTTAAAAATGGAAGGATCAAGGGCAACACCAGGAAAATGTTGGTTTGACCTTGAAGATATTCAGCAATATTATCATCTGTGTAAGCAGGAATCCTGACGGATGTGAGATCTGCATCTATTTCAGAGGTAGTATCACCTGTTTCCACCTGCAGTATAATATTATCAATCCAATTTTGCACTGTTAGAAATCCATTATCGATAAATAAATTTGCATCTGTAAAATCTTGCCTAAAAAAATATTACATCTAGTTTATTGGATTTTTTTCTTGTTTATTACTTCACAAAAGGTACCGTCGTGGGAGTTGAACTTATTGTATTATAAACTTCAGCGCTTTTTCTTGAGCTGTTAAATCTGATGTTGTATTCATATTGGTTATTCTCACCAGAAGAAGTGAACGCCACTCCAAAGCAAAGATAAGGGAAAGTGGCAGATCCATAATAAGGACTTGTTATATGAGCATTCATGTCATCCATTGAATTAAAGAATATCACAGAAGGAGGAACAGGATAATCTTATTTTATTTTTTTATAAAAAAATTCTAAATACAAATAATTTTACCGTTGATTCTGGTTTGGATCATTTGAGTCAGAGTATTCGAGGGACTCAGGGCGATAGCTCCGCCTGCTGGTGTGTTGAAGCAGTTTCTTATTTAAATAATATAGAAGGGAATTAAAAAAAAAAATACACTAAATTAGTTTGGGAAAAAAGCATATCAACTAGCATGGCTTGGACTGTTTGATTACTATTCTTAATAATCGAAGAGGTGGCCACACTGATATTGGGTTGTTTGGTGAAGATGGTCCCGTTCGTAATATAGGATGTTTCCAAAACATCACTTTTGGTAACTAAACTTCTAACGGCCAAAAGAAAAAGAACAAACACAATTGGTGTAACGATCTCACAACAAGACCCGCATGGGCTTCGTTTAAAGAGAATCCAGTTCTTTTTGAGCAGAGCTTTGAAATGACTACAATTATTTGCCATTGGTAGATAGATGAAAGTTTTAAAAATAAAAATTATAATTTTTCAGCAGAAAAATGTTTTTATAAGGAAACTGAATTAAAATAGTGCATTTTAAAGGATTTAATAAAGTTTGAAAGTTGAATTAAATTTTATTATGAAAGGAATTCGTTGGGAAACTATTTTTTGAAAATTTGAAGATTATTTTAATATTAAACATTTTAGTTTGGAATAATTAAAAAAATCCATTTAATCGCTATGTGTCTCATTTTTTATGTTCTTCTTCTTGGGAACATTCGCGTTGAAATTCTGATATTGTCTGATATCAATATTATCAATCTCATACTCATTTTCTATTTTTTGGTTCTTATTCTTCTGTTTATTTACTTTCACAGGACTGATGTTCTCGAAATTCTTTTCTTCTAATTCTTCTAATTATTATATATATAATATATAATTATTACCCAATAAAAAAAAATATACCTTCATCTCCCATATAATCTTCCCCTTGCTTATTCATGGCATAATATTGAGCCAACTCTTGCTCATCTAGATGGGCTAATTGAATGAAATATTCCAAAATTTTGGCAATCAGGCTTTCAACCTTCAATCAAAGAAAAATAATTTCTTATTAATGATTTCCTAGATTTACTTGCTTAAAATTCACAAATTTGTCGTTGAAAAACATCGCATGGTCTAAAAACAGATGCTTTGTAATTTCTTCAGGGTCGCCCAAATTTATAATCCCATTCAAAAGCACATTATAGATGTGCATTTTCTCATTGTCGTCCATGTCACAATACAACAATCCAATCAACGGAGGCTCGAATTTTACCAAAAGTTTTATAGGTTTTATGTTTGTTGGCAAAACCTCCACTTCGACTTCTTGTTGAGATTCCTCCTCATTTTGATAAAAGTTTTGGTTTTGATTTCCTTGTGGGTAGCCATATTGTTGGATTTGGCTCGGAGGTGGGTTATTATTTTGAGAGGACATGTTGTCTTTTTTTTTCATGAGAGGTTTAAAGAAATTTGAATATTTTTTGAATTTTTTTGATTTTGATTTGATGTTTTAGTCTCTTCATAGTTCAAAATTTAACATTAAACGAGGTATCCAATTATAAAATAAGTTTTAAAATCTCATATTTGCAATTTTTTCGAAAATATTAAATGCATTGCGATTTGATTAAATTAAATTTAAGAAAAATCAAGAAAAATTTATAATTTATTTTCTGTTTTTAAATTATTGTTTTCAAAAAATTTCTTAAAGATAAATTATTTTTTAAAAAAACAATAAATTTTTTTTTCAAAATTTTAACAAAGTCAGGTTTGACTATAATTGGTGTTAATTCTCTGGCAATTTCATTTTTTTCTCCTCTGGCATCAAATTCTGCTTCTGATTTTCTTCCTTAATACTATCATAATTTGGCATGTTTCCATTCGAAGTGCTAGGAGATGGTCTTTTCCTTGAATTGCCAAACACCCCCAAATTTACGATTTTCACTTCTTCCTTTTCATTCCCCAATTTTGGATTTGGAAAAGATGTGAGGATGTTTTCCTTATTGTTGGCTATTTGTTGGGTATTTTGCAGGGGGACGTTTGGATTTGTCCCAGATTCCAAGAAATGGTTTTCTTTTAAAGAACTTTCCTTCATTTTTTCCTTCTCAATTTTGTAGAGAATTTTTTCTGATTTTTGAGTCAAGGTGTCTTCAATCTAAATTTAAAAGAAATGATTTCTATTTTAATGAAATTGAAATTGCTTTTTCATAGAGCATTTTCAAGGTTCCTTTCAGTTCTTTTGAAACTTCGTTATCAAAAGCGCTTTCATTGATCAAATTCTTATCAAAAGATTGCGAATTGTTAAAGATGTTTTGCTTTTGAAAATAAATTGCATTTTAAAAAAAACAGTTTTATTACATTATCAAAGGGAATTCCCAATTCTTTTTTTAGATTGTTCTCGAGAATTTGTTTGGCTTCATTATAAGACTTCAACGCGTCTTCTTCACAATCTTCTTTGCCAACATACAAATGTGCATTCCCGATTAAAAAATGTCTAAAAATTTTAAATATATTGAAATAAGGTCAATATTAAAATTTTAATACATCTCTGAAATGTCTCGACTTAACATTGGGCTTTCGAATTTCATTCTTATTTCCAAAGATTTTTTATATTCGTTCAATCCATCTTGGAAATTCTCTTTCCAACACTCTAGATCTCCTAATCTCAAATAAATCCTCGCTTGTTGTCTCAAAAGCTTTTCCACCTCTTCTTTATTGCATTTTGGATCATTTAAAATTTCTTGATATCGCTTTTCGGTAATAACTCTAGCAACTTCTAAATTTTCCCAGGCAATCTATAGAATGATTAATGAATTGACATTTATTTAATAATTGTTAAGAAACTTGCAAAAAATCAACATCCTCGGTTTTTGGAACATCAGCTTTTTCATCAGATTTTTGAATTTCATCGTTATTATTTTCAGATGTTGCGTTTTGTGTTGGAAAAGTTATCTGTTCAACAGGTTCGATATTTTGTCCATTTGGCAAATTTGCTGTTATATTGGTTTCATCCAATATTTTAGTGTCTTTATCTTCAAAAATGACATAGCTTTCTAAAAAAAATAGATGTCTGAGATTTTTTCAGGAAAAAAATTTAAAAATTACGTTCTTCATGGTTTTTTTGATCTTTTTCAACAATTTCCTCATCATTTTCCTTTTCTTCGAATTCTTCATTCTTAGTATTTTCCGCTTGTTCCACGACATCACCGAAAATTTCTCCGGATTCTTCAATCTTAGAAAATGAAAAAATGAGTCATAACATTTTTTTTTTAAAGATGTTACTTTATAAAGAACAGCGTTTCCATACAAATAATAAAATTTGGCCATTTCTGGGTGCATTTCATCCACATAAGCTTTACTCCTAAATCAGAAATTTTTCTACCTTTATTTATGGAAAAAATAGATATTTACGCTCTTTCCAAACATGCTCGATAAGATTCAATTGCCTCATCAAATTTCCCCTCGTTCATAAGAGTTTGATTGCTTTTAATTTTTTCTTGTATCTCTTCGAAAACATTCGGATGGGTTGTTTCAGGGTTGGTGTTTTCACTTGTTGTAGTTGGTCTTTCCATTTATTTTTTTTTTTAGTTTTTTGTTGATTTTAATCAAAATGGTTTTTTTTCTAGAAATTAGGCGGATTAATTTTGGAGCGAAATTTAAGCTTTATTCAAAATTTGAGTTATTTTTCCAAAAGCTTCTGCATCATCGTGATAAATTCCTCGCAAGAGACCTTTTCATAAATTATAAATTTGTTTTTAAATAAATTAAATCAAAATTGACTTTTCCATCTTTATTGGAATCAATGGCAGATATCATCTCTTCCCAAACACTATTTGGGATCTTGTTTTCCTGGCAGAAGATGTTCTTAAATTCGTTAATTGAAATAAAGCCATTTTGATCCTTAAGAGCAATATATTAACATTAAATTAAATAAAATGTTTATTTACCTCATCAAATAATTTAAATGCTTTTTCGAGCTTTTCTTTCGAAAGCATTTTCTCTTTGTTGAGTGTCAACATAAGAAATTCTAAATGAAATTTGAGATTATTAAAATTTTGAGATTCTATTTTTACCATTGTATTCTATATTGCCATCTCCATCAATATCTGCATTTTTCATGATATCATCCACGATCTTCTTGGCTTCTTCCAATCCATTAGTTTGCTTATACCCTGAAATTTTTCAAATTTAAATTATCTTTATTAGTTTAAATGCCTTCCATCAATTCCTGCTTCGTTAATTTTCCATCTCCATTTGAGTCCAAAGCCTTGAAAATTTTCAACAATTCCTCTTTTTCCTCATTCATTGACAGGAAGTTCGTGAAGAAGCTCCATGTTGCCAATTGGATTTTTCTTTCCGCCTTTATTTTTTTTATAAAAACCTGATTTTTTTCTACTTCTTACTCTGAAATTCTTCATATTCACCAAAGCTTTATTAATCAAAGGCTTATCTGGCAATTCTGCATGGTTCTTGATCCAAGGATCATTTAAAGCTTGTTCAGCAAAATATCTTTTGGATGGGTTATATTCCAATAGCTTCTTGATGAACCCCTTCGCATCCTTTGACACTTCCTTTAATTCCGGCTCATCAAGCTCATATTTCCCCTTCTCAATAGCCTTGAAGATCTCCTCATCGGTTTCTCCTCTGAAAGGAGGATATCCAGCCAATAGAATATACATAATCACACCACAAGACCATAAATCACATCGATTATCATATTGTCCTTGCAAAACTTCCGGTGCGATGTAATAAGACTATTTTTAGAGAAAAAAAATAAAATGGAGTAATTTGGGTTGAATAATTACCGTCCCAACATGGTCCTTCAGGATCTTGCCTGAGTTCAGAAGAGTTGATGTCCCGAAATCGATTATCTTGAGGGAAGAGTTTTCGTCAGCACACTCATACAAGATGTTTTCGGGCTTCAAGTCTCGATGCACAATTTTGTTCTTGTGACAATAGTTGATGGCCAACAAAATTTGAGTCATGACCTTGGCGGCCTTCTTTTCGCTGAGCGAACCTGCCTTCACTATTCTGTCAAAGAGTTCACCTCCCGAACAGAATTCTGTCACAATGTAAAAGAAATTCTTGTCAACGAAATATTCGAACACTTTAATGATGTGAGGGTGATCCTATAGAAATGAATATGAATAGAAAAATCAGAAAAATCTAAAGTAAAGTTACCAATTTTCGAAGGATTTCGATTTCATTTCTTAATTCGTTCTCTTCGGTTTGCGACAATGAGACCTTTTTTATGAATTTGACGGCTCTTTGTTGTCCGGAAACTTTGTGTTTTGCAAGCTTGACTTGTCCAAAGGAGCCTGATTTTAAAATTAGCGATTAAAAATGAAATTTTAGAGTTTTTGGACCTTCTCCTAAGACCTTTAAAAACTCGTAATGGTCGTTAATATTGCCTTTTCTTTCTCCGATCAAATCACTGATTTTGATTTGAACGTCCGCCTCGTTTCTGATGATCGGGTCTTCCTCATACTTGGTGTCGTTGTCTTTTTTCGTCAACTTTTGAACGATTTCCTGCTGGTCTCCATCAGTGTTCTCTTTGTTTGAAAATTTACAGCCCATTGGAATATGAAATAAAATTTATAGATAAATCAAAGTTTGTTTATGAATCTCTCAGTTATTTCATCTAGTTATAAACAATTTAAAAGAATTTCGAATTCAAATATTGAAAAAATGATTTAAAAACGAAAAGCCAAATTCTCAAAAAATGATCCCCACAAATATAAAAAAATTT
>Ga0302320_10019569_pt1 | contig 13568 bp, 9 predicted proteins | sample Bog_T0_3_FD_202130 | JGI IMG/M metagenome (GOLD analysis project Ga0302320, IMG submission 202130) | Peat permafrost microbial communities from Stordalen Mire near Abisko, Sweden - Bog_T0_3 | ecosystem: Environmental > Terrestrial > Soil > Wetlands > Peat | place: Sweden: Abisko, Stordalen Mire...
ACAAACGACTCCCGGAGCTGTCAAACTTCGGGAGTCCTCCGGCAAAGCCGGAGGGTTTCCTGTTGGACTAACGCATCAATTGTTTTTCCAGATAATTCACCACCTGGCGAACATTAGGGTCCACTTCCATGCGGTCTTTTACCAGGCGGCACGCATGAAGGACGGTGCCGTGATCGCGCCCACCGTAGGCCTCACCAATGGTGTTGAGCGAACTTTCGGTCATCTGACGGGACAGGTACATTGCGATTTGACGCGGGAAAGCAATGTTTTCAGGCCGGCGCTTGCTGGTCATGTCAGCCAGGCGGATATCAAAATGTTCCGCGACCTTTTTCTGAATGACTTCGATGCTGATCGTCTGGCGTCCTTCCTCGTGCAGAATCTCGCGCAACAAACCCTCAACGACCTCCAGAGATAATTTCTTGCCGGTCAGCGTGGCATAAGACACTGTGCGAATGAGCGCGCCCTCAAGCCGGCGGATATTGGTGCGAATGCGTGTGGCCAGAAAATTGATCACCTCATCGGGCAGCACCACCTTCATTTCCTGCGCCTTTTTCATCAGGATGGCCAGGCGCATTTCGATGTCGGGCGGCTGCAAATCGGTGACCAGACCCCATTCAAAACGGGAAACCAGACGGTTTTCCAACCCTTGAATTTCGCTCGCCGGCCGGTCACAGGTCAACACGATCTGCTTGTGGGCTTCGTGCAAAGCGTTGAAGGTGTGGAAAAATTCCTCCTGAATCCGCTCCTTGCCTGACAGAAACTGGATATCGTCAATCAACAATACGTCGGTCAGGCGGTATTTTTTGCGGAATTTCGCGAGCTGATTGTTTTGAATGCCTTCAATGTATTCGTTCGTGAATTTTTCCGAGGATACATAGGCGACCCGGGCACCTTTCCGGGTAGTGGAAACGTGCTGACCGATGGCATGAAGCAAATGGGTCTTGCCCAAACCGACGCCTCCGTAAAGAAATAAGGGGTTATAAGATTTGCCAGGGGCCTCGGCCACCGCCTTGGCGGCAGCGTAAGCAAAATTGTTATTTGCCCCCACCACAAAGGTGTCGAAAGTGTTTTTTGGATTGAAAATGTCACCGTTCACGGAGGCCCGCTCGGCGGACGTTTCGGCGGATCGCATCTTGGCAACCGGTTGAGGCGCCGCCGGGGCGGGCAAGGCAGCGGTTGGCGCGGGCTGGGCACTGGCAACCTTCAGTTTTACCTGCAATCGGCAGCCGGCTGCGACCGCCACGGCGTCCTGCATGAGGCTGAGATAGTTATCTTTGAGCCAAACCTCGGAAAACTCATTGGGAGTTTCAACCGTGATATGGTGTCCATCCACCGCGCAGGCGCGCAATGGTGCAAACCACATGTTAAAGGTGTCCCGGGTGAGTTTGACGCGGAGATGCTCCTGCGCCGTCGTCCAAATTTTGTCTGCGGAAATCTGCATGTGTTATACGGCCAATACCCTGTTTTTATGTGTTTTATTCACTTCGCCTATCCGCACGTTACGCCTCTTGAATGTTCATCCAGTGAACCGCCGCTTGAGGCGTTATTCAAGCCAAAACATAAAGTTTTATTTAAAACCTGTTCGAGACCCCACTTATAAAGACACAAATACCTAATTTTAAATAGTTTATATAGATTTTAACCGCCTCGCTGCCGGTTAATTTAAAAAACGTCCCAGTCCTGAATTGGTGATCTGACGTGCAACTAGGTTTTATGACATCGCAGGTTAAAATTCGAGGACAACATATTAACTTTTGTTCACAAGTTACTCACCAGTGCCAAAATCGCGGCAATGGCAGCCTTTTTACAGCCTGAAACCCGCGCAAATACGAGACAATCGGCCTCAACGCTGGAGCCAGCCCAACTCAGGGCCGCGGACGGTGAATAATTACCGGGGACAATAACTGAACCTTTTTTGTCATACAGCTGTCTTAAGATCATGAAAAGGTTAGCATTCCTTTTCCGCTTATTGAAAAGTGGATTTCTATAAGAGTTACTGATACTTTCTTAATAGCATTGACAAAAATAAGAAGTAATGATTAAATTGACTCAGTTGTACGGGACATCGGTTCCGACAAGCAAATTGATCTTTGATTAAATTTATAACTTTCGGCTGGGTCTTGAGTGCAGACCCGAGCGCGAGTTCTCCGTAATCCTACGTTGTGCTCATTCTGAATTCCCCGGGTCTTTCGGCCACCCTCTGGCTGACTGACCCGGTTTTTTCTTTTTGGACATCGCCCTTGTCGCCCTTGGCTCCCCACCCTGTCCATTGCATTGACACCCTTTTTTTCGGCTGTTACCGTCTCTTCTTCTAAATATTTGCGATGGAATATAAGGATACACTCAATCTACCGCGCACCGATTTCGCCATGAAGGCGGATCTGGTCACGCGCGAACCAGAACGCCTGAAAAAATGGGAGGCGGCCGGCCTTTACCGGAAAATCCAGGAATCACGCACTGCAGCAAAGAAATTCGTCCTCCACGACGGCCCGCCCTTCGCTAATGGCGACGTCCACATTGGGACCGCCTTGAACAAGATCCTCAAGGATATCATCATCAAGTATCACACCCTGCGGGGGGAAAATGCGCCTTATATCCCCGGTTGGGATTGTCATGGCTTGCCAATTGAATTCAAGGTTTCCCAGGAAATGCGCAAGGCGGGAGACAACACCGCCGACGTCGTAACCATTCGCAAGGCCTGCGAGGAGTACGCGCGTAAATATATTGATCTCCAGCGCGGCCAGTTTAAGCGACTGGGCGTTTTCGGCGATTGGGACAATCCCTACCTCACCCTAAACAAGGAGTATGAGGCCGCTGAATTGCGTCTTTTCGCCGATATTGTGGAACGGGGCTTTGTTTATCGGGGCAAAAAGCCTGTTTATTGGAGCATTCCCTGCCGCACCGCACTCGCGGAAGCCGAGGTGGAGTATAATGATCATGTCAGTCAGAGCGTGTTCGTGAAATTTCCCGTGGTCAGTCAACCGAAAACGTTCATCGTCATCTGGACGACGACCCCGTGGACCTTACCGGCGAATCTGGCGGTGGCTTATAACCAGGATTTTCAATACGTCAAAGCCACCGTTGGGGATGAATATTATATCCTTTTTCGCGGGTTATTACCCAAGGTCGCGGAAAAATGCGGCTGGACGGGCATAACCGAGGAGGCTTTCCCAAGCGAACAGCTGGCGACCATTCAGTATCAGCATCCGTTTATTCCTGCGCGACTGGGAAAAGCTTTCGCCGCCGATTTTGTCACCAGCGACACCGGAACAGGCTTCGTGCATATCGCACCAGGGCACGGCCAGGATGACTATAATTTAGGTCGGGCCAATGGATTGCCGATTTATTCCCCCGTGAACGACGACGGAGCCTTCGCGTATACCGACGATTTACCGGTCGAACAGCAGATGCCGGCAGAGTTTTTGGGCAAATCCATTCTCGAAAAGCACGGCAAGAGCGACGCAAATGAGGTTGTGCTGCATGAACTCCGGCTTCGCCATGCGTTGTTACACCAGGAAAACTACCACCACAGCTATCCTCATTGCTGGCGCAGCAAGACTCCCATCATATTCCGGGCGATGGACCAATGGTTCATCCAGATCGATCACGATGGATTCCGCGATTGTGCACTCAAGGAAATTGAGGCGGTCAAATGGATTCCCGACTGGGGTGTGAACCGGATCAAGGGTGCGGTCCAGTCCCGTCCCGACTGGTGTATCAGCCGCCAGCGTACGTGGGGCGTGCCAATTCCGGCTTTTTATGATGCAACAGGCAACGCAATCCTTGACGCCCAAATCGTTCGCCGCGTGGCTGATCTGATTGAAAAGCACGGCTCAAATATCTGGTTTGAACGTTCCGCCGCAGATCTCTGGGCGTCCGTAAAACCATCTGATTGGCGTGGGGCCGAGGCGGCCGCCAAGTCCAATGACACCTTGGATGTCTGGATCGATTCTGGCAGCTCTTCCAGGGCCGTGATCGCCCGCCGGCCGGAAATTCGTGGCAACGATAAACCGTTTCAGGCAGATGTTTATCTCGAGGGAAGCGACCAGCATCGCGGCTGGTTCCAATCCTCCCTGCTCCTCTCGCTGGCCGGCAACGGCGCTGCTCCGTTTAAAACCGTTCTCACCCATGGCTTTATGGTGGATGCGGACCGGGAGAAGATTTCCAAAAGCAAACAGGGAGCTTACGAAAAACCCCAAACCGCCGAGGCTTACGTCAAAAAATATGGCGCGGACGTGGTGAGATTGTGGGTTGCATCCCAGGATTATCGCAGCGATATCGTGGTCAGCGAGGAGCGCATCAACAAAGTGGGCGAAACGTATCGCGCCATCCGGAATGCCCTGCGCTATCAACTCTCGAACCTTTACGACTTCGATCCGGCGAAAAATGCCGTTCAGGACGACCAACTTACCGGACTCGACCGCTGGGCGCTGGCTGAATTCTCCCGGCTGGAGAATGAAGTGGTGGCCGCATATGACGCCTATGAATTTCATGTCGTCTATCAAAAAGTCAGCCAGTTTATTGCCGTCGAACTATCCTCGATCTATCACGATGTCATCAAGGACCGGATGTACACGGACCCGGCAAATTCCGAGCGCCGTCGCTCCACCCAAACCGCCCTGCATCGCCTGGTGACCGGTTTGTGCCAAATGCTCGCTCCCATTTTGACATTCACGGCGGACGAGGCGTGGGAGGCGGTTCCAGGTAAGAAAACAGATTCCGTTCATGAAAGTAAGCTGGTCCCCGGTAACTTGACGCTGGATCCCGACGAAATCGGGAAGTGGGACTGGCTCAAACAATGGCGGGAAACCCTTTTGCCGGAATTGGAAAAGGCTCGTCAGACCAAGACCATCGGCAAGGCCTTGGACGCCAAAATTGAAATCGTCATTCCTCAGGTTCAAAATAAGTATTCTGATCGCGACTTGTTGCGCGAACTGTTGAATGTCTCTAATTTAAAAATCAAGGTAGGTGAAACGGGCTCCTATTCCGTTTCCAAAGCCGAGGGCGCAAAATGCGAGCGCTGCTGGCACTGGGAACAGGACATCGGCCTTAGCCCAGAACATCCAACCATTTGCGGGCGCTGTACCAGGGCAGTTTTGGAATTCCAAGCCCTGCTCCGTTGACTGGATTTGTGAACTCGCCAGATTTTCGCGCAGCCATCGTGGATTACATCCGCCAGCAGGCGAAACCGGTCGACAAATTTAGCCATCAGGAACGCCTCTACGCCCTAACCAAGCAGGTTGGCGACGGTCAGTCTTACGATGACGATGCGGTCTTTGCCGCCGCTTGGATGCACGATTTGGGAGTATTTATCGGCCATCGTCCAGAAGACCTCACCGCCCTGGCGAATTGGGACATGATCGCTTACGCCATCAACACCGTTCCCGGCTTGCTCAAAGGATTCGGATTCCCTGATGCAAAAATTCCGCTAGTGATCGATATCATTCGGGAACACCAGCCAGCAGGCATCCCCGGTCAGATCGAAGGCATCATCATCCGCGACGCCGATATTCTGGAACAACTCGGAGCGGTTGGAATCTTGCGCACCGTCTGCAAAATCGGCCGCGACACCCGTTTCAAAACCTTTCCCGACGCCCTGCGCGTCTTGCAAAAAAACGCCGGCACACTCTTCAGTCAATTACGCCTACCCACTTCGCGCGAGCTGGCCGAACCAAGATTGCAGTTGCTTAAGTCCTTTCTCCAAGCCGCCGAAGAAGAGGGTTGCCAGTTTTAGGCCGTTTATTGGCCGAGTTTCCTCTCCGAGGTGCGGCGAGAGTCACTCAAACCCAATTTTCCGGACGTTTATCGCACCCCTTGAGCAAACGTGCCATTTCGCGCGCTCCCACATAAATTCCGTTCAGCCTTCTCCCACCCAAAGCGACTGATTAATCTCAAGACTTTTTACGGGGATTATCGCCACTATTCACCGCATAAAATGCGGTGAAAAAGCCACAGATTCTCCCATCAATGAAACGACGCTTCGAATAAGCTTCAGCGCTTGATCTCAGATAGTGAGCGATACTACGCGGGTTGTTGCTGCGTCAGGCAGTGCAGCGAACCAAAACCCCAGACCAAGTCCAGGGCATGAATCCCGACCACCGGCCGATCCCGGAATAATTCCCCAAGGATACCCAGGGCGACGCGATCATTCGGATCATTAAACGTAGGCACAATGACCGCCGCATTGCTGATGTAAAAATTGGCGTAGCTGGCCGGCAACCGCACGCCATCGAAATAAAGTGGAGAAGGCATGGGCAATTCCACAACCTCTGGTTTGCGGCCGTCCTCAAGCCGGAAATCTTTGATGCGCTCCCAATTTTCCGCCAACGGCCGGTAATTTTCATCCCGCGAATTTTTTTCCCGGACCAAAACGAGCGTCCCGGCGTTCACGAAGCGGCAAATGTCGTCGATATGGCCATGCGTATCGTCACCTTTCGGTCCCTTGGCCAGCCACAATATGTTTTTCACCCCGAGATAATTTTTTAGCGTGGCTTCGATTTCCGATTTCCCCAAACCAGGATTGCGCACTTGGATTTTGGGATCGAGGTAACATTCCTCGGTGGAAATGAGGGTCCCGCAGCCGTTCAGTTCGATCCCTCCACCCTCGATGACAAAGGGCTTGCCGCCAGATTCAGCATGAAAAAGCTTTTTGCGGAGCAGGTTGGCGGCGGTTTCCGGCACCTTCGTGTCCTTGCGCCAATTATTATACTTGGCCCAGCCGTTGAAATGGAAATGAACTATGGCACTTTCTTTATTATGTTTTACAAAAATGGGTCCAGTGTCTCGCGTCCAGCCACGATTGGTCGGATGCGTGACAAAACGAATCTGGCGAAGGTCCACGCCGACGTGCTTGAATACACGCCGGGCAAATTTTTCGTCGGTCGCATTGCGAACGACCAGAAAGACCTTTTCCCCGGCGGAAATCTTGCGAACCATCTCGCCGTAAATCCACGGGATGACCTCAAATTTGCCCGGCCAGTCAGTGGCGTTATGGGGCCAGCCGAGCCACGTGGCTTCGTGCCTTTTCCATTCAGCAGGCATCGCATATCCCAGTGCAGCCGGCGTTAATGGCAATTTTTTATTCGGTAACGGCATAAAATTAGCTGGATGATAGTGCCGGCTGAAGTCAAAGCAAAGTCTTCCCGAAACTGAGTCGACGGGAAACCTGGCCGGCCATTCAGGTCATTAGTTATGCTAGAAGAATTATCTATTAAATTAAAAATATTACTGGACGAAATTAAATTCGGGAGCGATATTGGGATACACAGATTGGAAATCGCAAAGGTTTAATCGTTATGTTTTTTGTAGAAACGAAATTCAATCAGAAGTGCAGTCAGAAAGTGGTAGCCGGAATTTGCTTGTTTCTGGGTTTTTTGATTGCAGCTAATCCCGCTTTTGGGAGTTCCTCAAGGATGGTTGCTGTCGATCCATTGCCGGTTGTAATCCGTCTGCCTGCGAACGTCACGGGAACAGAGATCCAGAAAGCGCTGGATTTATTGCCAGCCATCGGAGGTGCTGTTTACCTCCCGGCCGGCGAATTCTCAATCGCACAACCCATTGTCCTTAAAAGAGATAATCAAACGCTCCGCGGGACTGGCGCAACCACTATTTTACGACTGGCTGCCGGCGCCAATTGTCCGGTAATAATCCTCGGGGAACCTATCAATAACCCCCGGCATACGGTGAGAAACCTTTGTGTGGCGAACCTGCTCATCGATGGCAATCGATTCCAGCAATCCCGCGAGCTTTGGCAACTTTCCGGGGAAGGTTCCGAAATCCGAAACAATGGCATCACCATTCAGAGGGTGAGAGATTCACTGGTCCAGGAAGTGACCTGCGCCCGTTGCCGCTCGGGGGGACTGGTAACAACTCTGGACGTCCGCAACCTGACGGTCCGGGGGCTCACCTCCTTTGACAACGAATTTGACGGGATGGCCTGTTACGAGACACGTTATTCCACTTTTACGGATCTCTATCTGCATGATAACCCGGGTGCCGGCATTTCCCTCGACTTGGAATTCAATTATAACTCCATCAGCAACGCCAATCTTGTGGCCAATAATCTGGGGGTGTTCATGCGGGACAGTCGTGAAAATCAGTTTTTCAACGTAAACATTCAGAAGAGCCATCATTTCGGGGTTTTTATGGCCGGTTATTTTGACCAGGGAGGCCAAACAGCCTGCGCCGACAATGCATTCACCAATCTTTCGGCTGTGAATTGCGGGGGCCCGGCATTCCGGGTGAATGATATTACCTGCACCAACAACGTCCTGATCCGCGCCCAATTCGCCAAGAATCTGAAAGGCGGCCTATCGTTGGTCCGCCCCGATTTGGTTACTTTGCAGTAATCTTCAGCCGGCGTTGGTCAGCCGCGCTTCCACTCTCGAAGGGAGATTTTTTCTGGACCGCATTGAGTCCTGCTTAAAACCACAATTTGAGATTGGCAAACGCGCCAGCATCCGTATCGTTGGAACCGGAAATATTCCAAAAATTCATGGCTAAGAAAAAATCATTACGTGCCGGTAGCGGACCGGTTTCAAAATTCATCCAGCATCATTATCGTCATTTTAACGCGGCCTCGCTGATCGACGCGGCGAAAGGTTACGTGACCCATCTGGACAAGGGGGGCAGCATGATGATCACCCTCGCCGGGGCGATGAGCACCGCCGAGCTGGGCATGTCCCTGGCTGAAATGATCCGCCAGGACAAAGTTCACCTGATCACCTGTACCGGCGCCAACCTGGAAGAGGACGTTTTCAATCTGGTCGCCCATGATTACTACGAGCGGGTGCCGAATTACCGCATGCTGACGGCCGAGGACGAGCAGGCGCTGTTGGAACGCCATATGAACCGCGTCACCGACACTTGCATTCCCGAAGGCGAAGCCATGCGACGCATGGAAAAGGCCATGTTGGAGGTTTGGACGGACGCCGACAAAAAGGGCGAACGCTATTTTCCCCACGAATTCTTTTACAAGGTACTGCGCAGCGGCAAATACAAGAAATTTTATCAGATCGACCCCAAGGACTCCTGGATGCTTGCGGCAGCGGAAAAGAACCTGCCCATCGTCGTGCCCGGCTGGGAAGATGCGACACTCGGCAACATGTACGCCGCCGCGGTCATCCGTGGAGATGTGAAGAATGTTCACACCGTCCGTACCGGCATTGAATACATGACCTGGCTGGCGGAATTTTACACGCAAACGACCAAAAAAAGCCCGTTGGGCATGTTCCAAATCGGCGGCGGAATCGCCGGCGACTTCCCGATCTGCGTCGTGCCGATGTTGCATCAGGACCTTCAGCGGACGAAAGTTCCGCTTTGGGGCTATTTCTGCCAGATCAGCGATTCGACCACCAGCTACGGGAGCTATTCCGGTGCGGTGCCAAATGAAAAAATCACTTGGGGCAAACTCGGAATCAAAACCCCGAAGTATATCATTGAGTCCGATGCGACCATCGTGGCCCCCTTGATTTTTGCACACGTGCTGGGCTGGTAAGATGAAACCGAATGATTTCTCCGGCGCGCGGGTGCTGGTCACCGGCGGTGCCGGTTTCATCGGCAGTGCTTTGATATGGGGTTTAAACCGCCGCGGATGCGAGGACATCGTTATCTGTGATGTATTGGGCACCAGCGAAAAATGGCGCAACCTCACGCCTCTGCGTTTCGCCGACTACCTGGAGGCCGATGCCCTCCTGCCCCGTTTGCAAAGCGGTGCGCTCGGAAAATTCGGCTTGGTGCTGCACATGGGCGCCTGCTCGGCCACGACCGAATTGGACGCAAGTTATCTCATCCGTAATAATTACGAGTTCACCAAAGACCTCGCGGTCTGGTCCTTGGCAACAAAGGCGCGCTTCGTCTACGCCTCATCGGCCGCCACCTATGGCGATGGCGCCGCCGGCATGGAAGACACGGATTCCAATTTGGACTCGCTGCGGCCGCTAAACATGTACGGCTATTCGAAGCATCTATTCGACCTGCACGCCAAGCGCGCGGGATTCTTGGACAAGCTGGTTGGCCTCAAATTCTTCAACGTCTTCGGTCCGAACGAGGATCACAAGGCCGACATGCGTTCGCTCGTCCACAAAAGCTTTGCCCAAGTGCAGCAGGAAGGCGTCATCCGGCTGTTCAAAAGTTACCGCAAGGATTTCAAGGATGGCCAACAGCAGCGGGATTTCCTGTACGTGAAGGACTGTGTCGACATGACCCTTTATCTGGCCGCAACACCGAAGGCCAAGGGACTCTTCAATATCGGCAGCGGCGGCGCCCGCTCCTGGGTCGACCTCGCGAACGCCGTTTTTGCCGCCTTGGACAAAAGGCCCAAGATCCAATTTATCGAGATGCCGGCGGCAATCCGCGATAAATATCAATATTTCACGGAAGCAAATCTGTCCCGCCTGCGCCAAGCCGGCTACACAACCCCGGTCACCTCCCTCGAAGCTTCGGTGGCCGATTACGTCCGCAATTACCTGCTCACCGACCGTCGCCTCGATCCATCCGACGCGTAAGTAGGCAATTAATAGACCATTTTCATAAATACTTTGACCAAGCGGACGTGAAGGAGGCGGAGGTCGGAATCGGACTTGCATTTCGAAGCAGGTGGGCCCCGGTAACCTGGCGATTGTCTTGACGCTTCTTCACGACGAAGAACTGCGTTCCGCCCGTAGAGTATGGATTAATTTTTTTGGGGGGGGATTTTTCCCGGCTCTTTGCCTGCCAACAAGACAAGCAGGCATTTGCTGTTACTGGAAGGTTCCCAAGCGGTTTCACATGAAACATTCGAGCTGACTTGAACCAGAATGTTTTATCTGGTTACACTCGCTGGCTGACATGAGCAAGTCATCCAAGCAGCGAAATTGTCCGGCATTAGGACGTGACATTACACCGGCGGACTGCGGCGAGCAGCGCCAGAGCCAACTGGTTTGTCCGGAGGATTGCCCGCACAATCCTTTCGCGCCCGCCAATTATTCCCGGTTGCTCGAAATTGAAAACCGGCTGGACACCAAGAGCATGGAGCGGCTAGCCACCCTGGAGCCAGACCGGGCGACGATGCAAAACGACCTCTATTCGGCGAACCGCAAGGGGCTCCACGGAATCCACGCATTTTTTGTCTGGAAATTGTTTTTTGCGGCCAATGCGGACAAAACCACGTTTGCCCAGCGCTGGGAACAAACCGGTCTGGCTGAACTTAAGAATGACGAGCGCGTTTTGCTGCGTGGAAAAATGCAGATGCGAGTCGTCCTGCTGGAAGCGCAGCGGATAATGCCGGGCGGGCGAATTGAGGCGGTGGATTTGCTGTCGGCCAATCCGGCGCCGATGATTTTGCTGGATCGCAGCCTGGCGGGGATGGCTTCGCGGTTCTCCACTTTTCTCACCTGGGTGTTTCCGCTGCCCCATTACTGGCGTCTAAGCGGCACGGCCATAACCATCCCGGACCTGGCGCAGTTTTCCCCGCCGGAAATTGTCCGCGAAATCACGTCGCATCTGGGCGGCCCGTTGACGGAAGCAGATATGCGCCGGTGGCTGGCGGAGCATTTCTCCCGTTTCGACGACGCTTTGCAAGCCGTCTCACGGGTGCGCCGTCATCAAATGTTGACGGGGATCGACGCCAAGTGGGGCAAAGCCGTGTACGAACTGCGGGCCACCTTCGCCCGATGCCGCGAACGGCTGGACGGGCTGGCTGACGTGGAGCCGGACGATTTATCGTCCGAAGAACAAAACGAAGGCTTTGCAGAAGCACGCGCATGGTTCTACCCACTGCCGCAGCCCCAACAATTGACCGCGCCGGGTGGCCAGATGTTACTGGGCCGGATATTGCTCGGGCAATCACTGTGGCGACTGGAAAGTTTCGGCGCGGAAAAATTCAACCGGCTGCGGACGCAATTTGAAAAGCAACTGGGCGACCTGGTCCGGTTTACCGGCGAACGCGTGGATGACTTGGGGGCACAGCTGGCCGCCAAGGAACCAACGGTGGATCAGGCTCTTGTTCCGCCACGGCTACTTGAGAATCCCGACCGATTTGCCATGGCCACCTCCCGTGTGCCAGCGCTGCCGCCGGATGCCTCACCAAAAGAGACCGAGCGGGAACTGGTGCTCGCCGCCGAGCGGCTATTCCTGGAAGAACCCATCCCGGCGCTCGATAATCGTACGCCGAGAGAGGCCGCGCGGGATCCGGTCTTGCGGACAAAGCTGGTTCAACTAATGAAACAACGGGTGCGGCGTCACGACGAACGCAATTTAGAAACCGGACGCACCGATGATGTCAACTGGCTGTTGCACGAACTGCAATTGACAGAAATTATTTTTGACGCGCCACCGTGGCGTCCACCACCGGAACCCATGCCGGATAATGAGGACGATTTGCCGGCACTGCCGGAAACTGATGAAATCTTTGAAATCGAGGTCAATCGCCCAGCGGCGCCGCGATTACCTGACACACCCTTGGAGGCCGATGAGGCAGCCGGGCGTCTGCAAAACGCGCTGGATTTATTTGATACCGCTGAAAATGCCCAGCGAGAACTGGCCGCCAGCGGAGCAACGATTTTGGAGGATGCCGAGGAACTCACCCGGGACCATCTGACGGAAAACGATTTTTGTTTTGCCATCCCATTCATAATACAAGCCTGGTTTGCGCTGGTGCCGTGTGGTTGTCGCGCCCCGGAAATCAATTTTGCCGGGCTCGAAACCGCTTTCATATCCACCATGCGCCAACTGCAGGCCTGCGCCGAAGCTAAGAACTCGAAACAATTGGAAGCGTATTTACAGAGCGGCCCGCAGCCTGGATTGAATCTGGTGCTGCTGGGTGGCTTCCTTGAGGCCGTCAAAACCGCACCCAAAAAGCTACGGCCCGCCCTGACTGCCCAGCCCGCCATGTTAGCACTGCTAAAAGCCATCGTGGAGAAACTGGATGAAGCTTTGCGCAGGAAATAATTTGCGACAACAGACCGGCAACGCGTCGGCACGGTTAGTCGACTAACATGGCTGCATACCAGGGCATGCCTGTATCCCTCCACGCGGCCGCGTTGTTTTTTCAATCCACCTCAACCAACCGAGACTGGCTTCCCCGCTTCCAATGGCACATAAATATCAGTGATTCCAAAGGCCGGCGGCATCCCCGCCGGTGAGTTCGCCGCCACCAAAAATGACGGCGCTTTCCGGGCTTTGCGACCGCTGGCAGGCAGCCAGGAGCGGAACACCTTCTCATAGCCCTTGGCGATCGCCCCGATGGGACAATTCCTCGCCACCGCGTAGTCGCCGCCCGCGATCGTTCGCACCCGAACCGGCTTCGTGGGCACATACTTCTCATCCACCGTCACACAGGCGTCATAGCGTAATTTCTCTGGCGGCGTGTCCTTCGGATTATCCATGGGCACCCCGATGAACAAGGAGTCCTTGCGAGGCAACCCGTCCTTCATCAGCCTCGTCGCAAATTCCTGCCACACCCGATACGCCCCGTTGTACGGTCCCACATGCCGCAGATAGGCAACCCGCTGTGGCTCCAGCGTCCTCGCTTCGATGTTCATTTCTTCCGCTATATTTCGCGGCCGTTTCGGCTGCAAAGGCACATAAAT
>Ga0302320_10019572_pt1 | contig 13567 bp, 13 predicted proteins | sample Bog_T0_3_FD_202130 | JGI IMG/M metagenome (GOLD analysis project Ga0302320, IMG submission 202130) | Peat permafrost microbial communities from Stordalen Mire near Abisko, Sweden - Bog_T0_3 | ecosystem: Environmental > Terrestrial > Soil > Wetlands > Peat | place: Sweden: Abisko, Stordalen Mire...
ACAAATGACAATTTTGCGCCATGCATGAGAAAACCTAATTCTTCGAATCCTTGGAGCGCAATCCGGCAAGACTCTCGTCGGCAGCGATTTCCTCGAGCAACCAGGCTTGGAATGCGCCTATCTTCCGCAACTTCTCGTGGTCCGCCATATACACGAGGTACCAGTCGCCCGGCGCGTGTACGGTGTGTCGCGGCAAGGGCGCGACCAACAGACCGGCCGCCAGATCCTCGCTGACATAGGGCTGCATGGCGAGCGCCACGCCCATACCCCGCGCCGCCATCCGCAGCGCATGATCGTAACTGTCGAACCGCAGGCCCGCATCGGGATTCACGCCTTTGGCGCCGGTCGCCTTCAGCCATGCGGCCCAATCCCCCGCCGACGGGTAGACCTGGAGTATGGTGAAGTCGGCTAAATCATTTGGGCGTTTTAGGCGCTTGCGCACGGTCAGCAACTTTGGGCTGCAGACGGGAAACATCGTCGGACTGAACAAATATTCATAGTGAACTCGTCCCGGGGTCGGCCGGCCGATCATGACTGCGAGGTCGATATCCGGATCAGGGAAGGCCGCATCGAGTTGCGAGGTCATGAGCCGCACCTGTAAATACGGATGCCGGTCTTGAAATCGATCCAGACGCGAGACCAGCCAGCGGACCGCAAATGTCGAATACATACGGACTGTGAGAATGTCCTCGCGAGTCACACGTGTCAGCAACCGAGTGCCGTCACTGATCGAGTCAAAGGCCTGCTGTAGAAACGGCAGATAGGTCCGGCCCGCTTCCGTGAGCACGACGGCGCGCGTGGCGCGATCGAACAGTTTCACGCCCAAGACCTTCTCGAGGTGCTTGATTTGGTGCGAGACCGCAGACTGCGATACGTGCAGTTCGAGTGCCGCCTGCTTGAACGAACCTGTCCGAGCGGCCGCCTCAAAGGCTCGCAATGCATTGAGAGGGGGTATGGAGCGCATCACAAATCTTCACGGCGAGTCATTTGAGCAACCTCACTTGAGATTATCTCATGTGTTTGGGAGAAATGATCTGTTGTTGCAGAACCTGGCTGCGGTTAATGTCTGCGGATCGTTTTGGCGGGGTACGAAGCGAATGCGAGCAGCCTATTACGAGTCGGTTGGGTCCGCGTCCGACGTCATACGCGTCGGCGAACGTCCCACGCCGACGCCAGCAGCCGGCGAGGTTCGTATCCGGATCCACGCCTCCGGAGTCAATCCATCGGACGTCAAGGCAAGGGCCGGTACTCGCGGAGCGCTAACCTATCCCTATGTGATTCCTCACTCGGATGGCGCCGGCGTCATTGAATCGATTGGCAGCGGGGTAGACCCTAAGCGGATCGGCGAGCGCGTTTGGACTTGGAATGCGGCTTGGAAGCGGCCGTTTGGAACCTGCGCCGAATTTGTCTGCCTGCCATCAGAGCAGGCGGTATCACTCCCGATGAACACCGATTTTGAGGGTGGCGCCTGCCTCGGCATTCCCGCCATGACCGCCTGTCACGCGGCGCTGGGCGACGGACCCCTTGCCGGCAAGACCGTATTGGTCACGGGCGGTGCGGGAGCGGTGGGTCACTACGGGATTCAGTTTGCAAAATGGTCGGGTGCGCGAGTGATCACGACGGTGAGCAGCGCGGCCAAGTCAGCGCATGCCAAATCGGCGGGTGCGGATCACGTCGTCAACTATCGCGAACAGGATGTCGTCGCCGCCGTCAAAGAGTTGACGGCCGGGGGCGGCGTGGATCGGATCGTCGAGGTCGAGTTCGGCGGCAATCTCGCGGTGTCCAATCAAGTCCTCAAAATCGGCGGCGTCATCGCAGCCTACGGATCGACTGCGGTGCCGAAGCCGCCGTTGCCGTTCTACCCGATGATGTTCAATCACACCACGGTACAGATGCTGCTCGTGTATCTACTCACCAGCGCTCAGCGCCTACGTGCCTGTGGCCTGATCAACGAGGCACTCGACGCAGGGATATTGAAGAATTACATCGGCGCTCGATTTGCCTTAGGCGACACCGCGCAGGCGCATGTCGCAATGGAGACCGGATCCGTGATCGGCAATGTCGTCGTCACGGTCGAATAGGCCGCAGCCCCATGAGAGCCGTCTCGGTGCGTAAGAATCCATCGGCGGCACGACTCGTCCTGCTGGTGACCTCGGCCGTATTCATCAACTATATCGATCGCGGCAATCTAGCCACCGCGGCTCCGATGATGCAGGACGAGCTGCACTTGAGTGCGAGTCAGCTGGGAATCCTGCTCTCTGCGTTTTACTACGGCTATGTGGTTTGCATGCCCGCCATGGGATGGCTCGCGGAACGTTACGGCGCCAAGCGCGTACTGGCTGCCGGTGTCACCATATGGTCGGTGGCGACACTGACGACCGGGTTTGCGGGAAGTTTCGTCACGCTGTTGGCATTGCGCGTGCTCCTCGGTATCGGTGAGAGCGTTGCCTTTCCGTGTGCGTCGAAGGTGCTGGCACACGCCGTGGAAGTCGGCCGCTTAGGGGTCGCCAACGGCATCTTGAGTTTCGGTTATTTGCTCGGACCGGCCATCGGCACCTTGCTGGGCGGATATCTGATGACCGTCTTCGGCTGGCGTCCGGTGTTCATCGTGTTCGGCGCGGTGTCGCTCGTGTGGCTTTGGCCGTGGAGTCGCGTCGGGATCAGCCCGGCCGCAGCGCCAACGCAACCTACCGCCGGGTGTCAACCCTCGTTCTCGCAAATCTTGAGACGCCGCGAACTGTGGGGCGCTTCGCTGGGACACTTTGCCTCGAACTACGGCTACTACTTCATCGTGTCTTGGCTGCCGTTCTATCTCATCAAGTCTCGCGGCTTTTCCATGGGCTCGATGGTGGCCATCGCGTCCTGGGCCTACCTGCTGAACGCACTGAGCGCGCTCGCGATGGGCTGGCTGGCCGATCGCTGGATCCGCGCCGGACGCAGCCCCACGCTTGTCTACAAGGGCATCATGGCGGCCAACCATGTTGCCGGAATCGCCTGCATGATCGGCATGGTCATGCTGCCGGCCGCGGGTTCGATTGCGGCGCTGTTCGTGTTCGAGATCGTCAGTGGTTGTTCCTACCCCGGTTTGTTCGCCATACCGCAGATCCTCGCCGGCCCACGCGCTAGCGCCCGTTGGGTGGGAGTGCAGAATGCCGCCGGTAACGTGGCGGGGCTCATCGCACCGGCGATCACGGGCGTGTTGGTCGATCGGACCGGACTGTTCGACGTGGCGTTCGCGCTCGCCGCCGGCGTGAACGTTCTGGGTTTGATCGGCTGGGTTCTGATGCTGCCGAAAATCGCACCTATTCAATGGGCGGCAGCCTCGCGCGCGGGCGCGACGCCCTGATCGCGCCGCCAACGTTTAAGCTGAGGATCCCATGACGAAGTCCGCGTTGATCGGTTTCCATTTGAAGGGACGACGTGCCCTCGTGACCGGCAGTGCGTCGGGCATCGGCTTGGCTACCGCCGGACTGCTCGCTCGCAGCGGCGCCCATGTGGCCATGAACGACTTGCCCACAGATGCCTTGACCAGGGCCGTGAGTGATTTCAAAGGTCAAGGTTTCCGAGTAGAAGCGGTGCCCGGGGACCTCAGTATGTCCGCGAGCGCGCGCGACGTCTCGCTCAAAGCTCTCGAATTGCTGGGCGGACTCGACTATCTCATCAACAACGCTGGCGCTCCTGGTACTCGCACCCCCATTCCACCATCGGATCTCGACGCATTGACGGATGATTTCTGGGACCGGATTCTGCGCGTCAATTTATTGAGCGCTTTCTGGATGACGAAGACCCTGGCACCGGCGTTAATCGACGCGAAGGGCGCCGTCGTCAATACGGTATCGGTGGCTGCCCTGGGTGGCGGCGGCAGCAGCACCGCCTACGCGACGGCAAAGGCGGGGCTGGCGGGATTGACCCGTGAGCTCGCTCGCGGCCTGGCGCCGGCTGTCCGCGTCAACGGGATTGCACCGGGTTACGTGAATTCAAATTGGGATTGCTCGTTCGGCGACATGGACACAGCGGCCAAGACTACCGTGCCGTTGGCACGCGTTGGGCAAACTGAAGACTATGCGGAAGTGATCGTGTACCTCTGTGCCGGTGCATCGTATATCACTGGCGAAGTCGTTCCGGTCACGGGTGGCACACGGATCTAACCGCGAGCATCGAGGAAGCCCGCATGACCATGATAGGCGCTTTGACACGATGCTCGGTGCTCGTCATGACGATGATCGCGCCCGCGTGGGGTGCGGTCACGACACCATCCTTGGGCTGCGGAAAGACACTCGCCAGCGGTACCCATTCGATGACGGATCAGAACGTCGCACGGACCTACCGCGTTTTCGTGCCATCGCGCTACCAGCCCGGCGTTGTGTATCCGCTGGTGCTAGTATTCCATGGTTGGGGCGGTGATGAGAACGAGTTCCTGGACGATAAGAACGTCACGACGCTGGCAGAACAGCGAGGCTACATCGTCGTCGCTCCGCGGGGGCTCGGATCGGCCGCGCCCGATGCAAATAAAAACTCATGGTCCTTCCGAGGATCGACGACGGGGCTCGCCGGTATAACCGAAAACGACGATTCGCATACGACCGCAACCCATGCCGCTGCAATCTGCAATCCCGTGCGCACGCCGAATTTCACTTATCCGTCGTGCAAGAACGTCGCACGCAACACCTGTGCGTGGACGCAGTGCCAAGCCGATGACGTCGCCTTCGCACTGGCGTTGGTCACGGAGGTCGAATCCAAGCTATGCATCGATACCGCGAGAGTCTTCGCCTCAGGCGGCTCGAACGGCGGGATGTTTACTTGGGAGTTGGGCCAGAACCCCGCAAGCGCGCCGATTTTTCGGGCGATCGCATCGCTGATAGGCTTGCCGCATCGCGGTTACCTCGAGCCCCCCGGGAAAGCGGGCGGTATGCCGATCTTGGTAATCACTGGCACACACGATACGACGGTCCCGCCGGGCGCCTGGGAGAGCACGCGTTACACATCGACCACCGACGGGAGTGCTTATTACTACACCGGTGCTTCCGCGATTGTCCGCAGCTGGGGAACTGCCGACAGCTGTCCCTACGACGGCAAGCCGGCCGCTCCCTATATCACTGGAACCAATCAGGCTGATTGCCGCAGTTATTGCCGGGGCAATGCGCACGGTTGGTCGGGAGGCTCGGCAGGTGCCGGCTGGCCCAACGTGCTCGACTGTCGAGCCGCGATGGGACACGCGTACGACTTCAGCTGGTCGTGGAAGTTGATCCTCGATTTCTTCGACGCTCAGTCACGTTGACAGCCATCTTGGGAGGGAATTGAACCCCGGAGACGCGGATATTCAGTCCGTGTGAAAGGTCACAAACTCCTCGAGCGGCGCGCGATCCGTGCGCAGCCGATTGATGGGCGCCGTCTCGTCCCGGAAGCCGATCGATAGGCCGCAAAACAGCATGAGTTCGGCGGGTAGGCCGAGAAACTTGGTCACCGTACGATGCCAAGACGCCCATGATTCCTGCGCGCAGGTGTGCAATCCGTGGTCTCGCGCCAGCAGCATGATGTTTTGCATGAACATGCCGACATCCGCCCACTGATCCGCGCCCATATCTCGGTCGATGACAAAGAACATCAACACCGGGGCGCCAAACAGTTCGTAATTGCGCGCGAACTGCGCCAATCGCCCCGGCCGGTCTGCGCGCGGCACGGAGATGGTCGCGTAGAGATCCTCCCCGCATTTGAAGCGGCGGGACCGGTAAGGCTCCTTGAGATTCGGCGGGTATACGTTGTACTCGGTGCCTTCACCCTGAGGTTGCTCAGGCAGCTTCGACCGAATCAGCGCCAAGAAGTCTTTCAATGGCGTGCCCGTGAGCACATGCACCCGCCATGGTTGTAGATTGCCTCCCGACGGGGCGAGTTTCGCCGTCTCCAGAATGGAACGAAGGGTGTGTACGGGCACTGGCGTATCGAGGAATGCCCGACAGCTCACGCGGCTTCGAATCGCCTCGGTTAGATTCATGAGTGCATCATGTACCAAGGCCGAGGTCAGATCCACACCCCGATCATGCCGTAAAAAAACGTCAGCAAGACGACCGCCGTCGGCATTCTTCGCATGCTTGTCCCCGGGCCGCATTCTTGTAAAATGAACCGGCAAGACCGTCGCGCGCGCGGACTGTAACGAATAAGAAGGAACCCCCCAGAAATGCGCCCCTACTCATACCGAATGGTGTTCCTCGCCCTGCTTTGCGCGACCTCGATCGCGTCAATCACTGGCGCCACCGGCAGCGAGCGGAAAATAGAGGCTCACGACTACCGAGACAAGAACTTCGATTACTTCGTCACCGGCGATCCTTACCAGCCGCGCGCCTCGCACACGGAATTCATGCTGGCGCTGATGGGCGGAGGGGGCAGCGTAGACGCCGCCTACGCGGCCATCGCCAGTCATGCCGGGCACGGTCACATCGTGATATTGAGAGCGGTGTCGGATGATAGTTTCGACCCTGACGATGGGAGCTACGGAAAGTCATTCGCCAATGAGTGGGGACCGGTGATATCCGCCGAAACCGTGGTGTTTCACAATCGAGCGGCTTCGTTCGATCCTCGAGTCATCGAAATACTGGGTCGCGCGGACGGGATATTCCTCGCAGGGGGGGATCAAGGAAACTACATTCGGTATTGGAAGGGCACGCCCGTGCAGGACGCGCTGAACGCTCACGTGCTCGCTGATCGGCCCATCGGCGGAAGCAGCGCCGGGCTCGCGATTATGGGGCACTACAGCTATACATCTCTCGATGGCGGCAGCATGGAATCGAAAACGGCTCTGGCCGATCCCTTCGATTCCGGCGTGACCCTTGAAAACAATTTTCTGCGCCTTCGGTGGCTCGAGCACGTGATAACCGACACGCACTTTTCGAAGCGCTGCCGATTGGGACGTCTGATCGTGTTTAGCGCCCGAATCGATCGGGAGCAGCCAACGGCCAGAGTGCTCGGGATAGGATTGGACGAAAACAGCGCATTGCTTGTCGATGCGGACGGTCTCGGTCGAATGGCGACCGGCTCCGCCGGCAGCGCATGGTTGGTCAAACCCCAGCGACCGCCCACTATTCTGGTCCGCGGGCAACCCTTGACCATGAGCGACATCCGCATCACCCGATTGGATCAACGAGGCAGTATCGACCTCAAAACCGGGAAGATCGGCAATCCCGCCGACGAGACCACCGATGCAATCCTGCGAGGGCGGCCCGCTCGGGTGTCCTTCGCGTCACCGATCATGATGCGCAGCGTGGTACCGCCGGACGAAAGCTGATCATGTCATACTGATGCTCGTCAGACCGGTGGCAAAGCCGCAGCTGCGCTCACTACCTCCTGCAGCGATAAATAGCCCTGTCGAAACTCCGGCGGCCACCGCGCCGGACGTCCGCCCGACAACTCGATGCATGCGTATTCGATTTCTGCGCGCGCAAAGGTCGAATCCGCGTCTTCGCACCGCACCTGGAAGCGCCGCCGAACACGGAGCTTACCGTCGGCGGGCAGCAGCCAGGTTGCGATGTGGATCCTGTCGCCTAGCATCGCGGGTCGCAGATAAACGATCACGCTACGCAGGACGGCCATGCCCCGATCCAATTGCAGGCATCTCTCGATGGGCAAGCCAAGCGCCGCCGAATGCTCCCACGCAGCGCGGTCGAACCAAGTCATGTAAACGGCATTGTTGACGTGACCATAGGCGTCGATGTCCGCGGCGACGACCGTCACCTCGGCCACGTGTGGCGAAGGCAGGTCCCACTCTGCGCGGCCGATCGCCTGCTCCGTCGGCATCACGCGCTGACCGAAATGAATATCGAGCAGCTGGATCGCTCGGCCAGGGATGCACGCTTGTCGCTCGACCACCATCGCGTCGCTCCAGGGGCCGGGTACTGTCCGACCACGATGAGATCGCTATGCAGCCGTTTCGCATGCGCCACGATGGTCTCGATCGCCTCACCATGGGCGAGATACGGGGAAGCGGTGACGCCGCGCTCTTTCAGCCAAGCGATGGATTCATCGAGCATGCTCCGATAGCCTCCTTCGACGTCCACCGTACACATGTGTCCGGTGACCCCCGAAAGCCGCAGGCCTTCGCTGACCGCCGGCGGAATTATCGCGAGCAGGGACACCGACGAACCCATGTAAATGGCGAGTTCCGCGCCATGCCGCAGAGCCCGCCTCCCCTTATCGGAACCGTCGTAGCAGAGAAGTACGTTTTTGAACATCTGTTACCCGCCCGCCTATACCTGCGTGAAGCGCAATAAGCCTCGAGACACGGGGTTAACTCGGTGCGAATACGCCTAGGTAGGCATTCTCGCGCAAATCGTCGGGCGAATGATAGTTGTAGTCTCTCACCGACAGCGTTTGTCGGATAATTGGCCGGCAGCCGGGGCGATGTAGGAGGTCGGACTGTTGTAGTCTTGAGGCCTCCTCACTGCGCAAGGGGCTTGGCGAGACGAATGATGACAATGACCACCCGTGGGCACCTTTTATGCCTCGTGGCGCTGATGTCGATCGGCTTTTATTCGCGAGACGTCCGCGCGCAGACGCCCTCGCCTCTTCAGGAATGGCAGTATTCGGGCGGCCTCATATTGGCCCGACTATTCGAACCCGATCTGCCGCCCTTTCGCACCGTAGTGGGCCTCGCATCCGAAGTGCAACCAGTCTATGACGGCTCGCACGCCTACAAGGTACAAGGGGGGCCGGCCCTCAACTTTCAATACCGCGATATCGCATTCGTCACCACCGGCAACGGCATTGGCTACAACGTTCTGCGCGGAGACCACTACCAGGTGGGCGTGGCCATGGCCTACGATTTTGGGCGAAAAGAGCGGGACGACTATACCAACCTGCGTGGCATGGGCGACATTGGGGCGGCGCCGGTTGCCAAGGTGTTCGGATCCTGGGTGTTGTCGAGGAAGTTCCCTTTGATCCTGCGAGCAGATGCGCGCCAATTCATCGGCGGTGCCGAGGGGGCCGTGGGCGACATTGGCGTTTACATGCCCCTTCCGGGGAGTTCGAAAACATTCGTCATGTTCGCCGGACCGTCCATGACTTTCGCCACCGATCACTACCTGCAAACCCTGTATGGAGTGACGCCCCGGCAAGCACTGGCGTCCGGGCATCCGATCTATGACATCCCCCACGCCGGCACCAGTGCGGCGGGCGTCGGTTTCAGCGCCACGAAATTCCTCACACAACACTGGCTTCTCAATATGGATGCCGCTATCCACCAAATCAGGGGTAGCCCGGCGCAAAGCCCTCTGGTGGAATCAAGAACGCAGCGCGTGCTTGCACTGTCGATCAACTATCAGTGGTAGTCGCGCGGAGGCCGGCGGCGTGATGACAGGATACACAGCCGGAGACCGGCCCATGCCCGACCAGCGCCGCATCCGGAGCGCGATGGCAATTGAAACAAAACGTGTGAAATCGCGCTTCTATTCCGACTTTGAGGTCTGCGCGCTCGCCCCGATGACAGTGGATACAGGCGTCAAAGCCGCGGCCGTCCGCGTAGTTATGGTGGCACGCCAGACAGTTCACGGCCGTGTGCTTACCGTGATCGAAGTCCAGTGGCAGAGTCATGGAACGACGTAACAGCGGCTCTCTAAGGGCGACGTCGGCACGGCCGGCGATGAGCGGAGTGAGCGCGAGTCCCGTGGCGACGATTGCACTGACGACGAGTGTCGAATGCCGGCCGAAAGCGAAGTTGCGGACCGCGGCAGTCTCGTGCGCCGCGGTTCCCGTTCCGCGGCGACGCCGAAGCAGCATCGCAATGCCGCCGACGGCAACCACGATGAAAAGCGCGCGGCGGCCATAGCCGCGAGTGTAGCGATCGGCCGTGATCACGTGCGCCGCGAGCAGTACCAGGGCCGCGCATCCCAGGGAAATGTGCGTCGCCTGGAAGTTGCGATGGCTGCGCCATAGGCGACGCCGCAAGGCCGGCAGCGAGCTCACGGTTAGGACGACCAATCCCAACAACGCGGCGATCCCCGCCCACTGATACAGAGGCGTGCTGGGCTTCAAATATTCGATGACCGTGTGATCGGCGACCACGGCGACCAGCACGTGCAGTGCCGCCGCTCCCACCGCGATCCACCCTAGAAGCTCGTGTCGCCCGAGCGACAGCATGACCGGCGGTACGGACTCCCGCGGCCGTACAGGGGAGCCGCACAATGCAAGACAGGCGAGTGCCGCGGCAAATCCCAAGACCTCCGATATCTCCCAGCCTACGGTGGTGAGGCCCGCCGCCAGCGGAAGTGCGGCGGTCAAAGCCAAACCAACACCCCACGCCAGATAACGCCTATCGGCTAATTTCATCCCACTCCCCATGCGCCGCTGCAATCAGCTGGAATTTCGTACCTGGCAGAGTATAGGTACGCGGCGAGAATCGAGATGAACTATCACGTTGGCCGGTTCATCCAGCAAAATCCAGCGGGTGAGACGTTCGTAGTGCGCGATGAAGCGGTGCAATTCACGATCAGTCATGGAGCTCAACGATTGTCCCGTACGGCTCAAACCCGCTTCTTGCTGCGCTCGCCACGAATACACGGTCTCGAAATCCGGCGAGCGGAGGAGTATTCGCAAGTCCAATAGACTGAAAAGATCCGCATAGTCGGTCTCCAGCCGCTGATTGACGTAGCGGCGCCATCGGCCGTCCGCATCCTCCTCGCGCTCCAGCTCGTTCACGGGGGCAATCAGCGCATCTTCCGGTTGAGGACGGGCACCGACGCACCAACCTTCCAGCAACACCACCTCGACCGCGCCTCGATGCGCCGTAAACTCCGCCTCCGGCACTCTGTCGTCGCGAGACTTGTCAAACTTAGGGATGGGGACGCTATCCGCCGCTCCGGCCTCGAGCAAATTCGACAGGGTACGCATCATGAGTTTTACGTCGTGGGTACCCGGGACACCTCGGGTAACAAGCAACGGGTGGACGCTTGCCGCCAGCGCCTTGCGTTGCGAACGAGTGAGATAAAAGTCGTCGATGGACAAGATGGCGGCCGCATGGCCGCCAGCCTCGAGCTTCGCGGCAAGGCGATCCGCCGTAGTGGATTTTCCGCTGCCCTGCGCCCCGCACAAGCCGATCACGGCGGGCCGGCCGCAGCGTTTGCGTGCCGAGAGGATTTGATCGAGCAGCAGACTATCGACGTCCTCGGCGCCGGGCGCCCCACCCGTTCGCACGCTGGATGCCGGTGGCGTCGAGCCGGTTGTCACCTCCTCGCAACTCCCGCGGTGTCCGCCGTCATACGAACTTCCTTGGCTTCCGGCCCGAATGCCGCGAGCAGCGCAAAAACGACAGCGCCCGCACCGGCTATCAGAGCCATGCCCACTCCGTAGTCGCCGTGCAATCTGCCCGCGAGCATCACCTGAATGGTTGCATTGCCGGCGGCCAGAAAATTGCCGAACTGATACGTGAAGCCGGGGAAGGTCGCCCGCGACTCGGGCGGTGAAATCTCGTTGAGATGAGCGGGCATGGCCCCAAACATACTCTGCACCAAGAACTGCATGCAAAATGCCGTCCCCGCCAGCGATACCGCACCCGAGGCGCTCGCCCAGAATGGCATCAGCGCTACTGCCAGTACGGCGGCCAGCGCCACCTCTCTGCGCCGGCCCAGCCATTGCGACAAGGTTCCGCCGCATAGACAGCCGAGGATCGCGCCGATGTTGTAGACGATTGCGATCGTGGAAACTTCATGCACCGAAAAGCCGTGCTGACTCCGCAGGAAGGTCGGGTACAAATCCTGGGTCCCATGACTGAAGGTTGCTGCTGCGGCCATCAACGCGATGGCATATAGGTAGCGCCTGATATTCGCGCCACTCGCCGGCCTACGCGTGGCGTGATCCACCGAATCGGCGCGTGACGCCCTCCATCCTGGGCTCTCCGACACTTTGCTGCGTATGTAGATCACCAGGAATGCCGGCAGGATCGCGATCATGAACAGTCCACGCCATCCCAAAGTGCCGAAGCCCACTCCGAAAAGCAGGGCCGCCAGTAAATAGCCGAAGGAATAGCCCGACTGAAGCAGTCCCGACACGAAGCCGCGCCAGTGGGCCGGAATGGACTCCATGGTGAGGCTGGCACCAATGCCCCACTCCCCGCCCATCGCGATGCCGAACAGCGCGCGCAGCACCAGGAAGACGCTCAAGGTTGGCGCAAATCCCGAGGCACACTCGAGCACCGAGAACAACACGACGTTGATAATCAGCATGGGTTTGCGGCCATAGCGGTCCGCCAATCGCCCGAACAGGAATGCACCCACGACGCGCAGACCCAAGGTCAGCGTGATCGCCCAGCTCACGACCTGGACGGTCGAAGCGAACTCCTTGGCGATGTCGCTCATCACGAAAATGAGCAGGAAGAAGTCGAAGGCATCGATTGTCCAGCCCAAAAAGCTGGCGATGACCACGTTGTATTGCTGTTGCTTGGCGAGCATACCGGGATGCTCGCTCAGACGCCCTGCCAAATCAATTTGGCGTTGGTGAGTTCACGGGCGCCTAGCGCGCCGAGCTCGCGCCCAAACCCGGAATTCTTCACTCCGCCGAAGGGAGCGCGCGGATCGGAGCGCACGAAGTCGTTGATGAACACGGCGCCCGCCTCGATCTGAGCCGCTATTTTGTGTGCCCGGTCCAGGTTTTTGCTCCACACCGCCGCGCCGAGTCCGTACTCGGTGGCATTGGCGAGACGCACCGCCTCCGCGTCATCCCGAAACGCAAACAGCATGGCCACAGGACCGAAGCATTCCTCGGCGACAATCGGTGCGTCGTGCTGAAGGCCGGTGAGAACCGTCGGCTCATAGAAATATCCCGCGCCCCCCACGATTTTGGCCCCGGTCAGTATGCGCGCGCCCTGATTGACGGCATTCTTGACCTGCCGGTGGACGGTGTCGCGCAGGTCGCTGCGCGCCAGGGGGCCGAGCTGGGTCGCCGCCTGCATGGGATCGCCAACCACGATTCTTTTCACGGCCTCGACGAAGCGCGATGAATAATCCTCGAACAGGGATTCGGCAATCAGAAAGCGCTTCGCCGCGATGCAGCTCTGGGCATTGTTCGAGAAACGCGAGGTGACCCCGAGCTGAACGGCCTTGGCAAGATCCGCATCGTCGAGAACGATCAGCGGATCGGAGCCGCCGAGTTCGAGCACCACCTTCTTGCCATATTGCCCGGCGAGAGCGGCCATCGAGCGGCCCGCCGCAACACTCGCCGTCACAGTGACGGCGCGAATACGATCGTCCGCGACGATGCCGGGCAGGGCTTTGCGATCGACCATTAAATTGACGTAGAGCCCGTCAGGGCCACCGGCTTCTTTCACCAGCTGCTCGAGCGCGATCGCACAGCCCTTGACGTTCTCGGCATGCTTGACCAAGACGCTGTTGCCGACCAGGGCCGCCGGAATGAAAAACCGCAGCACCTGCCAGAAGGGTAGATTCCAGGGCATGACGCCGAGTATGGGGCCGAGAGGCTGATAGATGACTTGGGCATGCGTGCCGGGAATGGCCTCGGGCTCGAGGTAGCGCGCGCCGGCTTGCGCGAAATGCCGTGCTCCGGACGCGGCTTTCTTCACCTCAGCCTG
>Ga0302320_10019574_pt1 | contig 13566 bp, 15 predicted proteins | sample Bog_T0_3_FD_202130 | JGI IMG/M metagenome (GOLD analysis project Ga0302320, IMG submission 202130) | Peat permafrost microbial communities from Stordalen Mire near Abisko, Sweden - Bog_T0_3 | ecosystem: Environmental > Terrestrial > Soil > Wetlands > Peat | place: Sweden: Abisko, Stordalen Mire...
CCACCGTCACCGGCTGATGGACGCGCTGCGGCGCTCGCAGCCGCACCGCCACCGGCTGATCCGATGCCAACTGCGGCTTCGGACCGCATCCAGTGAGTGGCAGCAAGGCCGCCAGAGATACAACGGGTACGCTTATCCACTTGAAAAGTCTGAGTGATAGAGTAAAAACCTCAGGTTCTACCTTCAAATCCGCGACCTTCGGCGTAGACTGCAAATCCAGATTGGTGATTTTCTTTTCCATGGTTACTTTCTTCCTTGACAAGAATAGAATGACGCGTCATTCTATTCTTGTCAAGAGGAGTATTGTAAAAAAATGGCCTATCGCAAAACTCCCGCCACACAGGCCCGCAACGACGCCCGCCGCAAGACGATTCTGGATGCCGCTACACGTCTTTTCGGCAGCCTCGGCTATCACTCCACTACGGTTCCCATGATTGTGAATGAGTCAAATAGCTCAGTGGGCAGCTTTTATAATCATTTCCGCAATAAGGAAGATATCTTTGCGGCGGTCCTCGAACTCCTCGGCCAAAAGGTCGACGAAGTTATCCATGAGGTCAAACTTCACCAGCCTGATCCCGTCAAGGCGATTCCCTGCGCGGTCGAGTCTCTCTTCCTCTTTCTCGCCGAGAACCCCGCGGATGCGCGCATCCTCATCGTCGAGTCTTCCGGCCTCAGCCCCCGCCTGGAGCAGGTGCGCCGCGCCATTCTTCGCCGCCAGGCCGATCAGGTCCGCCAATCGCTGGAATTAGCCACGAATAATTCGGTTCTTGGCACGATCCCCAGCGCGATCTTCGTCCCCAATCCGGCCATTGCCGCGCAATGCCTGGTGGGCGCCGTCCTCGAGGCCCTCACTAGTTGGCTCGAACAGAACATCGCCCAGCGCGCACCGGCCGCCGAGGTCGCCCGTGTCGTAGCCGACTACAACCTGCGCGCCCTGCACGCCGGGCACGTATCATAGGCTGCCGAACGTAAGAGATAAAGCGCGATATGCGCGGCACCATTCTGTGCCGCGCTTTAATGCCCGGCAGGCAGTTTGCAGCAATCTCCGGCCGCGACCGGTTCATTGGCTCCTGCGTCCAGCGCCACCTTCCACTGGCCGTTTGCCAGCTTGCGCCAGATGGTGATATATCGCCCGGTGACAGTGACGGGATTGCCATTCACATCCTTGCTGTGTCCCTCGAAGTGGCCCCAGGTGTAGCCTTCGTCGCCCGACGGACCCATCTGCGCGTCGGTAGGCGTCCAGGTCAGTTGATAGACCTTGGGATCCCAGTTGGCGGATTTGGCAATCGCTACGCGCCCCACCAGCGGGGCAGCGCCGTTGCCCAGCGCCACACCGTCCTCGGCAAACCACTCGGCAAAGGCCGCGCCGCCCCGCGCCAGCACGTCTTTGGCAAAACGCGCCTCCAGGTCAAAGAGCAGCAGCTTGCCGGGGTTCATCGTAGGGTCAGTGAGGGGATTAGGCGCAGTTTGGGCAGCCGCGTCAGGAAACCCCAACTGCCCCCGCGCGGCCAGTGGAGCCATAGCAAAGCCCAGGCCCGCTAACACCGAATAACAAAGAAACCTTCTCCAGCTTTCAGCTACGCAGCCAATCACGATTCTGGCCCTCCCTATTTTGATAATTTCATCGTACATCGAAGGGCTGCGCGCAAAAAAGATGCGCGAGCGACGCATCAGCTCAGGAACTCGGCAATTGCGCCGACCACGGTCTGCTGCTCGTCTTCGCGCAGTTCCGGGAAGATGGGCAGGGCCAGCACTTCGCGGGCCGCGCGTTCGGCCTCAGGAAAGCTGCCCTCGCTGTAGCCGAGACTCTGCAAAGCCGGTTGCAAGTGGAGCGGAAGGGGGTAGTAAATCTCCGAGCCGATCTGGCGCTCGGCGAGAAAAGCGCGCAACTCGTCGCGGCGGGGGGCGCGAATCACGTACTGGTGCCAGACGTGACGGGTGCTCCGCACCTCTTGCGGAAGGACAATGCCGTGGCCTGGATAAGGGCCGGCTTCGACCATCCCCGCCGCATGAAAGAGCGCATGATAACGGCGGGCAGCGGCGCGCCGGGCGTGGTTCCAGCCGTCGATGTACTTGAGCTTGACCGAGAGAATCGCGCCCTGGAAGCCGTCCATGCGCGTGTTCCAGCCCACTTCATCGTGGTGGTAGCGGCGGCGCATCCCGTGCTGGCGCAGCATGCGGGCGCGCTCGGCCACCTCGTCGGAGTTCGTCGTCACCATGCCGGCGTCGCCCGCCGCGCTCAGGTTCTTGGTGGGATAAAAGCTGAAGGCAGCGGCATCGCCCAATGCGCCGGCTTTCACTCCATTCCACTCCGCGGCCCAGGCCTGCGCGGCGTCTTCGATCAGTTTGAGTTTATATTTTTTGCTGAGATGCCAGAAGGCCGTCCAATCGGCGCATTGGCCGAAGAGATGAACCGGCAGAATCGCCCGGACACTCGCGCCACTCGGACCGTCCAGAACGGCTTCGACTTTTTTGGGGTCCAGATTGAAGGTTGCAGGCTCGATGTCGGCGAAGATGGGCGTGGCTCCGGCGCGCAAAATTGCGCTGGTCGAGGCGAAAAAGCTGAAGGGAGTGGTAATGACTGATTCGCCGGAAGAGATGCTGGCGGCGGCCAGCGCCAGCCAGAGTGCGTCGGTGCCTGATGAGCAGCCTACGGCGTGTGCCACTCCCAATTGGGCGGCAGCGGCATTTTCAAAGGCGGCGACTGCCTCGCCCAGGATGAACTGCCGCGACTCCAGGACAGAGCCGAGCGCCTCCAGTAGTTCCCTGTGGAGCGGCTGATACTGGCGCTTGAGGTCCAGCATCGGCACCGGCTGGGCGGGCTTGAGCGGCGGCTTGGGAACGGCGTCCACAACCCCATGCTATCAGCTTCACGGCATTGCAATTCTTACAATCGGGTAGCGGCGGCAGGCGACGGACGCACGGCACTCTGGGCGAGAGTTATAAAATTCGCCACTTCATAAAAAATAAATGCAGTTCAAAGTTGAAAAGGTCAGCTAACATCTATATTGTTAAGCCATTGCAGGAATTGGCGGTTCCGTGAGACCCGGCGCGCCGCCTGCGGGTTTGACCGGAAACACCATGCAATTGCATTTAATCCCCCCAAAGGAAAGCAGGAGATCGGCAAATGGAGAACAAGCCGGCACAAAACATTCAGGACACATTTCTGAACACGGTCCGTAAGGACAAGACACTCATCACGGTTTACCTGGTCAGCGGCGTCAAGCTCACCGGAAAGATCCGTTCCTTTGACAAGTATTCCGTGCTTTTGGAAAACAACAGCCAGGAGCAGTTGATCTTCAAGCACGCAATTTCTACGGTGGTGAGCAACCGGAGTGTTGCGCACGGCGAGTACCGTCCGGCGGCTGCGCTCAACGGCCTTGGATCAGCATCGTCCGCCGTTGGAGAGCAGTGACGGCAGGCGGTTTTGGCTCTCAGCCAGAGAATTCAGCGATAGCTTTTAGCCATAGCGGCGGAGGGCCGGAGCGGGCGGTGTTGGTGGGTGTGGAGTTTGGCGCCCGCGCCCGCGGCAACCGAGCAGCCCAGATGGGCGCGCGGCAGGCGGCAGTGTGCGCAGAGTTGTCCGCTCCAAATAGCGAAGCGAATGAGGCTGCCTTTGTTCAGGCGCGCCCGTCCACGGAATTGGACGCGGAAGAGTCGATGGCCGAGTTCCGCGAACTGGTGGCGAGCGCGAGCGGCGTCGTTGTGGCCGAGATTTTGCAGCGCCGTCCGCATCCCGATCCAGCCACGCTCATCGGCGCGGGCAAGGTGGAGGAGATCGCTGGGATCGCTGCCTCCACCGAGGCCGATCTGGTGCTCTTTGACCACGATCTGACGCCCACCCAGTTGCGCAACCTGGATAAGGCACTGCCCTGCCGCGTCCTGGACCGAACACAGCTGATTCTGGACATCTTCGCCCGCCACGCCCGCACTCGCGAGGGGCAGTTGCAGGTGGAGCTGGCGCAGCTTGACTATATGCTGCCGCGCCTCAGCGGCAAGGGCAAGCTGATGTCGCAGTTGGGCGGCGGCATCGGCACCCGCGGCCCCGGCGAAACCAAGCTGGAGACGGATCGCCGCCAGATCAAGCGCCGCATCGACCATCTCAAAGAGGAATTGGAGTCGGTGCGCCGCGTTCGCAAGCAGCAGCGCCAGCGACGCGAATCGGTTCCGGTACCCACGGTGGCTCTGGTCGGCTACACCAACGCCGGCAAGAGCACGCTCTTCAACCAGCTCACCGGCGCGCAGGTCTTGCAGTCGTCGAAGATGTTCGCCACGCTTGATCCCAAGTTGCGAGCAATCGAGTTGCCCAGCCGACGTAAGGTTCTTTTGTCCGACACGGTCGGCTTCATTCGCAACCTGCCGCACACGCTTGTAACCAGCTTCCGCGCCACGCTGGAGGAGGTAGCGCAGGCTGAGGTGCTGCTGCACATTCGCGACGCCGCTTCAACCTACGGCGAAGAGCAGAAAACACAGGTAGAGCGCGTTTTAGGCGAGCTGGATGTTCTCACCAAGCCACGCATTGAAGTTCTGAACAAGATCGACCTGCTCGACGAGCACGAGCGCGATGGATTGCTGGAGCGCGGCAAAGGTCAGACCAGCGAAGTGGCCGTCTCGGCTCGCACGGGCGAGGGAACCGAGGCGCTTCTTGAGGCCATTGACCGCGCCTTGCACATCGACCTGGTCCTCTCGGTCGAAGTGCGGGTTCCGCAACAGGAGGGCGCTGTGCTGGCGGCCATTGAAGCAGGCATGATTGTTCATAGCCGGGAGTACGAGGGCAATTTCGTGCGACTCACCGTCAGCGGTCCGGCCTCGCTCGTGGGCAGGCTGCGGCAATACCGGCTGCGGGAGGAGTGAGCGGTTTATCCGTAAATTGGTAGCGCCGACCTCCTGGTCGGCTGTCCTGTGGGTCTCCTGACCCACAGGAGACCTCTGGCAGCGTGGACGCTGCCAGCACAGCCGGTCAGGAGACCGGCGCTACACTCCTTCCTTAATTTTCGGATAGGTTCTAAGCTGTCTTTCACCCTTGCGCGCCGGCCGACTCAATCGACAAAATCAACCTGTGGGGCGATGGGAATGATGCCGCGCTCGTGGCCTAAATCAAGCAGTTTACGTATGGCTGCTCGGCCGTCCGCGCCGTAGTCCAGCGTGCGGTCGTTCACATACATGCTGACAAAGCGGCTGGCCAAACGCACGTCCAGGTCGCGGGCAAATTGCATGGCGTAGTCCAGGGCCTGCTCGCGGTGGTCCAGGGCGTGTTGAATGCTGTCGCGCAGGGCCTGGGAGATGATCTTGTGGGCTGCGGCGCCAAGCGAGCGGCGGATGGCGTTGCCGCCCAGCGGCAGTATCAGGCCGGTCGTCTCGCGCCACCAAACGCCCAGGTCAAGCACCTTGTAGAGACCGCTGGAACTGTAAGTGAGCTGTCCCTCGTGAATGATCAGCCCGGCGTCGTATGTGCCGGCCAAAATCGCCGGGATGATCTGGTCGAAGGGCACGACCTCGGTCTTGATCTCAGGATTGAAAATCTTCAGCGCGAGATAAGCTGTGGTCAGAGTGCCGGGGACAGCGATCTTGACGCGGCTCAGGTCTTCTAGAGCCAGCGGCTTGCTTGAGACGATCATGGGGCCGTAGCCCTCGCCTACGCTGCCGCCGCAGCCCATCAGCGTGTAGTTCTGCTGCAAGTATGGATAGGCGTGAAAGCTGATGGCGGTCACGTCAAAGAAGGCTTCGTCCTGGGCGCGGCGGTTGAGCGTCTCGATGTCGCACAATGTATGAGAAAACTTGTAGCCGGGGACGCGTACCTTGTTGGTGGCCAGGCCGTAGAACATGAAGGCGTCATCGGAGTCGGGACTGTGGGCAATGGAGATATTTACGGTTTCGTCCGGGCTGGCGACTGCGGATTTCGGGTTACTCATGGGGAATGAAAGTCCTTTCAGGGAAACAACTGCTATGAAATTCCTGGAACTCGGTCGATGGCCCTAAATCTCTGTCTGTGTCTCGGCTTCCTCAGCCGGAGCAGAGGCCGTGATGTTTGTAGATTCCTTTGAGCGGACGCGAGTACGCCGCACCCAGATGTGCCGCGCCACGCCTACCGCTGCTATCAGCAGCGCCGCAAGCGAGACGAGTAGGGCCACCAGCAGCCAGCGCATCATAACCAATCCATGCTCAGAATACCAGACGGGCATTGCGGCAGTTCTTCTCCGCCGGCGAAACGCGTTCCTGCAAGCGCGAAAATAAATTCCACCCCCAGCGCAACTTTCTGCTAGTGTAGGGGTTGAATCGTAAAGAGGCTACACCATGAAGACCCGGTTTGTACTTTTTCTGGCCTTGATTTGTGCTTGCATCGCCGTCGCATCGCAGACGCGGGCACGTGCGGCGCAAGCCGAACAGACCTCTCCGGCGACCTACCCGCAGATTGTCCGCATCAGCTACGTCGAGGGCGATGTGCGCATCGCGCGCGGCGCGCGGAACAAACCCTCCAAAGACACAGTCTGGGAAAAAGCAGTAGCCGATCTGCCGCTGGAGACGGGCTACAGCCTGGTCACCGGCGCCGGGCGCGCCGAGATCGAGCTGGAAGACGCCTCTACCTTTTATCTCGCTGAGAACTCAGTACTCACCATCAACGACCTGCATACCACGGGTGGCATTCCTTACACCGAAGTTGCGCTCTTGTCCGGCACGGTGTCACTCCATGTGGTTCCGTATGTGTCAGGCGAAATCTTCCTCTTGAAGACACCGGTGAAGGGGTTAACTGTTACCTATGGCGACAAGAGCAACTTCCAGGTCAGCAGCTATCTTGATGGGACCGTTGTAACTGCGCCGGAAGGCGGAGCTATCCGTTTGAGTGGATCGGCAACAACGACAATCTTGACTCACGCAGTGACCTATCGCGCGGACGGTCAAGTCGTTCCTGCTGCGGACGCCGGTGATGTAGCCGCATCCGCCGATTGGGACAAGTGGGTCGACCAGCGCGTTGCCCAGCGCAGCGCGGCCATCGCCAATGTAATGAAGGCCTCCGGGCTGACCGTGCCGATCCCTGGCATGGCGGAGATGGATGGCAAGGGAAAGTTCTTCGACTGCGCGCCCTATGGAACCTGCTGGGATCCGATAGACGCCGCTGACCAGCAGCAATCGAAAGACAAGCTAGCCGCACTGGATACATCTTCCGCCGCTACTTCGCCCTCCGGGCAGGCTATTTCGACAGATTCCACCGCGAGCGTTCGGCGCACAACCTATGAACGATCGATGGATGAATCTGATATCTCCTATTCCTTTCCTTGCTCTCCATTTGGAGGTCAAGTTATTCTTGGTCGTCATGGAATGGAACGTTACACCGTTGAAGAGGATTTGAAGACTCACAAGAAGAAGATCATCAAAGATGAAACAATTCCGGGGAATTGGGAGGAGGAGAATGAGAACCAGTATCCACACGAAATTGGCTACCAGTGGGGCGTTTGTAACGCGGGAAGCTGGATATACAGGAATAATCACTACGTCTGGGTCGCCGGTCATCGGCGCCATCATCATCATATGATTCACTGGGTCAAGAACGGACATTCCGTAGGCTTTGTTCCGATTCATCCCAAAGATATCAAGGGTAAGCCTCCGATCAACGCAAGGCACGATGTCTTCAAAGTGAGCAAAGAGAAGGGAAGGCTTTCGGTCGTACGGATCAAATTTGAAACCAGCCATCCCATCGAGGCTCTCAATCTTCCTCCCAAGGAATTTCGCAATGAATCTTTGCGGCCTCTGACGCGCGCCAGCGAGCCGCCCATGCAGACGCGCATGATTGCGGACGCGGGCGCCGGCAGCAAAGCCAATCCGGTCAAAGCCGTGGCCATTCCTCTCAACTTCGATCGCAAGTCAAACAGCTTCATGATGGCCAGCCAATCGGTGCAGGGCGGCAAGAGCGTGACCGTGATGAGACCGGTTGGTGGCAATACCAATCTTCAGGCGCGGGCTGGAGGCGGAAGCTATGGCGGCAGCGGCGGGTCGCGCTCTTCCAGCAGCGGCGGTGGGGGTTCACGCAGTTCTGGTTCATCGGGTGGCGGCGGCTCGCGCAGTTCAGGTGGTTCGAGTGGTGGCAGCAGCCGTAGCGGCGGCGGCGGCAGCTCAAGTGCATCGAGTAGTGGCAGAAGTTTGCCTAGCGGCGGCGGTGGCCATCGCTAGAACAATTAGTGCAAGGAAGCTCCGTGCCCCATCCATTTCACGTTCTTTGTGAAATGGGTGGGAAAGCACAAATTCGACTCTACACAAATCGTGAAAATGCTCCTCCGGAACGGGAGTGATTACTCTCCTCGCAGGGCCGCTTGCAGCCACTCCAGATAGGGCTGGCTGGCGGCTTCCACGGGCAGCACCAGGAACTCGGGCGTCTGGTAGCTGTGCAGCTCGCGCAGTCGCGCTTCCAGAGCGGCCAGTTGCTCGGGGCCGGTCTTGAGCAGCAACAGAGTCTCCGTCGCGCACTCGATCTCGCCCTGCCAGCGGTAGATGGATTGCGCGCCGGGAACCAGCGTGGCGCAAGCCGCCAGCCGCTCCTCCACCAGTGTGCGGCCCAGTCGAGCAGCCTCCTCCGCGTTGGCCGTGGTGGTGAGCACGAGTTGAATGGGAGAGCGTACAGTCTTTTTCTTTCTCTTCCGCCGGTTGATCTGCTTCTGTTCTGCTTCAAATACGAGTGCCGCTCGTTTGGAAATGAAGGATTTCCGCTTTCTTTTGCCTAACTTGTCGCGCCAGTCGGCGTAGAACTTGTTGCCCTTTTCAAACATATTGTTTCCAGTGGTTCGACGAATTGATAAATGATGGATACCTTGTAACCAGCCGTCTCCCCGGCCAGAAAAGCGTCCACTTCATCCAGTCCATTCATCAGATCGTTCATAATGGTCGTCATAAATCCTTTTGTACTCCATTGGACATCATCATTCAAGTTTGCAGTCTCCGGCTTGCCGGGTAGACTGGACTCAGGCAGTATGGACTTGGGGCCGGTTCTCCGGCGCGGGGAGAAGAACGATGGCGAAGGCGATCAGGTTTGGGACTTCGGGTTGGCGGGCGATTGTGGCCGATGAGTTTACGGTGGCCAATATACGGCTGGCGGTGGCGGGGATTGCCGCTTTTGTGAAGACGCAGCCGGCGCCACATAAGGTGCTGGTGGGGCGCGACCCGCGCTTCCTGGGCGAGAGTTTTGTGGACGTTGCCGCGCGGGTGCTGGCTGGGGCGGGTGTCACGCCGATTGTGATTCCTGAAGCAGCGCCCACGCCGGCGATTGCCTATGCGGTGCGCGAGCTGAAGACATCCGGAGCGATCAATTTTACCGCCTCGCACAATCCGCCGGAGTACAACGGCATCAAGTTCTCCACGCACGACGGCGCGCCGGCGCTGCCTGAAGTGACCAGGCAGATCGAGTCGGCGATTGCGTCGCTGTCCGCTGCCGGCACAATGGTCCCAGTAGCTGGCCCCACCGCAGGTGGCTTTGAGAGCGCCGACGTGAAGCCGGCCTTCCTGAAGCGGTTGGCCGAGCTGGTGGATTTGCCGGCGATTGCCAAGTCGGGCATCAAGGTGGTTTACGATCCGTTCTGGGGCGCGGGGCGCGGTTATAGCTCCGAGCTGCTGCGTTCGGCGGGCGTGGCTGTGGAGACGGTGCACGATTATCGAGACGTGCTCTTTGGCGGCCATGCGCCGGAGCCGGACGACCACCTGCTGGGCGACGCCCGGGCGAAGATGAAGGAGACCGGCGCGCATCTCGGAATTGCCACTGATGGCGATGCCGACCGCTTTGGAATTCTGGACGCGGACGGCACTTTTATCCAACCGAATTACATTATCGCGCTGCTCTTTGATTACCTGGTGGAGACGCGCGGCTGGCGTAACGGCGTGGCCAAGAGCGTGGCGACGACTAATCTAATCAATGCCTTGGCGGAATTTCATAAAGTTCCGCTTTATGAGACTCCGGTGGGTTTCAAGTATATTGGCGAGCTGATCAACGGCGACAAGATCGCCATCGGAGGCGAGGAGTCGGCGGGGCTGACGATTCGCGGCCACGTGCCGGAGAAGGACGGCGTACTGGCCGGCCTGTTGGTAGCCGAGATGGTGGCCCGGCGAGGCAAAACCCTGGGCGCGCAACTCAAGGAGCTGTTTGCCAAGGTTGGTTCCTTCTATCCGATTCGTGCCAACTTTCGCTTGACCCCGGAGGGCATGAACGCGTTCACTGAGAAGTTGAAGGCCGATCCGGCGGAGCTGGGCGGGCGCAAGGTGGCGAGCGTGGTCAGGACCGACGGGCTGAAGCTGATTCTCAGCGACGGCTCCTGGGTCTGCTATCGGCTCTCTGGAACCGAGCCGGTGGTGCGGGCCTATACGGAAGCGCGCAGCGAGCTGGACTCGGAGGCGCTGAGCGCCGCAGCCAAAGAGTTTGTGTTGAGTTAGAAAGCAGATAGGATTCAATGCCGGAGATTTTTGCGCAACCCAAGACGAGCGCAGGCGATCCCGTATCCACTCCTGTGCCCAGCCGGGCGCTCAGGTGGACGCGCCGGGTCTGGCGTCCGGCGGTGAGCGGGCTGGTCGTAGCGCTGGCGCTGCTGTTGGGCTGGCACGTGGTCAACGGCAAGAACGGGCTGTCGGCGTGGCAGCAGAAGCGCGCTGAGGACCGCGCGTTGCGCAAGGAGATCGACGAGCTGAATCAGGAGAATACGCGCCTGCGCGAGCGCATCGAACAGCTCAAGTCCAACCCTGACGCCATTGGCATTGTGGCGCACGACATACTGCATTACGCCAAGCCCAACGAGGTCATCATTCAACTGCCGCCAGAGAAGCAGAGCCAGCCGGCCACTGCAGGCAAGTAAGCCGGAAGAGAATTAGTTTGGCTAGAACTCCCAGTGGATGCGTGTGCCGAAGATTGAAACGGGGCCGCGATCGCGATTGAAGGCCGGGTTGGCAACGAACTGGTAATCCAAAGCCACGTGAATCTGCTTTGGGATTGTGTGATCGTAGTATGTCTCCAATGCACGTTCCATGCCGTAGTTCAAGTTGCCATCGCCATCCAGGATTCCGGTGCCGCCAGCTATGAGGTACTGCTGGTTTACTTTTGAAATGCCGCTCAGCACGGCGGCCAAACCGGCTGAATCGCGGGAGCGGCGCCACGCATCTCCCTTAACGCTTACGCCCAACGATCCGGAGTGATCGATGTCGGTATACATCCATGCTTCGTTCTGGCCGTCGTTCCATCCCACGCGAGAAAAGACGCCGATGTTCTTCGATAACTCCTGTTCGGCGTTCAGGCCGAAGCCATACGAATGACGGTGGGCGTAAGTTTTGGAGATATCCGCTCCCGGAACCGAGAGAGCGGCCTTGTAGCTGCCAAATTCCCCCTGATTGAGATATGCCAGGGGGCGGACAACTCCCGGATGGCTGCCGATGCTGAACCGGCGCTCGCCCTCGGCCACCATCCCCCAGTCGTGGAAAAACCTGTCGCTGCCTGCGGAACTCTCACCCGGCCAGATGAGGAATTGGTCTCCGGCGGTAAAGCCATTCTGCTGATTCGACAACTGGAAGAATCCATAGCGCAGCGCCCACTTCGGTCTCTCCAATTCGGCAGATACTCCGGTTGTGTAGCCCAGGGCGTCGGCTGGATAATCCCATGTGGCGTTGGCGACCAGCGCCCAATTCATGAACTGCGTGCGCGGGTCATTGGCATAGGCGTTGTTGTCGAAGATGTCCTTCGAATTGTACCGGCCGACAGTGAACGTAAGCCGCGTAACTGGCTGCTCTCCGGCGAGCGTGAGCTGGTCGGAAGCCACGGCCTCTCTCTTGCCGCCGAAGCCGATGGTCTGGCGAATGAAGAAGCGCGCGATGGCCGAGTGTGGGTAGCGTACTCCTATCTTGTAAGCTTCCCCATTGGTAAAGTCGTCGACGCCGAGCGTCCCGTGCAAGCCGAAGCCTTGCCAGGTCAAGAGGTCGGCGTGGAATTCGGCGCCGCGCCACAAGCGGTAGCCGCCGAAAAAATCCAGTGAGACGGTCTCGCGGGCCTGCCCTTTGGTGGGAAGGCTGTTTGTGCCGGAGTATTTAGCGCTGAAGGAGGGATAACCCTGGCCGATGATGGTGCTCTGCATATGCCAGTTGCGAGTCTGAAGTTGCGCTTCGGCCGGCTCCGTATTGGCTGGAGCGGATGGAAGATCTTGTGCCGATGCGCAGATGCCGCAAAGAAAGACGAACGCGAAGACAGCGGGCATTTGCGCGCCTCCATAGCCCGCTACCAGAGGCAGAAACAGGGCGTTCAACAGGCGGTATGCCTGGATGGATTTCGAGCGTAGACAGGCAAACCGGAGCATCAATGGACCTCTTTGATTAGATGCGGACATTGTCCGGCAGGAATCGGGGGTAGAATGAGAATGAACCGTACCCCCACTCTGTTTATACCATACCGGGGGTAGGTATACAAGAGGTGAACACCATGTCCAGCCATGAGCGGGGAAAAGTCAAATTGTTGCAGCGAGTGAATAAGCTGCGTGGTCAACTGGATGCGGTTGAGCGGGCCCTGGTCGCGGATGAGAACTGCGGTGGGCAACTTATGCTGATGGCTGCCGTCCGCGGCGGCGTCAGCAGCCTGATGGGCGAGGTTATGGAAGATCATATCCGTTTTCATCTCACCGACGGCAACAAGGAGCAGATCGCCCCCGAGCTTGCCGAAGATCTGATCGACATGATGCGCGCGTACCTGAAGTGAAAAGGTCAGGAATCAGTGGTCCTTTCGACTTTTCAGAGAATCAGCTAGCGTGGCGAAGCCGCGATAGAATCCACGCAGGCTTCCCTCCAGGCCAGTGGAACAATGCGGCGGTCGTCTGTATCCCAGCCTCTCGTTCCCTTGTTGTCGAAGTATTTTTGGACTTCAGTTCGGATATACTCAGGCACTCGCTCTGCCGCCGTACGCAACAATCGATCACTATCGCATGAAAGGCAGTAGCAATTATCTTGGAACCATTTTTCGGATAGCACACGCGCTCTCTGGGGCAGACTTGTGTAGCCGAGGGCGGCCGAAATGTCACACTCAAGCTGCATCTGATTCCTCTTTGCTCATGATCCTAAACCTGTTAGAACTTAAAGGCGCTCAACTTTAGTGGAAGCAATAAACTTGCCGCGCTTACGCGCCCGGGCTGCGCAGCTCGTCGATGGCGGAGGTGAGGTCGGCGGAGAGGGTTTGCTGGGCTGCTTCAGTCAGCTTGGCGCCCTGGCTGGTCAGGTAGAAGACATCGATGGCGGTTTCGCCTTCGGTGTCGATGAGAGCTACCTCGATGTTGCACTGGTGAAGGCTGAGGGTGATGGCGATCTGGCGAAGCAGGCCGGGGAGATCCTGAGCGACCACTTGCAGAATCGTCGAGTGGGTGGAGGATTCGGAGTCGAACTCAAGTCGTGTGGCCACCTCGACTTTGAGGTTGGCTGGGTGGTAACTGTGGCGGCGGGCTTCGAGCATCTGCTCGACGGAGACTGTGAGCGAGACCACGTCGTGGAGATAGACGAGGAAGCGGTCCTTCTCGCTGGGGTTGAGTTCGAGGGTGTGGAAGACGTCGGTGAAGTGGAAGCTGTCAA
>Ga0302320_10019575_pt1 | contig 13566 bp, 11 predicted proteins | sample Bog_T0_3_FD_202130 | JGI IMG/M metagenome (GOLD analysis project Ga0302320, IMG submission 202130) | Peat permafrost microbial communities from Stordalen Mire near Abisko, Sweden - Bog_T0_3 | ecosystem: Environmental > Terrestrial > Soil > Wetlands > Peat | place: Sweden: Abisko, Stordalen Mire...
CTTCCCTCAGAGTTGCGATATATCTCATCTTTGTCAGTCAACAAAATGCCTGCCTGCTTCAAGATCTCCATGTCCAATGGCTCTTCCTTAAACAAAGTATTTCTTTTTGAATCGGATTTAGAAATCCAATAATGAAGATTTTTCTTTCTTCTCATATAGGTGTCCCAAATTTTGAGGATCTGTAGATCATCGTAATAAGCTTTTTGGTTAACTTCAATATGGTGATCTTCTTCAAAATTCATATTTTTTTTGTTTTTGAATTATAAATATGCCCGGAAATTGAAGTATTTATAGATGAATTTGAAGCAGACGAATAAAAAAAGCCTAATTTTAAATTTAAAGCCTAGATTTCAAATTTTCAAAAAAAACTAAATAACTAAAAAAAATTATTGAAAAAAAAAATTATGATTGTTAAAAAACTTAAAATTATTAAAAAAAACTAATTTCGGAAATTGCCTTCGTTGTAATAAATAAAATAAATCAATATTTTTAGAAATCCCAGAAATTAATATAAAGTCATATTCTATTTTAACAAAATATTAGAAAACTCATTTGAAAACAAAGAACTATTTATTCAAATTAAAAAAAAAAATCCTTCTAATTTAAAAACCCAAAAATTAACAATTTGAAGACCTTAATGAACTACATAAATCTTGAGGACCTGATATTAAAAGAAGACATCCGAGGAATATTAAAGTTCACCAATCTGAATCCGAATCCTCAACAAAAGTTCTCTAAAAAGTCTCTAATCAAGCTAAATAAATTGGTTTCAAACAGCGAACACCCTATTAATTTTTATCTTTGTGGTTTAATTTATCTTGTCTACTTGTTTCAATCCGAAATGAATAAATCCGATGAAGACTTGATCTCAGTGACCACCTCCAACATCCTGTTTTCGATTCTAGAACATATCAAAGGAACTCGACTCGCAAATAAACTGTTGCCCTACCTAATTTTGATTTTGGAGCTGATTTCAAATAAGAATTCCGAACAAGACAACAACATGATTGAAAATCTCGTGAGGGAAAATAACAGCTTTTATTTTTCGAAGATTCTTACAGAAATAGACGATGATGAACCCTTCAAAAATATGGTAAATCTCGCCAAAACCGACAAAATTCAGGCCTTCACTGAATATCTGAACCTAATCAACGCTTGCTCAACTTTAAATGAACAATTGATCCTATTCACCGAAAAGTCTTCGCAATTTTTCTCAAACCTCCTGTTTACAGAGCCAAACCATCCGATTCATCAAAATATCCTATTTCTCCATAATCTCACCAAGTTTTTAGATTCGATAGTTTATGAATATTCTTATGAAATAGATCTAGATAAGGAGCTTCTTGAGGAGGACGATGATTCGGTATGCAAGACTTTCAATCACAAAGCTGGGGAACCCAAAAAATCATCCCTTATTGAAAAAGAAAAAATTACTATTGAGTATAAATACGAGTTTTTGCATGAATTACTCCAACAATCTCCTAATTTTTGTGGCTCCATTTACCTGTTGTTGAATTTCCTCATTGAAAACACTTTAGTGAAAAAAGACATCAAGACAACTTTGGACTCAGAAGATCAACAAATGAAATCGGAAATCTTAAAGATGATAGTTTCTGTGATCAACCGAATCTATTTCAATTTCCCCTTTGAAAACGAAAGAATCATGGAGAAAATCATGCTTGTCTTCAAGGAAATAGAAGAATCATTGAATTTCTACGAAGACGCCAAGGTGGAGGGAGCTAAATTCCTCACTAGATTGATCAAGAACAACGAGTCGTCAAAAACTGAGCAGTTTTCTAAATTTTCTTCCATTTACAATCGTTTGAAAATACCTGGAGATCATCATTTTTCCTCATTTACAATGTCTGAGCTTTCAATCAAAGATGGATTTCCTTTGAATGTGAATATAGATGCAGGGGGTGTTTTCGAGCAAACTATTGAGATATGGCTCCCGAATTCCATATTGCATTTGGCCTTTGCGACTAAATGGTACGATATCAATTTCCAGGTGAGTTATTTAGGCGGTTTTGAAGATACAGACCCCAAAGAGGTGATGCTTTTGCGAATCGAGAAAATGAGTTTTGAGAAAACCGCCTACCGTTTGACTTTATTAATGAAAAAAACCGGACTTTACAAAATAACCTTCGATAATTATCATTCGTGGTTCACTGAAAAACAGCTGAGGTATCGGATATTCGTTCTGGAACATATACAAGGCAATGCAAAATATCCCTTTCCATTTCATAATTTAATGCGGAATGATGAAAGTTATAAGGGGAAAACGAAATCTGAGGATAAAAAACAAAGCAAATATTATTTGAGTGATTATAAAGCAGTGATGCTACTTGATAAAAAGGGGTTACATTTTCTGGCGAGCCAACCCAACAAATCCTATGAAATGAGCATCGAAATCGAACAGATAAATCTAGCCAAATTTAAAGAAAGAGTCATCAATGCGTTGAAGAAAACCTTCGCTGAGAATTTAAACGAATTTTTCAAAAACAAGCTGCTTTCATTCGCATTTGTTCATAATAGCAGCATTTTGAAATTTCCTGTAAAGGAGCAAGGAAAGGAAGAAGTGCAAGCGATTCCCGCATTTTATTCAATTATTGAAGAATTGAATATTAATTTGAAGGAAAGTGTGATTGATGGCAAGGAAATCCTGATAGAAATGATCAAACAACATATCAATTATAATAAATCCATGACAATGGAAAATATTTTGATTGTGTTTGAAGATAATGAAGAGCTCAATATCAGATTGTTAAATAATTTGAAGATCAATTATGCTGATTTGGTTTATAGTTTTAATAATAATGATAATGTTGTTTCGTTTAAAAAGGCCTTTAAAAATAATGAAAAAAATCGTGATTTTATAACCTTTTTATGTTTGCTGAACACGTTGTTTTGCTTAGGAATCGATACTGTCAAATCAATTATTCTTAATAAGCCAGGAATTTTGGAATTGGAAAATGTCAGTGAGGGAATACCTCATGAGGTTATTTTTGGCAAGATTTTAAAAGAGTTGGAAAATGAGAATCTGGATGAAACTATCAAGAAAATCGATTTCAGTTATTTAAATATAAGCATAAAAATTGATGATTTAATTCTCTTATGAAGTTTAAGTCATCAATATTTGTAAAATGAAAAATGAAGCAAAAATAATTTGTTAAATTTTTAAAAAAAATAAAAAAAAAAAAAATTAATTATCTTTGAATTTATATTGATAATTTAGTTAAAAATAATATGGTTTACTAAGTAATTTTTTCTTTTGGGAAATGTTAATATGTTCCTGTTAAAAAAGAGAGATTTTTTCGAATAATGCAAAAGGATTTTTATTAATTAATAAATCATGGATAATGTGGAGGAGCAACCACATAATTTTGATTTGGATAATATTGATAATTGGCTGGTGGATACAAAGGGTTTGGTTGATAGTTGGCAGGCTGTTGATTATAAACAATTGGATTTGGTTGATAATTCACAACAGCAGGGCTTCCAGGGTAATTCATTGGGCTTACTTGATTATAACTTATTGAATTCGGGTGAGAAATCATTTGATTATGGGTGGAATTGTTTTGATAATATATATTATTATTGTTATTATTGGGATTTTGAGGGTAAATATTATTATTAAGGATGGAGTTGTTATTAGGGTAAAAAATCTCATTGCTAGGGGAAGGCTTATTATAATTTTTATTGGCATCATTAATGTCATTTAAGATGGGATAGACTTGTGGGTTATTATTTAATTTTGTCATTTCATCTGATTTATTTTCGACATTTTTGTTTATCATTTCATTATTTTGTTGGAGATTGGGGCTATTTATAGAAGCGGTTATGTTTTGATTTTTTTTCAGAAGGGAATCAGAAATTTTATAATAGCGATTGTATGAGTTCATTTGTTGCTATTTATATGAATTTACATAATTTTTGTTTTTTCCTTACATTTTGATATAAGACGGCTTTTTGTCTGATGGTTGATAAATCCATATTATTGTTTTGGTCATTTAAAAAAGCTAATCTATCATTATTAACTTTCATCAAAGGATAAACTTTTGTTTTAATATCAGGACTTTGAGCAATAGCAGTTGAAGTCAAAAGATGTTCAGTCCTTGGAATTTTAATTCAAATAATTTTAAGAAAAATCATAAAAACTTGAGAGTTTTATTGAAATGAGCATAATTGTTTACTGAGTCAATAATTCCTTTATTATGTTTTTGTTCTTCATCAATTTTTTCAAGGAGGCTCTGAATGTTTTGTCCGGAATTATTATTATTCTGGGTTTCACGAAGAATACAATACTTCAACCATTCATTTAAAGCTTTATTTTGGCTTATTGGGTTGCATCGATCATAATCCTTTAAAAAAACAAACAATTTTAAAATTTCCATTATATATCTACTGTCATAAAGTCTAATTTACACTGATCATAGCTTATTTGAGGAAGATCTTCTTCAGAAATTTTTGTGGTGCAAAATTTATCGACCACCTCTGATTTGAAAGGAATGAAATGATAGAAAACACTAATTCCGAACTGAATCCAAGTTTGAATACTAATTTGGTTATAATGAATCACTTCAAAGCTAATTGCTCCAACCTTATAAATACAATAAAGAAATCTTAAAAACATTAAAAAACCGCATATAATATCAAAAAATAATCCAATGCATAATCTATCATAGCTTCAGATATTTCACCACTCATTGATTTTGGTTTGGAATCCCTGCGAAGTAATAGATACTATTAAAAATCCTCAAATTTCCAATGCAATTTTTAAAGAACCTTCTCTATCCAATAAGTGAGGAATATATCACCCAGACCAAAAAGGATCCCTATTGGGAGCTCATAAGCATAAAAAGCTACGAGCAACATGGTTTTAATAAGATGAGAGTATTTGAAGGAAATATCAATAGTTGGATTTTCAAAAATCCTTCATTTTTTTAATTTTTTTATATTATAAAAAAATAAAAAACCCATTTGCAACACATTGTTTAATTTTGCATTCAGGTCCTTCTTTACGAATTTGCCATTTTTTGTAAAGTTTCATTGCATACATTATGTTGAAATAACTTAGTAAGGGAGTAAAAAATGAATTTATCAATAACATGTAATATGCATCATAAATCAGGCCACCTTAATTAATTTTTTATAGATTTTTTTTTTTTAGCGAAATAAAACCTTTCGGCCAGATGGTTCTTCCATTCAAAATCAAATTCACTGAAAAGTTGATGATTGCTGTATTTATAAATTGAGCCTAATTCCAGAAATTCATAAATATTTATTATGAGAAAATTACCATTCCCAACTTTTTCGAAAGGCTGATATTGTAAGATGTTAAAGTTTTATGTTTCTCAAACCTTAAAAAAAAAAATTATATTTGCCAAAGATAAACTTTATTACGCTGCAAATTTCCTGATTATCACAGTTAGGAGTAAATTTATAAAAATGATGAAAAAGGAAGACAAAATCGAAAGAAATGTAATTGCTCCATCGGGAATGTTACTTGCATCAGCTTTTTTTTTAATAATTTGCTAATTAAAAGTTTTTCAAATATTGAAATTCTCCTGAAAAATAACCTGTCCAATTGATATTCCGAATAAAATTCCAGCACAAAAACAAATGAGAACTACTGAAAGGAAGTTAGTGACGATTCTTTTCCACAGAACGTCACAAAAACCATAGCCAAGATTCTCCCATAAAACATCATCAGGCTCATGGGCTCTAGTAACTTTTATAGCATTTCCCTTGTATTTTATTTTCTCCCCCATTATGCAAGGGCAGATCTTTCTGAAATTCTCAGATACTTTATTTTCCCCCCAGAAAGAAAGTATATTTGCCAATTCTTGTGAAATTTTACTATAAAAAGCTATAAATTAAAATCGCACCTTTCTCAGAATTCACTGTGATAAAGGCAACTCCGCTAAATTTGGCTTCCATATTTTCGAAGCCTTTCTGAACATCATCGATTTTCTCTTTTAAAGTTGCTATTTGATTCTTGAGAATCTCAATTGTTCTTGCATTTTTAGTTTCGTTAGAAAAGAGGAGCTTTTCAAGTCTCTTTTGGAATTGGTCCCTTTTCCGTTGTAAGCCCACATATTCTCCAATATGATAGGCCTTATTGATTTTCTTTATGGTGAATTGATACACTTTAGTTTTTTCTTCGAAAAACTTCTTAATATCGTCTTCATTTTCGAACAAAGGAATTTTCTCGACCATAAACGTGAAATCTGAAGGACTGAATAGACTTCTATCAAGTTCATCTTCAGTGATTTCATGATATTGACGAAATTTCATTATCAAAATCATGAGAATCACTGTTGCAGCGAGATTCAATGAAGTAAAAACATTATCAGGACCAGCTGTCTCAGTATAGTTATTGAAATAAGAATATTTTGTCATGTCATCAATTTGGCAAGAATTTTCACCGATTATTCCTAAATCTTTGCAATCGGTCCCTCTAGAGTTTTTGACCAAACTGTAGACACTCGTTATTAAAAAGAAAACGAGCAAAAAACCAAAGCAAAATTTCAAAAAATCAAAAAAAAGAGGGTAAGCCGAACCAAGGAAACCCATTTCATCCGGACTTGACCATAAGGATAGTACTTCTTTTTCCTTTAATTTTATATGATTTTACGAAAGTTAGAATATATTATTACTATTGGACATCCACAACATGGACATATATTTACAAAAGCATTGTTTTCTAATTCCAACGGTTTCCTTACTAGTTTCGCTTGCTTTTATTAAATTATTTAATTAGCCATGTAAGGAAGGATAAACCTCATGGATCTCACAAATTTCTATAATTGGAGGTGAAGCATTGGGATCATACTCTAAATAAAAAAAACATCAAAAAATTTAATAATTAGGTAAATGCAAACTTGACAAGAGATTTGCGTTCTCATCATTAGGATTTCCTTTTGCTGGATTATAATTAGGAGTATTTTCCATTAAAAATAACTTAAATATCAATTTAGAGAGTTTTTAGTTTTTTGTAACTATGTAATTAAAATCAAAATTTTTTTTTTCAGGATTTTGTTTGATTTTTGACTACAAAACAAATTTAAATAAAGACCGACTCTTTTTTGATCAAATAGAAGACATATTTCAGAATGTATACTTTTCTTCAAAAAATAACATTTTATTTTCAAACTTAATAATTTTTTAAAAATTTGTTAAATGAATTTACATCTATTTGTTTTTTCAGAAAGACTTGATGATTTTATATTAATTAATTATTGTCATCAATTTTTATTGGAAAATCTCATAATCTTTTCCACTTTTTTCTAAAACAAATAATTTCTTTAGGAATATATATATATAATCAAATTACTATGCATCCTCTTATTCCAAGATCATCATCTTCTCCCTTAGCAATATAAATTGGAATTTGCTTCAAGGTGCGGAGCAGGACGGGCTCCTTCATAAAGTAAGCAGGCTTATAAAAAAATTATACTTTTAAAATTTTAAAACAATAAAAAAATCAACCAGAAAAACAGTGTCTTTTGTTTTAATTAAATAATCGGATATATAGTTCACAATTCCTCCTTAAAATTTAAATAGAAAAAATACTGGATTGAAATAGTTAACCTGCCATATAAATTCCGCTATGAGGCAAAAACCTGAGAGCGATATTAGAAACCTCACATGCCAAAATCTCAATAAAAAGATTCAAAGTTTCTTGACAGATTGGCTCCTTTTCAGAAATTGCGAATTCAAAGATTTTCTTGTTTAAGGCATCCGTTCTATTTTTTGCGGACTCCAGAGTTTTTTCCCATTCAGCTGTTTCCAATCCTTTTCTAAACAATAAAGTTTAAAAAAACTATTATATTTCTAAAAAAAATCCAACTTTTGTTTTAGAAATTCGAAAATGTCAACAATCGCTGTCCCACAAACCATCTTCTCAACCCAAACCCATTCCAAATTATATTTCTTCCTAAAATTGTAAGTTTTATTACGTTATTTTTTCTAATAATGATTTACTGCAAAAATTGGTAATATTCATGTTGTAAAGTTCCTGCAGGTCCATGATTTGAATGTCCAGCTTCACTCGGCCAGGCTTGATAAGAATTTTCTGTTAAATAATCTGGCACCAGGAATGCTGATCCATATCCTGTCCCTGGACATATCACAGCAATGGGCTTTTGCTTCGAAGGAATTGCATCATTTACTTGAATAATTCCCTTCTCCAAGGTAGTGATTCCTAAGGCAATTGCCTCCAAATCGTTGATCAAAACAACATTTGACATTTTCAGTTGAGCTGCAAGTTCATCACCCTCAATATGCTTCCATATTATATGAGTCATATCAGCTTTGTTATCTGAAACGGCACCCGCTATTCCTAAAACAGCCAATTTGGGATGCAATTCTTCAGCGACGTCTTGGATGAATTTAGAATTGTAAAATTCCTGAAATGACTTGTATTCATTTGTGACATGTTTTTCCGATTTGATGATTTTGGACTCATATGTTTTGGTGTTAAATGTCACAAGACTGAGACGAAGGTTGGTACCCCCGATATCACAGACCAAAACATTGATATCATCAATTTTTCCGTTCATTGTTTGAAAAATGTCCTGATTTCTAAATTTATTGTTTTAGAAAATGAATTTTATTATAATATTTATATAAATTAGAAGATCATGATTTGTTAAAAGGTATATTGTATTTAAGTTTTGACAGGAAAATAAATTTCACAAATTTTTAAGGTGTAATTTTGACAATTTTCAAAAAATAAAAACAAGATTTTGACAAAATAATTTTTCCAAATCAAGAAATCATTTCTTCATAATTGAAAAACAAAACATTTTTTAAAAATAGAAATTTCTTTTTCTTTTATTGGGATTAGGCATAATTTTTTTTCCTTTTTTAAGATGGAGTTCACAAAATAATTTTGCCAAATTTTTTGGAAAACTCAAGAATAATGCTTTGATTAAATTGCAAATTTTTTTTTCAAAATTTGAATTCGGAAAAAATTAGTATTATGAAAATAAAAATTAATTATCAAGCTTGCATTTGCTCACTGTCTCGTTGAATTTAAATTCTTTCGGGCTTGTTAATTTCTTTTGGCTACTTTCTACATTAATGAGTTTAAATCTTCTAACTGGTTGAGCCTATAAAAAAAAAACCAAAATATATCATCTGTTCTTTATTTTATGTACTTTAAAAATAAGTTCTTTTCTCAAACTATCTAATTCCTTCTTTTCTTCATCTTCCTTTTGTTTTCGTGATTCACTTAAAAAAATTTATTTATGTAAAAAAATAAAATAAAAATTTCTCAATAAATACATTTGCTGTTTTTCGGCATAAATCAATCTTTCTTTCATAACACTTTCATATTCATTCCTTTTTTGCGCCCTTTCAGCTGTGAGTAATTTGAATTCGGAATGGTCAATTGATTTTTTTGGAGAAAATCTCTTGAGTTCGAAAAAAAGTTTTGAGAAATCAGGGACTTCTTTCGCTTTGAAAAGTTGAGGTGGCTCTTCTTTTGGAATTTCTGGTTTGTAAAATGATTTCAGAGCTCTTTCATCTGTTTTGAAATGAATCGGAATTGGTTTTGTGATTTTAGGTGTCTCAATATGTTTATTAAGGAATTCATTTCTCTTTGTTCGTAAAAATTATAAATTAATTAAAATTCAAAGAAAACATTACCATCTCCTGATAATTGGGAATGGGTTGTGCCTTAAAAAGTCTGTTAATTTTCTCAATCTCTTCATTTTTTTTTAGTTCCAAATCGAATTCCAATTTTTTTTTGACTCCCCGAGTTTCTGTTTGCAGAGTAAAACCTTTATCAAGTCATTAGATCTTTCCTTAGTTTTATTTCTTACCACCTTGATCAATTGACAGATTTTTTTTGCTTTCATAGCGCTTTGAGGGAGCTGGAGTATAAAAACTTTGAGTTTTCCTCTCCTTTGATCGTATTTCTGTCAGCAAATGGAATGGTTTGAAGTCATAGCTTTTCTTTTTATTCTTGATGAATGGAAAAATTTTTGTTCATATAATGATTTTTTTTTTACTTTTTTGTTGGATTTTTCTTTTTTCTCCTCTAAACTGCTGACAGTCGCAGTTGGGTTTGGATCAGAGAAGTTCTGGAATTTAAAATTTAGATCATTTTAAAAGAAATTAAAAATTACATTTTGCGAATCATTTCTTTCACTTTGCACAAGATCAACAAATTCTTTGTTTTCAGTCTCCAATTCCCTTGGATCTTCTTTGATTACGGCAATATTTTTCTCCTCAATATTTTCTAAATTTTTAAGAATGAACTCTGATTGACATGTCATTGGTTTATGTTTGAAAGTTGCCTTTCCTGAATTGACTTTGATTCGAAAATTGGCATCATAATTTTCTTTATCCGAAAAACTGTATGTCCTTCTACATTTAGTACCTTTAAATACTAAAAGTAATTTTTTAAACCTTTTCTTTGGGTTGGGTTGATCTTTATAAGTGTGGGTACCTGCGTTTTGCATATGATGAAGGAAGGTTAAATGTTTATGTGATTTTGTAAAATTTAACGTTGAAATCAAAAATTTGAATTTGGTGAAGTAAATATGAACTTAAATTCAGAATTAACTCAAAAATTTTCATAAGAGCACTTTTTAAAGTTTTTAATTAAAAATGACTCAAAAAAACCCTCCAAAATAATTCTTTTAATATAGGCTAATTTTTGAACATGGAAGAATTTGATTATAGTTATAAAATCCGAAAAAACTCAATGAAAACCTCCAAACAACCCATTCCCGAACACCCAAATATGTATATGGTGGAAAAAATTCTTTCGAAAAGAATCGTTGATAAAAATATTGAATATCTTGTCAAATGGCAAGGCTTCGAAAATGATGAATCTACATGGGAACATATTAGAAATTTATGTGGTGTTGCACATTTAATAGAAATCTTCGAAAAAAAAAATGAAAATGAAAAAAATAAAAAAAATGAAAATTTGGTTGAAAAAACCAAAGAAAAACAAAGAAATGGCAATTTTGAACAAGGCGATGAAGTGGAAGAAATTATAGGCATCTGCCCAAAAAACAATCAAATTATGGCATTAGTTAAATGGAAAATGGACAAAAATGGAGTCAGACCACATGATTCCTTGGTGAGCACAAAAAAATTCAAAGAAAATGAAGAATCTGCTTTTTTGCTAATTAATTTTTATGAAAAAAAATTGAATATATAATTAAAATGATAATTTTTGAACAATTATCATCTTCATTTGTGGTTTTTTTTCATTGATGTTTCCAAGAAAATTGAAAAATTAATGATGTTTTTTACCAAAATTCAAACCAAACAATTTTTAATCAAGAAGATTTTTATATTATTGGATTTATGCTTTTTGATATAATAAATAAAAAAAAAAATGTCATCAGAAAATAAAAAATTTCTTCCATATATTCTCGAAGGCAACTTAGATTCTCAAAGTCTGCTAATATTTTTACATGGTTATCCTGATAGTATGCAGCTCTGGGACTCAATGGTTGAAGACCTGAAGAAAGATCATACTTGTCTTCGAATAAGTTATCCGAATTTTCATCCTTCATATAAGGAAAAATGGGGTATAAATTTTGATCCTCTCTTTGAAAAAATAAAAGAACTCATTGATTTCTTGGATGAGAAGAAAGGCCGTAAGAAAACTTTCGTAATGCATGATTTTGGGGCTTTGATTGGCTTTAGCTTCGATTGCAAATACCCGGGTTACCTTTCTGATATAATTTCTTTGGACATTGGTTTGGGAAGAGATTATAAACCTCGGATGAAAATGTTTTTGGCCTTCATATTTACAATGGTTTACCAATTCTTTCTAATGACAGCCTTTCTCATTGGAGGTTTTATTGGAAGATATATGACAAGAAGCTTTCTTTATTTGATAAAAAGATCAGGCTATACCCCTAAAAATGAAAAAGACATAGACAGTTCTATCAATTATATGTATTATTATCTGCTAAGACAAATGATAATTGGAGTTTTTGTCAAAAAAAAGAGAGTTCTATATAATTATAAGAGAAGTTGTCCAATGGCCTTTATTTTCGGTTTAAATAAGCCTTTTATGTTTCATTCAGAGAAATTTCTAAGAAGTTTGATGGAGGAAGAAAAATGTGAAGTCCATGCGGTGAAGGGGGGACATTGGGTGATGATCAAACATAAGGATTTAATTGTAGACATTATACAGAGGAGAACAAAATAATTAAAAAAATATTTTGATTTTGAAATAAAAACAATTTTGAAAACAAATTTGATTTCTTGTTTTTGTTTTACCGTAAATAAAATACAAAAAGTTTTTAAGTATTTCCTTTCTTAAACAAAAAATATGAAAAGAATTTATAATCAACCAGGTTTATTATTTATGAGAAAAAGTCAATTTTTTTGAAAACAAAAAACATTATCTTGATAGTTTTAATTTTTAAAAAAACTGCTGACGATAAAGCCAAAAGTTTTTTTTTGAGCACCCATAATTATTCTTTCACCTTAAAAGTGGAAGGGAGTTTTCTTAGAAATATAATTTTAAGAAAAAATTTATAAAATAAAAAATCAAAATTGTTTTGAAAATTGAAAAAAAAAACGGATAAACCTAAAAAAAAGCAAATTAAGCTTTTCTATTCCTAAGTGTAGATTGTCCATGATTCGAAAAGCATAATTTTATTAATAATAAAAAAAAAAAACATTTTTTATTATTTTCTCATATCCTTCCCCTCATGAACAAGTTCCGGATTGTTTTTTTTGAAATTAATTAAAAAAAACGAAGAAATTTTAAATTTTGATAATCCACAAATTAACGATTTTACATGAAATCGACCTACCTTGATTGGCTCATGTTGACTTTTTTCGATCTTTTCGCAAAAACCCCTTCTGAATTCCAATCCCTTCCCTTTTCAATTTTTTGTCTTGTTCTATATTTCCTCCAGACGCTATCATCTCTTTTCCAACTTCATTATGACTCTCTAATGAATACTGATTTGTCCTTTTTCACGAAATTAGCTTTTTATTCTAATTTCGCCAATGTCCTCACTATAGTGAGAAATACCCCCCTTTTCATGTTTATTTACATCATAGTCCTTTTGATCCTATTGACGCCTTTTCTCTTTATCGTGATTTATAGCGTGATTCGGCTATATTTCGCTAATAGATTCGATAATAAGCTCGTATATTGCGTGAAAATAATGAAATTCTGGTTATTTTGCTTTGAATTCGTCTTGATCTTGCCATTTCTCGAGGTTCTAATCAGGACTTTCGATTGCCAGACGAGCGATTCTAAGGATTCAGAGTATTTTCATTGCGGAAATTCGCCTTTTCAAAGCAACATCCACATGTTTGCTACTGTTTCAGGTATATTTCTAGCCTATTTCCTTGGATTTCTGCTAATTTTGACTAATCGGAATTATTATTTCGGGTTTCGGGCTTTAAATTTCGAGCCAAGCGTTATAAGTTTTTCAATATTCACCGCGAGATGTTTATCAGTGCTTTTACAGCCAATTTTCATCAATATGGGTTTTTTCTGTTATGTTTTATTGCATTTGATCTCGGTTCTCTTGTTTTTCGAATATTTTTCTTATAAATCCATAGGAA
>Ga0302320_10019576_pt1 | contig 13565 bp, 10 predicted proteins | sample Bog_T0_3_FD_202130 | JGI IMG/M metagenome (GOLD analysis project Ga0302320, IMG submission 202130) | Peat permafrost microbial communities from Stordalen Mire near Abisko, Sweden - Bog_T0_3 | ecosystem: Environmental > Terrestrial > Soil > Wetlands > Peat | place: Sweden: Abisko, Stordalen Mire...
CTTTGGCGGCCTTGGATTCGTTGGGGTCGGCGGAGAAGAAGATGACGGTTGGTGCCTTCTTCTCAGGGACAACGGTCTGGAAAAGGTTTGCTGCCAATTCCGGTGCGGAGACGAATTTTGCAATGGGGCCGGTGAAGCTGCCATTCCCTTCGACCTTGATGTAAGCCAAGCCCGGCGCGCCGAGCTTCTTGGCTTCTTCCTGCAGGTTATCGAACCACGAGCGGGGCTGGTCGAAGGCTTGTGGCACGGACATGGCGCGCACCGTCTTTCCGGCGAACGCTCTAAATTCGCTCTGCGCGAAGAGGGGGGTCAGGTCTTTGATTTCGATGGGAATCCGCAAGTCGGGCTTGTCGGTGCCGTAGCGAAGCATCGACTCGTTGTAGGCGAGGCGGGGGAAGGTTCCCTCCGGGCTTGCGTTGATCGGGCTCTTGGAGAACTCGGGGAAGAGCCCGGTGAAGAGCTTTTCCATCGCGGCGAAGACGTCCTCCTGCGTGACAAAGCTCATCTCGACGTCGAGCTGGTAGAACTCACCGGGCGTGCGGTCGGCGCGGCCGTCCTCGTCGCGGAAGCAGGGGGCGATCTGAAAATAGCGGTCGAAGCCGCTGACCATGAGGAGCTGCTTGAACTGCTGCGGGGCCTGGGGCAGCGCGTAGAACTCGCCCGGATAGAGGCGCGAGGGGACGAGGAAGTCGCGCGCACCCTCGGGGGAGGAGGAGGTCAAGATGGGCGTCTGGAACTCCTGGAAGCCGAGGTTGATCATCCGCTGGCGGATGCTGGAGATGACCTTGGCGCGCAGCATGATGGTCTGGTGGAGCTTGGAGCGGCGCAAGTCGAGGAAGCGGTACTTGAGGCGGGTCTCCTCGGGCGTGTGGTCCTCAGGGAAGACGTTCATCGGCAGCGGTTCGCATGAGCCGAGCCGGTCGTAGCCGGCCACATCGAGTTCCACTTCGCCGGTCGGCAGGTTGGGATTGACGGTGCCCTCGGGCCGGGGGCGCACATTCCCGTGGACGCTGATGACGGTTTCCTTGGGGAGATGGGAGAGGGTGTCCTGAAAGTCCGCGGTGGGGGGGATGACGATCTGGGTAATGCCGTAGTGGTCGCGCAGGTCGATGAAGAGGACGCCACCGAGGTCGCGCTTGTTGTGGATCCAGCCGCCGAGGCGGACGGTCTGGCCCGCGTGCGAGGCGCGTAAGTCGTTACAGGTGTGGGAGCGGTAGGGATTGGCAGACATGGGAGGAAACAGTTTTAGACAGGATTCACCAGATTAACAGGATTTTTGATAAGAACCGATGTTTCCCACGGACGACCGAAGAGGAAGAATTTTTAGACAGGATTAACAAGATTAACTGGATTGGGGAGGGATGGGGAAAGGTTGCCCACCCGGGCCATACCCTCGACTTGACCCTTGGCTTGATGTCGCTGACGCGACGGTATTCACACGGAGGCACGGAGAACACGGAGGGGGGTAAAGGTTTTTTCTATCGAGGGGAAGGTTTTTGACGGAATTCACGGAAGTACGGGGGAAAGGAGGGAAGCATGACCAAATTTTCAAATTTTCCAAATTAACGAAAACTACCAAAGTAGGTACGGATGGTGGGAGGTGGTGGCGAAAAGCTGAAAGTTGAAATACTGGGAGCGTCACTGCTCAGCTGCCAAAGCCGCAAAGTTCCCTGCTAGCGGGAAGTCATCATCGTGACCGCATCCGAGCGGGGGTAGGCCGAATATCCGGCGAGCCCGATTGGTGTATTCCTCCTCCGTCATGGGGGTGTTCTCTTTCTTTTTGCGGGATTGTTCGACTTGTTTTTTCGCAGCCACGAGTTGAGGCAGCGTCAGGTCGTTGCGGTTGAGCAGGGCCGCCATTTTGCGGTCGATGGCCTCGATCAAGGCGGAGGGTTCCGGGGCTTCCGGGGTGGCCTGGGTGGCGACAATTTCCTGTCGTTTGACTGGATTCCCGACTCCGTAGGAGAGGAGGAGCTGGGCTGCCGCGAGGCGGGCCTTGGTGTCGGGTTCCGACACCCACTCTTTCTTTTGGGTATCCCACCGGTTGCGGGTGGCGCCGAGACATTCGAGCAGCGTATCGATGGCCCGGGCGACGCCTTTGGTCTCGCGGAGATGCGCCTCCACAACGTCGGTCTTGGATGATTCGTCCGCTTGACCTTGGGCGGCTGGGCAAGGAGGGGTTGGGGTGGACTTGGTTTTGTTGGTGGTGGAAGGGGTTGCCGTAAGTTTGGAGTTGAGTTGTTTTTTCATAGGTTTGGTTTTTTGGGGCGCGATGTATGGTTACATCTTCGCACACTTACTAATAGTGTAAAGAAAAAGTTGGAGTGGGACGTGATTTTGTACGGCTTCCCCTCTGAAGTCTTAATAACGGAGTAAGGGGAGGGAAGCAGGACCAAATTGCCAAATTTTCCAAATTAACGAAATTTAGCAAAGACCGAAGTTCACGCGGAGACGCGGAGGCGCGGAGGGGGAAGCACAGCCTCCGGGAAGGTGCTGAATCTTACACGGAAACCTTTCTGCGTTTATTCTGCGCTCCCCCAAGGGAAACAGCCAGCCAGCCTCCGGGTTCGGTTCGATTGAGGCGTTGCGGGACATTTTCCCCTCCACATTAGTTTTTGGATGACATTTCAAAGTCCATGGGGAGGTGGCCGTACCCGGAAGCGAAGGGACTATTTTTGACAAACTGGAACTCCACCCGGTACGTGCCGGGTGCGTTGAAATCATACCATTTGGCGAGATCGAGACGGAGGTAGGGCTGACCATCGAGGGGCGCCATGACAGAAGGTAGCGGGAGCACCTCCAGGCTTACGGGCGCCTTCGGGACGAGGATCTCCCATTTCACCGCCGGATTGGGCGGAAAGGTAAATGTTTCCTTGCGGGGATGCGGAGTAAATGAAACAGCGAGTTTGATGTTCGCATTCTGAGCGAGGATCACTCCCGGGGCGGGTGCTCCGGCTGGTAAGGGCCGGTCATTGCCACGCAGGTTTTTGATTCCGACCGTCAAGGGAAACGATTGACCTGGCTTGATGTCGGGGAGGGGCCGGTCCCAGGTGAAATCGTCGTCGCCGTGGAGATTAATGCTGAAGCCCCAACTGTCACCCATCGGGTCAAACCCGTCAGCGGGAACGAACTCAATCTGATCGCCCGTAACCGACGCCATGTGGCCGCAGCCCGAGAAGCCGTAGTAGCGCTGCCATTTTCCTTCGATCAACACGTCTTCGGCCTGCCAGATCGATCCCTCCTGAGGATAGGTGATGCTGTCAGTCGTTGTGCCGTCGGCCCGCTGTCCGTACTGGACGACCCGGCGGTCTTTCAGTGATGTCCAATTGGCGCGAAAGGGGTAATTGGGCAATTTAAAGACACGACGCTCTCCCTTCCCTTCGAGTGAAAAAATGGCGCTTCCCGCAGCTGCTTCTTCATTCGTGGCCGGGTGATCGAGCGCAGGAAAGTGAGGGATATTATCAGGGAACGGATAACCCATGGAAACATCCTCCGGTGACGTTTTGTAGGAGAGTTGATTGCCGAAATGTTTCAGGAAGGTGATCGAGTCTTCGATGACTGTATCGCGTCGCGACTCTGGCCAATAGGTCTCAAACCTGGGAGAGCCCTGATACCGGGAAATTCGAGACGCAATGAAGTCGCACAGGCGAACCGGCTGTTTCGTACCCACGACAGCGTCAGGATCGTCGTTGGAGTCGCCACTTCCATAGTGGTATTGAACCATGATGTTGGTGGGAGTGACCTCAACGCTTCCCACGACTTTTTTGTTGCGCAATCCCTGGAGGATCAAGGCACGAAAGGCCGGAATCGATTCAAGGGGAGTGTGCACCGACGTGGCAATCCAATCCGGATCAACGCCCCCCGGACCGGTCGACCACGGAGACTTGGGATCCTCGAAAAGCCATTGGGACAGTGAGACCATGGCGGGGTCATCGGTATAGGACCAAACGGGGGACAGGAAAAATGCGCCATACATTTGCGCGAGCTTGTCGAGTTTTTGGGCGTCAGCAGCGCGCAGCCATTTGGCGTATTCACTGAGGGCCTGCGCGTCACCAAGTTCATGACGCCTTAGATAGGTGTTGATCAGGTCCTCGATTTCGCCGGGACCGTTACTGTCCGTTTCCGTCAGGATAATTTTTTGAAGTTCACCGCAATACCACTGAAGTGTTTCGATCTGGTTTTTCCCATCCCACTTCGCCAAAGCCGTGGCCAGTTTCTTCGCGGCTTCGAAAGGTAAGGGCGCTTTGGTGTCTTTCGCCGCCAAGGTTTCCTTCAGCCGCTTGACCAGCAGATCGGAAACGGATGGATTGGCATTGCTGCGGAGAGCCTCGCCCCAGAAGTGGACGGGAGAACCAGGAGCGTGGCCCATCATCCCCACGCCCCAGCCTGAAAAAAGTTGTGCATCGCCCGGTAATACGATATCGCCAGCCGCTTCCGCCCATGCATCAGGCGTGGCGTCCTCATTGAGAAGTATCGCGTACCACCGCTCAGACAGTGTCTTGCCACGAACCTGGCTCCAATAAGCACGAATTTGTGCAGCCAGGGCGATCCGTTCGAGCCGTGGCCCGCCCGGACCGAAATTCACATAAGGCTCCTGAAGCGAAGAAAATTGCTCTGCTGAATGGAAAATCCCTTGAAGCGCGGCGAAGGCTGGTTCTTCAACGCCAATGACTCTGACGCCGGTATCGATGGACCGGGTTAGTCTCCGGTCATGCTCCAGGCAGTCGAGCAATGGATCAACGGCATCCTCTCCCACTTTGACGAGGTTCCCTACTACAGGGCTCATGCCCAGGTTGACATAGCCCGGCGTAAGCATCGGATATGCCTCCACGTCTTCAAGATCGCGAATGAGGAGCGCAATCCGCTGCTTCTTATCCGTGATGTTTTCCGGTGCGAATTCTTCATCTCGATTCGTCACGTTCTCCTTGATCCGGCGTTGCTCTTCCTCGATCAGGGCGGGCACTTGGTTGAGAACCTTCGGATCGAACCACCAGCGGTAGGGGTGGTAATCCTGATTGTTCTTTGCCCGGACCGCGCTTCGCCTCGCCGTCGTCTGTTCCACCCTTTTTCTCATGTCGGGCATGGGCTGAAGGCAGGCCAACGCGAGCCTGGCGTCGCCCCGCACGTGGGCATCCAGGGCACGGTCGAGGGTTGATCTAAGCCACTCCTCGGAAAGAATTACGAACGGGTCCGTCTGCTTCAGGTCGTCTTCGTTCCACCGGCTGGCTTTGATCCAGGCCTGCAAATGATTCCAGACACCGTCAGCGAGATCGCCTCTGCCCAATCGCAGCAAGAGAGGCAGCTTGATCAGCGTAAACTGGTCAGAAGCCATGCTTTCTCCCGGCAACGGAGTCGAGGGATCGTGTCGCGTCCCGTTGGGATCAGGGGCCACATTCCGGGCCAATACTTTTTGGATATCGCCATCAAGGTCAGCGGGAGCGCCCACCGAAAGCAGCGGATAAACCAGACCATTCCAACAAACCGCATAGCGCCGGGACTCCGCAGTTCGGGCGGGCAAAACCCAACCATGGGTCTTAAAAGCATCCGCGTCGCCGGTCGGACGCCATCCTGGTTCCGTCCGCAAAGGCACAACAATATTGCGATACTCGCAGCCGCGGGGATCAGACAGGCCCGCGTCAAACAGGTCCTGGCAAGCGCTGACTACCACCGTTGGCAATTTGGTCGAAGGAGGTGTCCATGTTTGATTTTGTGCAGGTGGGACCGGGAGTGTGTCACCCTCGACCATCCTAGGGGAGTCCGCGAAAGCCGAGGCGCATCCCATGACCAGCATCAAAAGAGGAATGAGTCGTGGTTTCATGAGATTCCGGGCTAATGCAGGGCGTATCCAGGAGGCTGCTCGATCCAAGTCTTGACCCACTTTTATAGGGCAAGACCTGCAAAACGACCATCGCCTTGAAGACGGCGGGGGAGGGGATGGGGGGGATAGGGGGGAAAAGCGGAAAGTTGAAAGCTGAAATACGGAGGAGGGAAGCTGAGGGAAGGCAGGCTGAACTGATCCTTCGATGGGCTCAGGATGACGGAGTTTCTTTCAGGCGCTTTAGGGTGGCATTGAGATCGTCCAGCTTCGATTCGATCTGTTGACGGGAAGCTAAATCCTTGACATGGACGATGGCGTTTTGGATTTGCGCATCGACCAGAACGGCGAAGGCGCAACCCCGCTCCTCCGCGGCTTGAAATTGCTTTCCCACCTTCACGGGCACAAAGGAGTAATCGACGGAAAATTCGGTGGTCTCCCGCAGGTGCCGAAGCACGCCCATCGCGTGGGAACGAAAAGCTTCATCGGCGATGATGAGATAGATGCGATTCGCAGAATGGTGCGCCGGTTTCCATTGCTTCGTCTTGAGGATTTCGCCGAGGACGACGTCGCCCATGCCGAAGCCGAGGGCGGGGAGATCGACATCGCCGAGGCTTTTGAGGAGGTTGTCGTAGCGGCCGCCGCCGGCGATGGCGCGGAACTCGCCGGAGCGGTCGAAGGCTTCGAAGACGACGCCGGTGTAGTAGGCGAGGCCGCGGACGACGGTGTAATCGCGCTTCACGTAGTCGTGCAGGCCGCGCTGGCGCAGGCCGATCTCGACGGTGTCGAGGCGCGCGCTGGGGGCGCTGGAGGCGTCATCGAGGATGGTGAAGACCTCGGTGGCGTGAGGGCCGAGCTTCTCGGCGGTCTTTTCGCGGGGTTCGCGCTCGCTCTTATCGATGGCCTGGATGAAGGCGTAGCGCTGGTCCTCGGGCACGGCCTTCGCGTTCATGAAGTCGGTCCAGAATTGGCGGTCGCTGAGGCGGATGACGAAGTCTTTTTCGGTGAGGCCGAAGGCGCGCAGGGTGTCGATGAGGAGGGCGATGAGCTCGATGTCGGCTTCGAGCCCGGGTTCGCCGATGATGTCGCAGTTGAACTGGTAGTGCTCGCGGCCGCGGCCTTTTTGCGGGCGCTCGTAGCGGTAGACCTGGGGGATGGAGAACCACTTGAGCGGCTTCTTGAAGTCCCTGTGCCGGGCGGTAACGAGGCGCGCCAGCGTGGGGGTCATCTCAGGGCGCAGGGCGACGTCGCGGTCGCCTTTGTCCTTGAAGTGGTAGAGCTGGGTGACGATTTCGTCGCCAGACTTTTTGGTGAAGAGATCGAGCGGCTCGAGGGGCGGGCCGTCGTATTCGACAAAGCCGTAGCACCCGGCGACGCCGCGCCAGTGCGAGAAGATTGAGTTGCGGAAGGCGCAGTCGTCAGGGTAGAAATCGCGGAAACCGGGGAGAGCCATGGGCGGAAAATTTGGAAATTGGGAAAGTAGAAAGTAGAAATGGGGAGACTGAAAAGAAACTAGAACGGGGAAGGGGGACGGGAAAGGGAAAAGGCGCTTAGTGTTTGGGAATCGGCGTCTTGGCCAAAATTTGGAGCTGTTCCAAGGTGAGGCCTTTGGAAGGATCGGCGGCCAGAGTTGGATCGATACGCCCGTAGTTCCCGACGAGCCGGATTTGTCCATCGACTCGTTTAACGGGGGCGTTGACCCAGCCGAAGTCACCTTTGTTGGCCCAGCCTACGGTGTCTTGTTTCCTACCTGTAGAGGCCAGGAGCCACTCCGAATTGAGGGTGATTGGTTCAGGCACAAAAGCGACGTGCAATGTCAGGATTGCCGGGGGTTGGCCTTTGATAATTTCCTTCACCGTAAATGTGATGACACCGTTCGAGATCGCAGTTGCCTGGGCGATGCAGACGGTATCTGAAAACTGAACGTACTCCGTGATGGGTGGCTGGAGATGAGCCTCAGCTTTTGCGGCTAGGGCCAGCAAGAGGCAAAGGGAGAAGAGGGCGTGTTTCATGGCATCAGGGCTTGTAGGGGTGGTCTTTCAGCAGCTGTTTGATGTGGTCGAGGGTCAGGCATCGGGTGCCATCGGGCATAAAATCCCAAGTGATACCAAAAATTTCTTTGTCTTTTGTGGGGATGCGTGCTGTCCAGTCGGTAAAATAAACCTTATCACCTTGCCGGATTACCGCCCCTGGAATCCAAGCGGCGGGCCGATCTTCGTCCCATCCGACGGAATTCTCCAAGCCGTAGGAGCAGGATTCCAGAAGCCACTCGGAATTTAGCGTATAGTTTTCTGCGCCGCCGGCTCTTGTTACCGTTATGACGTGGTCTGGCTTGCCGCGAAAAATCTCGGTCACAGTGAAGGTAATTTTGTAGCCGTCGACGGCGGTAATTCGGGCAAGACAGACTTTCTCAGCCGAGTGAAAATATTCCGGGAGGGGCGCTGCTTCTTCTGCTTGGGCAAGTGGTGTCCTCGTGAGCAAGAGACAAACGAAGAGGAAAAAACATCTCATGAGGCAGATGGAGTGCGAATTTACCGGCTGCTTCCTATGCGCTGCGCGCACCCGGACAACAAGTTGTCCGGGCTACCGAAAAAAAGAATGCTTCCAGGTGAGAGGGGCTTTCGGCGAGGTGATCGAGGGGAGTGTTTCATGCGTTCAGGATTTGGCGGGATGTTGACGCAGGTATTCCCGGACTTGATCGAGCGGACCGAGCCACTGTGCGGTGGCTTTATCGCCATCGCGGGTGATCCTGACAGGAAGCCATTCGCAGTCGCCTTTCAAGGCCCACCCGACGCAATCCTTAAAGCCGCCGACATGGTGAACGAGTATCCATTCAGAATTTACCTCAAAGCCGCCGGTGTAAGGAGTGAGAGACAAGGAGTCTTGCGGTTTGCCACGTAAAACCTCGGTGATGGAAAAGGTAACTTTGCCGTCTTTAACTGAAGCAACCCGAACCAGATAGACCGCGTCTGAGGCCGCCACGCTGGCAACCCCAGGCGGCGCAAACGCATGTGCGTCAGCAAGCCGTATGAATGCGAATAAAGCGAGAGCGACAAAGAGGAGGCGTTTCATGGGGCAGATGAAGTGGACATTTACTGACTACCTCCTGTGCGCTGCGCGCACCCCGACAACGAGTAGTCCGGGCCACCGAAAGCCACCCGAATACTAGGCGGTGGGAGTCGAACCGGAGGCGGGCTTGGCACCGTCGGTGATGGTCTGGGAGAGCTTCATCACTTTGGACTTCATTTCCTTGCCTGCCTTGAACTTGACGACGGCGCGGGGAGGAATCGGTACGTCGTGCTCGGGGCGGTTGGGGTTGCGACCGACGCGGGCTTTGCGGAGTTTCACCTCGAAGACACCGAAGTTGCGCAGCTCAACGGCCTGACCGTGAGAGAGACTCTCGGTGAGGTGATCGAGGGTGCGTTGGATTACGTTCAGCACATCTTGCTGAACCATTCCCGTTTCATTGCTGATCCGGACAACCAAGTCGCGTTTGGTTAAATTAGCCATAAACCAGTGCTATTGCGCCAGATGGAGCGAAAAATGCAAGTCGAAAACGAAGATTAAATTTTTCAACCCAGTTCTGCTTTCGATTAGTAGAAGCTATCGCTCTATTAACCAAGGTCGTTTTTTGTGTCAAATGAGAGGCAAATCAGGGTGCGAAGGGGAGCAAAAACGAGCCGGGATCCCTGCGTCGCGCAACCCGTTCGGGCGAAGGCTCTTTTGCCGGTGCGCTTTTAAGGTGATGGAATTCTGCGAGGTTTTTCGACAAGCTGAGGACCGCCCGTTTTTGCCATGTCCACCGCCTCACCAGAACCCACGTCCCTTGCGGCGATCCACGGCATCGGGCCGAAGTATGCCGAGTTGCTGGGGAAACTGGGGCTGCTGACGCACGACGACCTGCTCCATTTCGTGCCGCGCCGGTATGAAGACCGGCGACATGTGAAACCGGTGAGCGACGCGCAAGAGGGTGAGGCGGTGACGGTGCGGGGAAAGATTCACTCGGCCAAGCCGGGGCGGTGGGGTGCGCTCAAACTGGAAATCACGGTGGGGCCGGCGACGCTGGCGAGCAGCCAGGACCTGATCACCGCGCGCTGGTACGGATTTCGCCCCTACGGCATCAAGGAGGGATGCGAGGTGTTTCTGTATGGCAAGGTGAGCCGCGATACGAAGGGGCGACGGACGATGGGGAATCCCGAGTACGAGATCATCCATCACGATGCGGAGGCGTACATTCACATCGACCGGATTGCGCCGATTTACAATCTGACGGACGGGCTCTCGCAACGGGTGATGCGGCGGCTGATGTTTGAGGCGACGCAGCGGGTGCCGTTCACCGCGCCGGAGTTTTATCCGGCACCGCCGAAGATGATGCCGCGGCAGGAGGCGTTCCGGATCATTCATTTTCCCGACTCGTGGCCGGCGGAAGAAGCGGCGCGGCAGCGTCTCTCGTACGATGAATTTTTTGTGCTGCAATGCGTGGTGGCGCTGCGGCGGTTGAGCCGCGTGGCGACGCATCGGCAGCGCGCGGCCCGAGTGGGGGACCTGAGCCGGCGCTGGATGGCGGCGCTACCCTATGCGCCGACGAACGCACAGCAGCGGGTGATGCGGGAAATCGATGTGGACCTGGCGCAAGGGCCGCCGATGAACCGGTTGCTGCAAGGCGATGTTGGCGCGGGGAAGACCTTTGTGGCGATCTACGCGATGCTCAAGGCGGTGGAGGCGGGCGAGCAGGCGGCGCTGATGGCGCCGACGCAAATCCTGGCCGAGCAACACGCGCTGAATCTCCGGCGCTGGCTGGAGCCGCTCGGTGTCCGCGTGGATCTTTTCACTGGCAATACCAAGGGGAAGGGGAAGAAAGCCGACCGGCTGCAGGGAGGGGAGATCGATTTGTTTACGCTGAAGAACGGGTTAACATCCGAACCGCCGCCAGGGACAACAGCGGCGACCCCGCGGCCAAAAGAAGCGGGGTCGGTGGTGATCGGCACGCACGCGCTGCTCTACGATCGCTATGGGGCCGACAAGCTGGGGCTGATCGTGATCGATGAGCAGCACAAGTTTGGCGTCCTGCAACGGCTGGCGCTGAGCCGCAAGGGGCAGAATCCCGATATCCTGGTGATGACGGCAACGCCGATTCCGCGCACGCTGGGGATGACTCTTTACGGCGACCTGGATGTCTCGGTGCTCGACGAATTGCCACCCGGCCGGCAGCCGATCGTGACCAAGTGCCGTTCGGTGAAGGAGTTGGACAAGTTCTGGGCTTTTCTGCTCAAGCAGGTCGGGGAGGGGAGGCAAGCCTATGTCATCTACCCGTTGGTGGAGGAATCGGAGAAAGTCGATGCGAAATCGGTGAAGGCGGAGTTTGAGCGGCTGAAGGAGTTGTTGCCGCAGACCAAACTCGGCCTGCTCCATGGTCAGCTCGACGGGGCAGAAAAGGAGCGGGTGATGAACGCGTTTCGCGCCGGGGAAATCGAGGTGCTGCTGTCGACCTCGGTGATTGAAGTGGGCGTGGACGTGCCGAACGCGACGGTGATGCTGATTGAGAATGCGGAACGGTTCGGCCTGGCGCAGTTACACCAGTTGCGCGGGCGGATCGGGCGAGGGGAACATCCCTCCTATTGCGTGCTGTCCGGTGAGACGCGCAGCCTCGAGAGCTGGCGACGGCTGAAGATCATGGAAGAGACGACTGACGGCTTCCGGATCGCCGAGGAGGATTTCAAGATTCGCGGGCCGGGCAACATTTTCGGGACGGAGCAAAGCGGGTTGCCGCCGCTGCGCTTTGCGAGTCTCGATACCGATTACGATTTGCTGACGCGGGCACGCACGGATGCGGGGCGCTTCATCCGGGACGACCCGACTCTGGCCCAGTGGCCCGGGCTGAGGGAGAAGATGCAGGCGGGGGGCGTCAGTGCGGTTTCGCTGGTGGCGGTGAGTTAGGGTGGGAATGGCATCGATTAGCGGACGTGGTTTTTGACGGAATTAACGGGATTACCGGACAAAATTAACGGAATTACGGAGGGGTGACGTGGATGGTCCAATGGTCCGAGGGAACAAGAAAAAAAGTGCGACGGTCATAGACCGCCGCTACACTGAGAAGAATGAGTACGATTTTTGCGAAGATTATCGCGCGGGAAATCCCGGCGCGGATTGCTTACGAGGATGATCGCTGTCTGGCGTTTCACGATGTGAATCCCCAGGCGCCGGTGCATATCCTGATTATTCCGAAAAAGGAAATTCCGCGCGTGGCGGCAGCGACGGTGGAGGATGAGCCGCTCCTGGGGCACTTGATTCAGGTCGCGCAGAGCGTGGCGAAACAGGAGGGGCTCCACGACACCGGCTTTCGGCTGGTTATCAATAATGGGCGTGATGGCGGCGAATCGGTGCCGCATCTCCATGTTCATCTTTTGGGCGGGCGCCCGATGGAATGGCCGCCGGGTTAGGGCGGTGCGGCGGACATTTTCTTTGACGGAATTAACGGAATTACCAAACAAATAATGAAATTTCTGAATGCCTGCGTTATGCTGCGGGAAAGGATGCTGACGGAACCTGCGGAATTACCAAATTAACCAAATTGACGGAATTGAAACCTGAGGGCAGGGGATCCATCAGATATCATTTGCCGGCCGGCGGCGGCGGAGTGCCGGCGGGGGGAACCTCGGTGAGGAGATTGGGATAATAGATGAAGATGCCGCAGTTGGGTGGGTCGGTGTTATGCAAGTCCCGCAGATCTTCGTATTGATACGAGGGAGCGAGCTGTTGTTTCAGTTTTGCCAGAATATCGTCCTTGATATCGTCGTCGGGCCAGATGACGACGGCGACGATGTTATGCTCGCGGAGATAAAGAAGCGGATTGGGATTTTTCCCATCGTAGAAATCGTTCAGTTCCGTTTCCCGGCGCTCGCCCTCGCCGATTCCGTTGCGAAACATGTCGTTGTCGCAGTTAAAGCTCCAGGTGATGTAATCCCGGTTGCCGGAGAAATTGGCGAGGCGGGCGCTCGGGCAAAACGACCAGAATGACTTGCCCGAAGTGATGATCTGGTTCTTAAAGGGCAGCAGGGCATTGAGAAGCCGGGCTTTCGGGTTCTGGGTGCGGATATCGCCTTTGCCTTCCATTTCCCCGAGATCGTCCCATTTGATCGCCGTCTTCCAGTAGTAACTGGACCAAAAGCAAAAGGAGAGGGCGCTGTTGATGACGATGAGACCGAACAGGAGGCGAAAGATCCACAAACGGCTGGTGGCGATGGCGGGAATAAACACGGCCCAAGCCGCGCAAAAAATCATGCCCCAGATTTTTCCGGTCATGTCAAACCGGGCGCCAACGGTGTAATTCTCCACCCCGATAAAGCCCAAGGGAGTGACAAAGAGGAGAATCCCCACAGCGGGATGGATCCTGCGACAGGTCAAAAGCAGGGCCAACCAGGGAAGATAGATGGGCCACCACTGAATAAAGAATTCCAGGACCTGGGTATGCTGCGCGGCAAAAGGGACCCCATTAATGGGCATGGAGGAGCTGAGATAATAAAGGAGCATGGGCGTGAGACAGGCCGCGACGAGGCCGAGGCCGAAAAGGACCCAGCGCGGATTGGCCGGAACCCGCTTCATGTACCAGCACCAGGCCAGGGCCGTGCAAACCAGGAGGGTGGCGTAGGGAAATCCCCAGGCGGAAGAAACGAGCATCAGCGGAACGCTGGCGGCGCAACAGATCCAGGGCCAGTTGGAGCGTTTTGTCCGGACGATTTCGGTAATGGCG
>Ga0302320_10019578_pt1 | contig 13564 bp, 14 predicted proteins | sample Bog_T0_3_FD_202130 | JGI IMG/M metagenome (GOLD analysis project Ga0302320, IMG submission 202130) | Peat permafrost microbial communities from Stordalen Mire near Abisko, Sweden - Bog_T0_3 | ecosystem: Environmental > Terrestrial > Soil > Wetlands > Peat | place: Sweden: Abisko, Stordalen Mire...
CGCCACCAGCTTCCAGCATTCCAGCGCCGCGTATTTCAATTGCGAGCGCTGTTGCAATACGCCCAGCTTCGCCTTGAGCTGAATCGTGTTGGTATACTCGCCACTAATGGCGGATACCTGCGCCTCCACCCCCCGCGTCTGGTATCCCAGCCAGCTCACCCAGCAAAAATAGACCGCCAGGACCAGGGCATAAAGCACGCCCGCGTAACCCAGCGCGTGCAGCCACAGCCGGTCGTAAAACTGTTCCCGATAGCGCGCGGCAAATTCGGCCGGCTGCAAATTGACCTTGGACACCGCGGCCGCCACCCGGCTGGCCGACCGCGCGGCCAATTCCGCCGGCAACGGCGGCGTTATGACGCTCACCGGTTCGTTCAGCGCTGCGCGCAACAGCTGTTCCCATTCTGTCGCATTGACCGGATCAGCCACGAGATGCCACTGTGGTTGCCCCGTCAGCCAGCCCTCAACTTCGCCGGCCATCGCCAGCAGGCCGAGCTGCGTCTTCAATTCGGCTCCCCGGTCGCCGGCCGGCGCCAGCGTGATAAAACTTAAATTGCGCCAGGCCCCGCCAAACCAGCATCCCACCAAGGCCGCGTTTTGCCCGCCCAAGGTCAGCGGAAACAGCCACACGCTGTCGTCGCTTGGTGCAACCGCTCCCAGCTGGTCCACCATGGAGGACTCCAGCCGGTCCGCCAGGAAGCCGTCGCGCTCCAATCGGCCCAGGAATTCCTCCGCGGTGGCGCGCGCCGCGATCAGCACAAACACCGACTGCAGGCTCTCGATCGTGCCGTCCGCCTTGGCCTGGCTCTGATAGGTGCCAGCCACATGCATGGTCCAGACAATCTGGGTGACGGGGATCGGCGAAAGCTTTTCCAGCTGCAGCTCCACCATGGAAAAAGTTTCGTCCGCATTGGCCTCCGGGAGTTCGACGACGCGAAGGAAAACGCTTTCCGGAGGCAGCCACGCCACATTCAACTGGGGCTGAAAAAGCGATCCCCAGCTCTTGGACACCAGCTTGGCAGGCAAGGGGCTGGCATGTGGCACGCGCTGCTCACGTCCCAGCACAAAACCGTTGCCCTTTGCCTCAAACCGCCAAAGTCTTTTGGCGTCGGGCGCAATATCCAATATGTTGCAGGTGTTCCAGCGGGACATCGGTAAAATGAATGAATGGGGAATATTAGATCGGAATTAATCCTGATCCGCCTGGGTTCTTAACGTCAGCGGCGTGATTTTCGCGCCTTCGGCCTCGATCATGGAACCGACATGCTCTTCGATCTGGGTGACACGCAATACTTCCTCGATGGTGGTGACACCGGCTTTCACCTTGTTCCAGCCGTCCGTGCGCAGCGTGCGCATGCCGGCTTCCATGGCGCGGGCGGCAATGGTGGTGGCCGGCGCGCGGTTCATGATCAAAGGTCGCAACGCCTCGGTGACCAGCAGTAGTTCGTAAATTCCTTTTCGACCCTGATACCCCAGCTGCCGGCACTCCTCGCAACCCAAACCATGCCAGACCTTGGCCGTGTCAATATCCGCCTCCGGAAAGCCGATTTTGTGCAGGTACGGGCGGTCCACCTTCTGCTCCGTCTTGCAATGCGGACAAATCGTGCGAATAAGTCGTTGCGCCATGACCGCCTCCACCGAGGAGGCAACGAGAAATGGCTCAATGCCCATGTCAATCAAGCGCGTAAACGCGCTGGGTGCGTCGTTCGTATGCAGCGTGCTGAACACCAGGTGGCCCGTAAGCGACGCGCGAATGGCGATTTCCGCCGTCTCTGTGTCGCGAATTTCACCAATCATCACCACGTTCGGGTCCTGTCGTAAAATGTGGCGCAGCCCCATCGCAAACGTCAGCCCGATGTCCGACCGCACCGCGATCTGGTTGATGCCCTTCAACTCATATTCCACCGGTTCCTCAATGGTGATGATCCGCTTATGGATGGAATTGATGGCGCTCAAAAAGGCATAAAGCGAGGTGGATTTGCCCGAACCGGTCGGGCCGGTCACCAGGAAGATTCCGTGTGGCTTGATGATGATGTCCCGAATGGCCGTCTCCTCCATCGCCGAAAAACCCAGCTTGTCCAGCGAAAGAAAAATCTTTCCGCGCGTCAGCAGACGCAGCGACACGCTCTCGCCGTAAACCGTGGGCACCGTGGAAACCCGGATGTCAATTTCCTCGCCTTTGATCCGTACGTTTATGCGTCCGTCCTGCGGCAGGCGCTTTTCCGAAATATTCATGCCGCTCATCACCTTGATGCGCGAAATAATGGCGGATTGGAACCGCTTCAGCTGGGGCGGCAGCGGGATCAAGTGCAGAATGCCGTCAACCCGGTTGCGGATGCGCAACTCATCTTCCTGTGGCTCGAAATGAATGTCCGTGGCGCGGTTCTTAAACGCTTCCCAAATGATCTGGTTTACAAATTTGATGACGCTCGCCTCCTGGTCACCCTCCGTGATTTCCTTGTCGGAGGCCAGATCCAGGTCCATCGTCTCGCCCTCGCCCATTTCATCCAGGGTTTCGGCACCCACCCCGTAATACTTTTTCAGCGCTTTTTCGATTTCGGACTTGGTCGCCAGCGCAAAGGTCACCGGCATTTTGGCGTCGAACCGCACCGCGCTCATCATGGCCGCGTCAAAGGGGTCGCTGGCAGCCACCTGTAAAACGCCATTGTTGATGGCGGTCGGCAGCACCGAGAATTGGAATGCGATTTTCGTGGACAACTTGTTGCGTACATCGTCTTCCACCACCAGCTTGCCCAAGTCCAAGTGTTGCCAGCTCAACGCTTTAGCCAGGCGCTGAATAAAGACTTCCTCCGCCACGCCGCGCTCGCGCGCGATGTACGACAGCAGCGTCTCGACGGATCCCGCGTCCGCCGCCGCCCGCCATGTCCGGCGCCAGTCATCGAATTGCGCCGGAGAAGCGTCCGCGACAGTGGCAACAATATTTTTTACCGAGCTAAAGGCCATCAGGTTACAGGTTAACAATCGGAGCCCGTAAAAGTTGCAGAAAATCTCGGGAATTACAATTCAAACCGACGGGTATTTATGGTCCGCATCTCTGCCACGAATTCCTTTCAAATACCCGCCGGCTCATGTTTATTGGTGTCAAACATGAAACAATTCGCCACTGTTACCGTCATCGGGCGGGACAAAACCGGAGTCGTCGCCAGGGTGACCAATTTCCTTTTCGAGCAACACGCCAACATCGAGGCACTCGAGGAACAAGTGACCCGCGGCCAATTCAGCATGACGCTCCAGGCATCCTGGAAACATGGCGTTTTGAGCCCGGCGTCGCTCCGGACCGGGCTCGACCAGCTCGCCCGGCAACTAGGCATGGAAATCAAGCTGCGCCTGACGGACCCCCGCAGCCGTCAGCGATTCGCCATCATGGTCTCCAGGGAAAGGCATTGTTTCGACGCGTTGCTGGCCGCTCATTTGCCGGCTGATCCCGCGCTGATCCTAAGCAATCACGCGGGGTTTGCCCCGCTGGCCAAAAAACATAAGCTGCCGTTCATCCCCCTGGACTGGCAGGACCGGGCACAGGCGGAGGCCCGGGCGTTGGAGCTCCTGGACCAATATGAAATTGATTTCGTGGTGCTGGCTCGGTTCATGAAAATACTTTCGCCGAACTTTGTCTGGCGTTACAAAAACAAGATTATCAACATCCATCCCTCGCTATTGCCAAGCTTTCCCGGACCGCAGGCCTATCGCCAGGCTTATGAGCAGGGCGTAAAAATCGCCGGGGTCACCGCGCATTTTGTCTCCATGCAACTGGACGAGGGCCCGATCATCGCGCAGGGATCCTTTGCCATCAGACCGGGGATGAAGCTCAAGGATATCGTCGCCTGCGGCCAGAAAGTCGAGGCCGCCACCCTCGTAAAGGCCGTGAAGCTGTATCTGGGGAAAAGGCTGGATGTGTATTGGGGAGTGGTAAAAGAAGTATAGCGTCCATGGAACTCCGCTGCCGACGCGAAACTCTGATTTTGATGTTTATCCAAAGGCTCTTCGCGGCTCGCGGATCGAAGGAAAAAATTCCGGCCGAAAACTGCAACAAAAGGCGGGCCGGCCACGCGGGAAATGGCCTCGCCACCTTTGATTTTGGTTGCTACCTTGTGCCGCCATGAGAATTCTTGCCCTCGATCACGGCACCAGGCGCATTGGCGTGGCGGTAAGCGATGAAACCAAAACCATCGCCCAGCCGTTGGAATTTATTCCCGCGGAACCCTTCGCCGATTTCCTGCGGCGTTTGAAGGAAATCCTCCTGGACAAGCAGGTGGATTGCATCCTCCTCGGCATGCCCCGCAACATGGACGGCAGCTACGGTCCGGCGGCCCAAAAGGTGGAGGTCTTCGCCAGCGCGATGAAATCCGCCATCACCGTGCCCATTAAATTGTGGGACGAGCGGCTGACTTCCACCATGGCCAACCGGATTTTGATCCAAGGCAACGTCCGCCGCGAAAAACGCAAGGAGAAGGTGGACAAAATGGCGGCGGCCATTTTGTTGCAGAGTTATTTGGATGGGAAAGGGTGAAGCGTGATGCGTCCCGGTGGCAGAAACCTTCATTCTTCGATTCCTAATGCCCGCGGTCCAAGGTTTGCAAAATGAAACGTGATGGGTGAACGGCTTGCCAAAACCCTCACAGATAACGGATAACGCATCACCCATCACCCATCATCCATCACGCATGAAATTCAAGCTCGTCATCGCCTACGACGGCACCCGTTACGAAGGCTGGCAGGTGCAGAAGATCGGCACCGGCGTGCAGCAAATTGTGGAGACCGCGCTGGCGAAATTGTTCCCCAGCACTCCCCGGTTGCACAGTTCCAGCCGGACCGACACCGGCGTGCATGCGCTGGGCATGGCGGCGCATTTTGAGGTGGCCGGCGCGGAGGACCGGATGACCCCACCCAAACTGCTACTCGCGCTAAACGCGCACCTGCCGGCGGACATCCGCATTGTTGGGGTGGCCCGGACCCGCGCCACGTTTCATGCGCGGTTCGATGCCCTCGGCAAACAATACCGTTATTTTGTGTGGAACCGTCCCGCGATGAATCCGTTGCTGCGCCATACCGCCTGGCATGTGCCTCGCCGACTGGATCCGGGGCCGATGCGCGCCGCGGCCGGGCTGTTTGTGGGCCGGCACGATTTCCAGTCGTTCTCCTCCAACCCCGGTTACCGCAAACAAACCACCGTGCGGACACTCACACGTTGCGACGTCAAAAAATCCGGCGCTCAATTCACCTTTGTCATCGAAGGCGACGGCTTTTTATACAAGATGTGCCGGGGCATCGTAGGCACCATCGTGCAGGCGGGCCTGGGCAAATTCCCGCCGGAGGAAGTCAGCGTCATGCTGGCCAAAGCCGACCGCCGCGTGGCGGGTATGACCGCGCCGGCTCACGGTTTGGTGCTGTGGAAGGTGTTTTACTAGCGCCTTGACCCAAGCCCCATCGGCAATCCTCCCCAATCTTATTCACCCACCAGATGGTAGGAGGTCACCGCGTCATCCCCCAGCCGGCTCGCAGGCACCGCCTTGAACGAGAAAGCGAAGGCCACGGTGAAATCGGCCGAACTGCCCAGGTTGTTCTGTACCCGGAACGTTAGCGCACCCGTCCAGCTGCGCAGGTCGCGCATGATCGTATAATCCTGTTCCTGCAAGCGTCCATCCGTCGCATTAAAGGTATGCGCCGCGCGCAACCCCCAGTTTTCGTTGATCTTGTAGTAAAAGGTGCTCACAATGAAATTATTCTCGTCCGGACTCACAAAGCCTTCGCGCAGATACCAATGGCCGAGACCCCAGCTCCAGTGGTCGTTCGGGGCGAAGGTGGCCTGGTGAAATGCCAGGTTCAAGTTGCCCCCGTCAATGTCATAGCGCAATTGCGACTCCAGGTTCAACCACGTCCGCGGGCGGAAGGACAGGTCGGAATACAAATCGTTCAGCGACCGCTGCCCCGACTTGGGATCCAGCCGCCAGTCCAGCAGCATGTTCCAGTTCACCAAATCATCCAGCTGGCCGTCGCGCTTGGTCTGCAGAATGTTCCGCAGGCCAAACCGGATCACATTCATCGTGTCGATCGAGTCAATGCTGTTGTACTCGGGAAAATCCACCGGCGAAAGCATGAGGGACGGCGCCTCGGCATCAATCGGCGGCAGATTCGCCGGCGGCGTGCTCGGGTCGGGCACAAATACATAATTCGCCGAGGGCTCGACAATGTGTCGCAGTCCGTCCACCTGCAAGAAGGAATTGGTCGCGTCCACCCACAATTGCGACGCCTTGAACGAAGCGCCAATGCCCGTGTTGAAAACCTCGCGATACAGATCGCTGTTGGGCTGGTTGCTGAAGTTCACGCTCCCATAATAGGTGAGCCGCCCACCCACCCGGGGGGTCACCGTCAGCCAGTTGAAAAACGTCCAGGGCAGCGTCAGCTGGTGGTAGGTGTCCGCGCGCGTCGCGGAGGCCACATAATTGCCGTTGTTGGTGAAATACATTCCGTTGGTCGCGTTGGCATCAAAAGCCCGGTACCAGCCAATCGAGCTCTGGCTGTCGTAAAAAACCGGCGTGTCCAGCACCTGCTGGCGGAAACCGGTTAGCTGCACGTCCGGCAGGCGTTCGATCTGGCTGTAAAAGCTGTCCACCCTCGGGGTGGTCAGCGCATCCAGGCTCCAGTTCTCCCAATACCGGTTCGCCTCGACAAACGTTTGGGGCTGCGGATTCAGCGTGTAATCGCTGACAAAGAAATCATGCAGGAACAGAGGGTCGCTCTGGTAATTCACCTGCGCCTTCAGGTTCAGATTGGTCTCTGGCGTCGCCTGCCAGCCCAGATAAAAGCGCTGGCGATTTTTGGGAATTTCCCCGAAGGTGTCAAAGGCATTCGTGCTGGAATTGGCCCGGACGTCGTACTGGTAATAGTACTTCATCGACGCACTGCCCCATTGGCCCAGTTGCAGGTTCACTTCCGGCCCTGCGCCCGGACCCCGCCGTTCCCGGTAATCCGCGCGGATTTTGCCCTCGGCGTAGTCGCCCAGATACCAGTTATAGGTGTTCAGCAGGTATGGGCCGTAAACGCTGCGATATCCAGGCGTGGTCGTAAAGTTGTTCGCGCGCGGTCCGAGATTGCGCTGGTAGTACGGAAAGTAAAACACCGGCACCCCCCTGGCATACACCACCGCATTCCACATCTGTACTTTCTGGCCGGGAATGATCCGGATAGTGCTGGCCCGAATTTCAAAGGACGGGTCCGAATAGTCATCGGTGGTCAGCATCGCATCCGTGGCCGTTACCACGTTCGTGGCCCCCTTTTTGCTATCCAGATACCCGTTGAGTTGCTCGCCCGCGGCATACACCGGCTCATGCCCGCTCCGAAACTGTTCGCTGCGCATCTCGTGCGTTGAAAAATTGTAGTGGATGTGATCGCCCACCCACACCATGTCGTCCGACTCAATCCGCACATGCCCGTCCGCGTCCACATCCCCGGTCTGGCTGTTGACGGTCGCGCTGTCCGCCGTTAGCGAGGCCTGCTTGGTTGCCACATAAATGCCGTTTGTCCATCGCACCATGCCATTGGCCGAATAGCTCATCTGCCCTGCGAGCGTGCCGGGAAAGATCCGGTTGAGGGGGAGCACCGTGATTTCTTCGTCCTCCGCCATGGCCGCCACGACGGCAAACGCGACCCCAAACAGGATCGTTATCAGAATGGCCGGGAACTTTGTCATCAGGGCGCGGCCAATTAAACAGAATGCCCACCGCCTGCCAAGCGGCTTTTCTAGCCCCGCCCCGCAACCGGCCCCGCCGCATGATCGACCCCCATCGCACCCCCATCGCACGGGAATTGCCGCCCGCCCGCCGCTCCGGTATCCTGCGCCAGACTTGGTCTCTGTGAAACGGGTCAAGGATCACATTTTGCCATGAACAAACGCCTGATTATCAAAAAAATAACCGCCGCCCTCACCGTGGAGCTCGAACTTTATTTCCGCGCCGCGCAATACGCCCGCGCCGAGGCCACCCACGAGCAGAACAAGGCCGAGCACAAATACGACACCCGCGGCCTTGAGGCCTCCTATCTCGCCCATGGCCAGTCGCGTCAGGCCGCCGAACTCGAAGCCGCCATCGTCGAATTCGAAAAGCTCAACCCGCGACCCCTGGCCGCCGGCGAAGCCATCGGCCTCGGCGCGCTTGTCGAACTCGAACTCGGCGGCGAACGATCCTTCTACTTCCTCGGCCCGCGCGCCGGTGGCACTGAAGTCATGCACGACCGCAAGGAAATCCTCGTCATCACCCCTCAGTCGCCCCTGGGCGAGCAGCTCCTGGGCAAAAAATCGGGCGATCGGCCCCAACTCACCGTGGGCGGCGTCCAACAAGCCGCCTGCATCGTCAGCGTCGAATAAGCCGCCGGGAATCATTTGCTTTGTCGCCCCGCTGTGGTTTCAATATCCGCGTGATTGCAAAACGTGTCATTCCCTGCCTCGATGTGCACGCCGGTCAGGTCACGCGCGGGGTCCAATTCGGCAAAGCGGAGGCTGGTGAATTGAAAAATGTCGGCGACCCCGTCGAACTCGCCCTCCGTTACAACGACCAGGGCGCCGATGAAATGGTCTTCTTCGACATCACCGCCAGCGCCCACGGACGCGCCACCATGGTCGGGGTCATTGAACGCACCGCTGACCAATGTTTCATGCCCCTCACCGTCGGCGGCGGCATCAAATCCGTGGCCGACATGTTTGCCATGCTCCGCGCCGGCGCCGACAAGATCAGCATCAATTCCAGCGCCCTCGCCCGGCCCGAACTCATCCGCGAAGGCGCCGAAAAATTTGGCAGCCAGTGCATTGTCGTCGCCATCGACGCCAAGCAGATCGCCCCCGATAAATGGGGGGTCTTTGCCCGCGGCGGCCGCACCGACACCGGCCTCGATGCCGTCGACTGGGCCCGGCAGGCCGTGGCGCTCGGCGCCGGCGAAATCGTCCTCAATTCCATTGATGCCGATGGCACCAAGGCCGGATTCGACCTCGTCATCACCCGGCGCATCAGTGAATCCGTCGGCGTGCCCGTGGTCGCCAGCGGCGGCGCCGGAACGCTGGCCCACATGGCCGAGGTGCTCCTCACCGGCCGGGCCGACGCCGTGCTCGCCGCCAGCATCTTCCATTTCGGCACCTACACCGTCGGCGATGTGAAAAAGTATCTGGCCGAGCAGAATATCCCGGTGCGGTTGTAGCCCGGCAAGACGGGCATCGACCCGATAGGGATCACTACCCCCGCCTTGACTGTCCCCTTTGGAATACAGAGCATATATCACATCAAACTCGAAAAGCATAACCTCACCGACGCCGCCACCGGCCTCTCCCGGCCCATTCACCTGCTGCGCGGCCCGGTCGGCCAGCCCCATCGCCTCTGCCTCTTTCTCGATGGCGAACTCTACTGTCGTGAGATGAAAGCGGTTCCGCTTCTCAGTGCGTTGCTCGACCCCGGCAGGCGGCCGCACATGACATTCGCCTTCCTCGACCATGGCAACCTGAAGTCCCGCGAGCGGGACTACACTTGCAGTGAAAATTTTGGCCGCTACATCACGGAAAAAGTGATCCACTGGCTGCAACGCGAAATCCCCGGCCTTCACCCCGGCCAGCATCTCATCGGCGGATTGAGTTTGAGCGGGCTCATGTCGGCGTGGTTGGCATTGCGCTATCCCGAACATTTCCGTTACTGCCTCTCGCAATCCGGTGCCTTTTGGTGGAACGATGAATTCTTCACCAAAATGGCCCCGCAACACGCGCCCGCAGACACCCGTTTCTGGCTCAGCGTCGGCAACCAGGAAACCGAGGTCGATGAAACGCCGCCCGGCTCACCTCCGGAAGTGTCGCAGATCGTGGGCGTGAATAACGCCTGTCGCGTCCTTAAATCCCTCGGCGCGACCGTCCATTATCACGAATATCATGGCGGCCATTCCATGCCCTTTTGGCGTGAAGAATTGAATCACGCCCTGACCTGGCTCCTTACCGGCAGCAACCGTTGAGTTTTTTTAACGCATCCAATCCTTGGGATTGCGATACGGGTTGCCAACGCAGAAAAAATTTAAGAAACTGTACCTGCCGGTCCAACCAATGCTGAACTCCGATCGCCTATGAAAAAATATCTGCCTTGCATGGCGGGCGTCCTGCTCGGCCTTTGCTTTCTGGCGGCAAGCATCCCCGTCCTGTTCAATCTCATCAGCATCCCGAAAATGCCCGAAGGCACGCCGGCCGCGTCTTTCATGGCGGCGTTCGTCCCGACGGGCTACGTGAAGTTCGTGAAATTGTTCGAGTTCACCGGCGGCATCGTGGTGATGATTCCGCGCCTGCGCAACGTCGGCCTGCTGCTGCTCGGCCCCGTCATCGTCAACATCATCGCATTCCATGTTCTGATTGACGACCCGAAACATCTCATCAATCCGATGCTCGACATCATCATCGTTTGCGCGCTCTACCTGCTGTGGGATGCGCGGAAAAAGTTTTCCGGCCTGCTCAACTGAATCTTCATCGAAAGGAAATTTATGCTGCCCATCCTCCTTGCGCTCGCCTTCATCGCCATCCTTTTTCTCGTCGTCATCGCCGGGCGACCGGATGAATTCGCCGTCACGCGCACCATCAGCATTGCGGCGCCGCCGGAAAAGATTTTTCCGCACGTCAACGACCTGCACCAGTGGGAGGCGTGGTCGCCTTGGGCCAAGCTCGACCCGAACGCGAAAAACACCTTTTCCGGCGCGGACGCCGGCGCGGGCGCGGCGATGGCCTGGGTCGGCAACAATAAGGTCGGCGCGGGGAAAATGACCATTACGGAAAGCCAGCCCAGCGGGTTGATCCGTTTCCGGCTCGATTTTCAAAAGCCGATGCAGGCCACCAACACGGCGGAATTCACGTTCCGGACCGAGGGCGGTCAAAGCGTCGTGACGTGGAGCATGGCCGGTAAAAGCTGTTTCATGAGCAAAGTGTTGGGCCTGTTAATGGACTTCGACAAGATGTGCGGCTGCCAGTTTGAAAAAGGGCTGGCCAGCCTGAAGTCTGTGACCGAAAGATGAAGCTTGTGAAAAAATAAGCATTAGGGGCACATTCACATAAGAGCGAACACAGACAAGTATAAAGGCACTATTTTGGCGGCGCAGGAATTGGCGGAATCATCAGCTCAACTTCTTCGCGAAAACCAGAAATCAATTCTTTGACCGTTTCAGGCGATGCGCCTTTTTTAGTGGTAATAGCCTTTTTTGTGAGTGTCTGTAGATGATTCGCCCGTCGCCGCCTCTCTTCGATCAGGTTGCTATAATTTAATCCACAAATTCGGATGTGCCAAATTGCTGCAGGCGTAATTCCAACCAGTTTGTGGGTTTCTGGATCCTCAAAAATCTGCTCCCCATAGTCCATCTCTTCACATGGATTCAAGAAACGGCAACCAGCTTTCAACTCCGCATTGGTTGGCCATCGATCCCCCTTTTTGCCATTACAATGACGGGACGCCAAAAACAGATTCGTGTACTCCTGGATAAGGTCCTTTTCTTGCCTTGGATCGAAATGGTCAACTTCAAGCGCCCCACTTCTTGTTTCATGTTGCATGGAGTAGGCACAACGAAAATTAAAATCTCGCAGCAATTCGTTGATTGCCTTCCGATGCCGATGCCGCTTTATGGGTTTTTCAGGAGGAGGACCGCGCTTGATTCGCGGTTTCTTTGAATTCGACATATTCTTCAAGCAGGTTTTGCATCCGATCTATCAACCGATCTCTTCTTATCTGTAGCAGTATTTCTTCAGCAGTCTGAGGCGATTCTAATTGCTCTCTCCAAAGGCTCACTACTTCTAGCCTGTGTGCCTGTTCGTCCGAAAGTTTCCCTTCAGCTTCCGAAAGAGCCAATGTGCGGAACTCCTTTTCTAAAGCCTTATCCCATGCACTTGGCATCTGGGGAGAAAACCTCAAAACGAATGAACCTTGCATGCTTGATGCCTGGGAATCTGCCCCAGAACAAACCGCCTCATTGGGGGCTGCGAATTCCTGCGCTGCGACTGGAGCGGCCAAAGCCGGCCCTGTTTGATTGGCGGGTACTGCACCAGCGCCAACCACAATCGTTGCAGCAGCGTGCCGCGCCAACCTTGCGACAAAAATATTTTTCTTATGCTCAGGCATATAGGGCTGCGATCAATTCTTTTTGAAGAGCCATTTTTGAGCGCAACAAAATCAAAGGTTGCGAAGGGATAGAAGAACTCGCGGTGCTGCCCGCTCGCGCAATCTGGGATGCCGCGCAAATCGAATATACTGAAAAAATTATCTCAGCATCACCCCCTCTGAAAGACATGCTGACCACGTCCGCCACATCTGATTTACGAGTAGCCCCGACACCTTTCCATGCAAAATCCTTAGCTACATCCGGTCCCAGTTTTTTAATATAATCCAGCAACGAAGCCTGATTTTGTTGCAGGGTGGCATCCGTCAAAATGCAAGAATAGCTGTCGATCAAATCTGAGGCCACGACCAATCCGAACTGAACAAGCGTAAGGCCATTATCCCGATCTACCCTCAAACGATTGAAATAGAGGGTCCTTGGGAAACCAGCGAGCTGCAGGATAACCTCCAGCTTTACCTCATTTTCCGTTGGTTTGCTCATGATTTTGAACTCAGTATCTTACACTCCAAATCTGGCACGTCAACAATGTATCCGCATGGGATAAGATCGTCGATTTTATTGGGAAATGAAGGACTATTTTGGCGTGCAAGAGCCGATCCTCCTCGGCTTATGGTCAAATTAACTAGCCAGCCGGGGGAAGCTGGCTGGCTTGGCATACTGGACTGGTTACGATCCGGGCGGCCGGAGGTTTTCGATTTGGTGGATCATGGCTTCCAATTGGTCCCGGTCAAACACACTGCGGGCCATAATATCGGCTAGTTTTCGCTGGTCCGCTTCGTTTGGTAGAGCTGCTTTTGGGCGATTTAATCCAGCTCGTCAACCACCTCAAGGTTTTCGGCAGCTTTGCCGGACATGGTGGGATTGCTCCGGCCTGGCTCCCTCCGGCTTGGTTTTCTTGGTCAAACTATAGTCCGGACACGCTTGGCCGAAGGGGGTCGATTAGGAGGCGGGTTTCGCAATTTGCGGCTTCGCTCTGCGCCCCCCGGCCCCTCCTCCTTTTGGCGAGGAGGGGGGGAGAAAGGGTTGGCGCGGCCTGATAAAAAAGAAAAGCTTCAGCGGGGGCGCGCCGGGTGGGGACACCCGGCCTAAATGGCGCGGCGGGTTGGTCATAGGATGAATTTTCCGGTCATGGGGCCGATGCCGAGGTGGCGGGCGCGCACGGCCTCCGCGAATCCGGGGACGGCGGCGTAGGCGACGGGGACGCGCTTGGACTCGGCGGCGCGGACGGCGAGGGCGAGGGCCCAGAAGAGGTCGGCGTGGCCGGCTTCATCCCGGACGGCGGCGATGCTGGTGCGGCCGCCGGGAGTGGTGATGCGCTCGGGTTTGCGGAGGTCTTCCATGGCTTCGCGGTCGAGGGCGACCGCGAAGGTGAGCGTTTTGTCCTCGAACACTTTTAATAAGGCCGTGGCCATGTTTTCCGTGACCCGGGCGGTTT
>Ga0302320_10019579_pt1 | contig 13564 bp, 16 predicted proteins | sample Bog_T0_3_FD_202130 | JGI IMG/M metagenome (GOLD analysis project Ga0302320, IMG submission 202130) | Peat permafrost microbial communities from Stordalen Mire near Abisko, Sweden - Bog_T0_3 | ecosystem: Environmental > Terrestrial > Soil > Wetlands > Peat | place: Sweden: Abisko, Stordalen Mire...
TTGGGCGATGGACGAACGGAAACCGTCACGCACCAAACCAACGTGCCGCCGATGCTCATGAGCCCCGAAGCTCGCCAAGGCCTTGAGAGCAGTTTCGTAAAAATGGATGAGTATTTGGAACGCTTGTGAGGAATAGTTGGTGTCAATGTGGTCACTAGTCGAGCAGATGACCTCTACCTGCGAGAAGAAGAACTGGCGCTTGCGATGAGTGGCTCGGGATTGCGGGCGCGATTCTGTTGTGCTTTTGACGAGGAAATTCGCACACCCTAACGCTTGACGAGTCACGAAGCCGCTGCTAGTTTTCCATCACAGTCAGGGCATTGGTGTCCCACGCTGTTTAGGTGAAAGCGGGTACTCATAATGTTCTCGACCGGGAAAGTTTCTAAAAGAGTTCGACCTCTGCGTGGGCATGCCCGTACTGGTACGTGGGGGGCGCGCCTTGGAGTCGGCGTCGCCCTGGGCACTCTGCTTGGCGCCACGGTACTTGTGGGGCCGGCGGGCGCCTCGTCGATTGGAAAATTTACGTTGACGGGTGAGGTTGTTGCGAGCTTCAAGACGAGTTCAGAATTTAATAATCAAGAGAGCGTGGGCGGAAGCCTCGTCACGGAGCCGATCCATGGCTGTCAAGTGGGACAGCAAGGTACGAACGAGGACGTCATCAATATCCCCGACGGCAAAGTTGTGGTCGATGGTAAGTCGGTGAAGGCCTTAGCCATTTCATTCCAGATACCGACGGACGGTAAGACCGACACCATTACTGCGACGAGCGACCAAATGGAATTCGGATTGGATGTTGGCAAACTGACGTATGCATGGTTGGCTGCATCGGGCACCATCACAACCAAAGCGAATGGACAAAGTGGTTCGTTCAATGTGACGCTTGAACCGCTCAAGGTCAATGGCTCCTACGGAGCGAACAGTGAGCGTTCGTCGGTGCAGGCGAAGGGATCATGGTCGAAGTGCACACCGTGGCCGTAGGTCGTCCCTATCGAGTGCGCCTTTCGCCGTCGTGAGTCTGTGAAGGACCACGCTCGCCGCTCGTAGTGAGCAATCGAACGCCGTCGCTCGCCGTAGGGAGCGAGCATCGGTTTAGGTGGAGACGCTGAGTTCGAGTAGCAGGGCACGAACCCGGCGGTCGATCTCATCAATGATTGGACGCACTTCTTCGACAGGCTTTCCAGCGGGATCGTCGAGTTCCCAGTCGACGTACTTTTTACCGGGAAAGTATGGGCAGGTGTCCCCGCATCCCATGGTCACGACAACGTCCGCCTCGCGGGCCATTGCGTCAGTGAGCGGTTTCGGGAATTCCTTTGCCGTGTCCAGGCCGCGCTCGTACAAGATGCTAACGACGGCGGGGTTGAGTTCCCTTCCCGGTTCGGAGCCCGCCGACTCGACGCGTACGCGGCCCGCGGCGTAGTGATCCATCAGGACTCGAGCCGCCAGGCTCCGACCGGCATTATGCACACAAAGGAAAAGGACCGTGGGGGTGTTGTCGTTCAACGTGGCTCCTTGGCGGTGTCGTGGGCCATGAGGATATTCGCGGCTTCGGCGTGGGTGATGCCGGGATAGAGGAACTTGAGGATAAGGACTGCGGCGAGACCACCGAGGAGTTGGGCACCGACGAAACTAGGGACCGACGAAGGCGCGATCCCAGAGAACGTGTTGGAGAATATTCGACCAACGCTGATCGCGGGATTGGCGAAACTTGTTGAACTGGTAAAGAAGTACGCCGCCGCGATGTACGCGCCAACCGCGCTAGGGGCGCCGCTCGATCGTCCACTTCGAGCCAACGCGAAAATCACGAGCAGCAGTCCGAGCGTCGCGACTACCTCGGAGAGGAAGTGACCGGCACTTGCTCGATGGTGGGTCGAGATCGATATGGCTCGTGCGCCAAACATCAGATTGGCGACGATCGCACCGATGAAACAACCGAGTACCTGGGCAGGAATATAGAGACAGACCGTGACCCAACGGATACCGCCGAACACGGCATCGACAATCGACACCACGGGATTGAGGTGCGCACCCGAAACTGGTCCGAACATCACGATGATGGCGAAGAGTCCCGCGCCCGTCGCGACGGCGTTCTCGAAAAGCTCCAGGCCGGGATTTCCGGGTGACAAGCGTTGGGCCGCGATGCCCGAGCCAATGACGACGGCAGCGAGAAACGCGCTGCCGAGGCACTCGGCACTGACTCGACGCCAAAGCGTCACGCCGTCCACGTCAGTCCTCCAGTCCTGTTCGTCAACAGCACGCGGCGCTCTCGCTGGCACTCGCGCTACAGCACCCATTGGCGCCGACGGGATTGATCACGGCCGACTCCTCGGCAGGAGCATCGGCGAGGACGGTGTAGACCTCCCACGGGGCACCATTGGGATCATGCACCCACACCTTGTCCTGCACCGCGTAACAACACGTTGTCGATTCCTCCAACGTGGTCGCGAGTCCTTCACCAGCGAGACGCGCGGTTGCCGCCATGACGTCCTCGGACGTCGAGACTTCGACGCCGAGGTGGTTGAGCGCGCTTGCGGTGCCGTGTCCGCGTGACGTCTCGTCTTCGATCAAGACGAGCTTGAGTGGTGGGTCCGCGATGGCGAAATTGGCATAGCCCGCGCGGCGCTTCGCCGGCTCGGCGCCAAAGAGCTTGGAGTAAAAGGTGACTGCTTCATCAATGTTTGACACATTGAGGGCTAATTGAACTCGTGACACGGAAGCCTCCTGGTATATTGACGGACATCAATGCATTGAGTATTGTCGATGCATTGATGTTTGTCAATATCAAAGGTGGACGATGAGTGCGACTCGGAGAATGATTGAAGTCCGCGACGCCGACCAGTGTTGTCCCTCGGTGCTGGCGGCGCCCATGGATGGTGTCGACGCGCAGAGGCTCGCGGTCGGGTTCGCTGCGTTGGCCGATCCAGTCAGACTGCGAATTCTGAGCATCTTGGCTGATTCGCGAGCGGGCGAAGTCTGCGTGTGCGACCTGGTGTCACCCCTCGAGAAGAGTCAGCCGACGATTTCGCATCATCTCAAGATCCTGAGCGACGCTGGTCTCGTTCACGGCGAACGCCGAAGTAAGTGGGTGTGGTATTCGCTTGATCGTGCTCGACTCGCGCAACTGCAAAGCTCTCTCGATGCCTAGGCGACCAATCTCGCAACCGACAAGAGGTTGCGTTGTCCCGATCGATGGGCGAGAGCTTCTGCGTCATAGGGGAATCGAATTCCATCGTGCTTCGTGATGTCATTGCCTACTGTCGTGGCAGCGCGAGACGTGCATTGCATTTTTCTTTGTCAATCGCGTGGGTCAACTGGTGACAAGAATTGATGAGCGACTCGCGACGAACGTTTCGATGCTGCGAAATCTCGGCGCGCCGCAAGCACCGTCTCTTCGTTCGATTCCTTCCGAGATCCCCTTGGGGGTGAGGAAGGACTGAGAACGACGTGGGTAACGTCCTGTGACGACGTGCAGCGACGATAACGAACAGCGCTGACGATACACATTGGTGAACTCGCGATACGTCGTGACGAGATTTGTGTCGCTGCACGAGCCACGACGGATTGCTGACGTGCACACGAGAGAACTAGAGTGAGACAAAATTCGAGATGGGGAGTTGAAGTGAAAACTATGACGTGTGCGCAGTTAGGCGGACCGTGCGATGCTGCGCATCATGGTGAAAGCGCCGATGACGTCATCAAAGCGCAAGACGCACACCTGAAGGAGCGCGTCGCGAGCGGCGATACAACGCACGAGAAGGCGTTGAAGGAGATGAAGGGGCGCTGGAAGAATCCCCTATCTGGAATGTCGTGGTATCGCAACGCGAAGAAAGACTTCGCCGCTCTTCCAGACGACGACACACCTACTCTGTAGTCGCGCCCAATCGGCGCAGCAGTGATTGTCGGATCGCGGGTCGACTTCCAAAGCTCAGCAGCAGAGACGCCTCGCGGGTTGATCGTTCGCCAACGTCACCGCTCAGCACCGAAGAGCTCCCTCGTTGCACGCACAACGCGTGTGCCGCACGAACCGCGAATTCACTGGCTCGGGCCCTGGCTTCGGGCATTGACGATGGCTGTGCATGATCGAGTTCGTAGCGACACGCGAGAAGTTCCTCGCTCATCGCCGGGTCGTCCAACAACGCACAGCTCCTGCGTGCAAGGCCCAGCGCAAGGGAACCGTTGAGCCGCAGTCGATCGCCGGACTCGATTTGCGGCTCATAGCTCACTCGGCCTATGAGCTGCTCGGCTGGTATCTCTAGGTCCGTGAAGTTCAATTTCACGCTATTCGTGGCGTTTATGGCGGTCAAGTGCTGACGGGTCGCTTCGAGACCGTGCTGCTCATGGGCGGCCAGTTGGAGACTGACGACCGTCTGCTCGGGGCCGCGCGCGGCGACGAACAGCGAATCGACCATGCCCCATCCGCTGACCCATGGTGCTTCACCATTGAGACGCCATCCATCTGTCGTCGCGGTCGCACTCAGTCGCGCGGGACCCGGAAGCAGTCCTCCGAGCGCGACCCCTCCGCGAATGGTGCCGCTGATAATGTCCGCGCGTTGATTACGCAGAAACGCCGGCGAGCCTGGATCGAGGCAGGAGCCAAGGAGACGCAGGTGTTGAATCAAGACGAAGGTGGTTGAGAGACACGACATGGCGAGACGCTCGATGACGTCGAAGAGTTCCGTCGCCTCCAATTCAATGCCGCCTTCATCGCGTGGGGCAAAGGCGCCATAGAGTCCGAAGGCGGCGAGTTCGTCGAAGTGCGACGAAGGGATCACTCCGCTCTGGTCGACGTCGCGCGCATCGCGCTCGAGGAGTTGACAGAGAGCGTCGAGATTGTTCTCGAAGTTCATTCGCATCTCACGTCGCAAGTCGACGCAATTGCGCCGCGACCGTGTCGAGGGGAATGACGTTTCGTTCGCTTCGACATAGGATGAGTGCGCCCTCGAGCGCCGCCAATGTCGTGACGGCCAACGCCGCCGCATTGTCCTCGTCACTACCCGTCGCGATCAACTGCTCCTTGAGCAGTGACGTCCAGGAGCGAAAAATTTCGGCCGCGACGTCGATGAGCGAGTCGCTCGGCGAATCGGCATCGACCGCGACGCCCGCAATGGCGCAGCCACGAGCACCATCGGACGCGACGACGACGCTGCGCCAAAGGGCGATGAAGTGATTGAGAACCTCGAGTGGCGTCGTCGCAATGAGTTGGCGTTGGTACTCGAGCACGCGACTTGACGCAAGTCGCATCGCTTCTTCGGTGAGTTGACGTTTGCCCTCGGGGAAGTGATGGTAGATCGAACCGCGTGGCGCCCCACTGTTCTTTAGTACGAGCGAGAACGAGGCGGCGTGAGCACCATGGGCACTGATGAGTGCGGCGGCGCTCTCAACCATGTGGACGCGACTGTCGCTATGCACCGATCTCCTTGACAATGACGATTGTCATAGAGTACGTTGACCTACGTACTATGATGACTGTCATAGTTTGGAGGGATGACATCATGCCAATGATTGACGTGTACGCGACGACGGGCTTGTTCAACGACAAGTTCGCCCTCGCGAAGGATATTGCTAATGCCGTGATGCGCTGGGAGAAAGTGCCTCCGATTTCACTCTTTTCAAAGAACACGGCGGCATTCGTGCATGAATTACCCCTGGGTTCGATCTCCAACGCAGCGGGCGACGAGGACTACGTTCGCGTCCAGGTGCTCACGCCCGTGGGTGTGCTCGATCGCGAGAAGCAGCTGGGCGTCGTCAAAGAACTCACCGAGATCGTCGCGAGCGCGGCGGGGGACCCAACGTTGGTCTCGCGCACGTGGGTCTTGATCAGCGAATCGCCAGAGGGCGGATGGGGCATTGGTGGCCACGCGTTCCTCGGTGCTGAGATCGCCCAAGCCGCACGCGACGAACTCGCTCGCGCAACTTCGTCGTAAGGGGTCTTGTTCGACACCGAATGCAATGATGGGTCGATGGCGAAGTCGACGGTCCAAGTTCTCCAAAAGCTGCTGACGTACGTTCGTACCTTGCCCGAAGTCACCGAACGACTCAGCCACGGTGCGCCGACGTTCTTCATTCGCCACAAGAAGAGCTTCGTGATGGTTTGGCCCGACGGTCACCACGACGCTCACTTTGCTCAGTTGTGGTGCGCGTGTGAACCGGTCTTGCGTGACCACCTCATGCAAGACCAACCGGCAGTGTTCTTCATGCCGCCCTACGTTGGTTACCGCGGTTGGGTCGGTATCCGATTCGACGCGACGTCGTCGCTCGATGAACTCACCGACGTGCTTGAGAATGCGTACCGGTTGGTCGCGCCCGCTTCACTGGTGGCGAAGCTGTCGACGCCGTAGCGCCACGACGTGACGCTGGCTCGCATCGTGACGCATCGCAAACCAAGCGCACGTTGGAAGAAACGTCACCACGTCGCGACGTCGATGAAATCTGACGCAGGGCGTGCGAGCCACTGGACGATGCACATTGCGAGGGCCATGTCGATGGCGAACTTGGCGGTACGTAGTCCGGTGAGTTGGTGTGGTGTGCAGCGCAACTCCCTGGCGAGTTGTTGCCACGTGATCCCCTCTTCCTTCCTTGTCGCGTTGAGCACCTCGTAGAGTCGATGGAGATTCCAACGAGGTCGTTCGGCGTTGCTTGCTCGCGGGAGCGGCGACCCCGCGTCGCGCGACGCTCCCTTCAAGAAACTCTCCGGCGTGCGATCAAGCCAACGAAGGAGGAAGAGAGCGTGCTGGCAAGAGGTCGCTCGGCGAAGTCCCAGGTTCTTGATCGTCGAAACACTTAATGGATGGTCCCCTCGTTGGGCGTTGAGCACTGACGAAAGGTCCCAGACCTGGTTGGCGACGCCCTGCCATGTGAGACCACGCTCGAGGCGTTGGTATTCGAGCGCGTCGTACAGCGCGACGGCGTCAAAGGCAACAAAACTTCGTGTCGTCATTCTACCTGATCAACTAATGTATCCACCCATGGGTCGCTACTCTCGTGCTGCAGGGGGATTTCCCTCGACGTGGTTTCTGTGGAAAAGATGCGAATTACTCGTTGATTAATGATGTCAACAGAAAAAAAATAGTGGATAAGTACCGTTTCCATTGGGCAAAAGTGTCTGATTTCAAAGATTTCGCTGACGGACCGTCATGAACTCTGGCACAGTAATCTTCGTAGTTCACGTAGCACCTGTTGACGATCGATGGAACCGCAAGGGGAAGTTGACGGAGAGTGAAGGGGCCTCGCAAGGGGAACGGAAGCTTTCAGCGGGCAGCGGAGTTCGGTCCGCGGTTCGTACAGACGGATGACGTGGAGTGCCTGCCGTTTCACACTGGCCTGTCCGACACGGGTCAGTGGGAAATGTGCCTTCGGGAACCCCGAGGGGCTGGCGAGCTTGCTCACTGGTCACTCGGGGTTTTCGGCTGTAGAAGCACGCGTTGAACCTCTGCGCTCTGACGAGCAATCGAACTAAAAGAGCGACTGCGTCTCTACGCGCTCGATGAGTTCGGGTCCGTCATTGCGCACCGATCCAACGGCGTTGTCAACGCCGTAGTGCGAGAGTGTTCCGATTGGTGCGGGACAGAGTAACTGTGCACGTTCGTCGGGCCCGTAGTCCTTGACGTTGAGCCACGTCTCGACGTCGTTCGCGCCCAGCACGACCGGCATACGATCGTGAATCTCGTCCATGTCCTTGCTGGGTGTCGTCGTTATCACCGTGCAGGTCTTGCGAGGCGCGGCGTCCTCGGCATTCGGATCCCACCACTGTTCGTAGAGCCCCGCAAAGAGCATGAGTTGACCGTCGGTGCGCGTGAAGTAATTGGGCTGTTTGTTGTGACCTGGTCGGTGGTCCCACTCATAAAAACCATCCACGGGGATCACGCAGGGTCGCTTCGCGAAGGCGCTGCGAAAGGAAGGTTTTTCCGCCACCGTTTCCGCGCGGGCGTTAAAGAGCCGGTTCGCAATCGATGGATCCTTGGCCCAACTGGGGAGGAGTCCCCAGCGATACGAATCGAGGACTCGTCCCGTATCGAGCGTGAGGGCGAAGAGTCGTCGCTGAGGACCGACATTCCAACTCGGATGTCCCTCAGGCTCGACGCCCGCGGCGAGAGTGGCGTCGAGCAACTTCGCGAGGCGCACGGGAGGTGTGAAGAGGGCGACTCGACCGCACATGGCACTCCTTTCCTTGCCAAACGATACGCCGCGAGTGACGAATCGTTCCACCTAGGTCGTCTTGCCTAGGAAAGAAGGGCAACACTGCCCGGCACCTTTGTGCGTAGTCTGCGAGAGCAGTTGGTTGTCGCCCACCCCGGACGCCTCGACGCTGGTTTGATTATCTCGATCACCAAATGATCGTGCGAAAAGTAGGTGCTACATGCGGACCCCTCTTCGCTTGGCAGTGACGTTCTTTTTCGCCACTTTCCTCGTTTCACTGAGCGTCGTTGGCGACGCCAACGCCGTCACGACCTCGTCGAGCGGATCAACGGGTTCTTCGAGTTCACAACCCCAACTCGCCAGTCAAGGTCAGGATGTCTGTTCCCAAGACGTACCCGCACAAACGGCACACTGCAACTCGGTCCTCGGCATCCAGCCAGCGGTGCTCCCGAACCAGGTGGGAGTGAGCACGCCCGCGGTCTCGACGTTAGGTGATGACGGCGCGTACTCTCCCGCATTCCTACAGTCGGCGTACAACGTCGCCTCGTGGGTCCAGGCCGTCGGAAACGGCGCCGGACAAATCGTCGCCGTCGTTGATGCGTACAGCAGTCCCACCACCGTCAGCGACCTCGCCTACTACCGGAGTTTCTTCAAATTGGGCGCCTGTCCTGCGGGGACGGTCTCGAGTGCCAACACGAGTTGCAAGATAGAAATCGTCAATAGCGCGGGCGCGACGGCACCGCTGCCTAGCGCAAGTTCGAGTTGGGCCCTCGAAGAGTCAATCGACATCGACATGGTCAGCGCGATTTGCCCCAATTGTCAGATCCTGCTCGTCGAAGCGCCGAGCGCCGCAATCGCCGACCTCGGTGTCGGCGTCAACACAGCCGTCGCGTTGGGCGCGACGGTGGTGTCCAACAGTTACGGTTCGACGGAATACCCCAGTGAAGTCAATGACTCGAATGCGTACTTTAATCATCCGCGCATCCCGATCGTGGCGGCATCCGGTGACACAGGCTACGGCGTGGAATTCCCCGCCGCCTCGCCTGACGTTATTGCGGTGGGCGGCACCTCGCTCATCCAACACAGTGCCAATGGTGTGCGCGACGGTTCCTCGACCGTCTGGTCCGACACTGCGGGGGGATGCAGCGCCTACGAGCCCAAGCCCGCATGGCAAGACGACACCGGCTGTGCAAATCGAACCGACAACGACGTCGCCGCCGTGGGCGACCCGTCCACGGGCGTCTGGGCGTACGACACGTATAACTACGGTGGGCTCATCGTCGCCGGTGGCACGAGTGTCGCAGCGCCCATCATCGGCGCGCTGTACGCGCTGGCTGCACCTATGGATCATGCCAACTATCCCGTGCAGTATCTCTACGCGAATACGAACGACCTCACCCCGGTGACCCAGGGCAGCGATGGGACCTGCGGGACGTATCTGTGCAACGCACCGAGCAGTCAGGGCGTCTACAACGGACCGACTGGTGATGGCACGCCGACCGCCTCGCCCAACAGCGCCAGCGCCTTTAGCGCCCTACCGAACTCGCGCACGGGAACGGGTACCGGACCAGGAACGGGCACCATCGCGCCGACGACACTCACCGCGCCTGTTTTAGTGAGCGCCACGGCCTCGAGCGGCAGTGTGACGCTGACGTGGATCGCGCCGTCGGGATCTGGCACGGCGCCCAGCGGTTATGACGTCCTCGAAGGCGTCGCAACGCAGGCACCCGCGCCGCCACCCATCAATTCCAACGAGATCACGTCGACCACCTACGTCGTGAGCGGACTGACGAGCGGCACAAAGTACAACTTCAGTGTCGAAGCGCAAAGCGACGAAGGAACCTCAGTGCCCTCGAACGTGCTGTCTGCAACCCCTTCATCGTCATCGAGCGGCGCCCCGAGCGCCCCGCGTGACGTCGTCGCGAGTACCAGCAACGCGCTGGCAGTCGTCTCGTGGTCGACCCCTACGTCGGCGGGTAGTTCGCCCATTACGAATTACGTCGCCTCAGATCAACAAGGTGCATCCTGCACTGACGTCGTGGGTACTGGTCCGGTGAACACCTGTACGATCAACGGGCTCACCAACGGACAAAGCTACGTTTTCTCGGTGAGTGCGACCAACGCCGCCGGCACCAGTCCATTGTCGAGCAGTTCTACGTCGGTGAACCCTGGCCGCGTACCGGCGCCGCCGATCCACGTCACGGGCGTATCGGGCGATCAGAGCATCACCGTCAATTGGCAGCCGCCGTTGGCCGACGGAGGCTCCGCGATTACCAGCTACACCGCTTCGGATGGACCAACCCACACCTGTCATCTCGTCGTGACCGACACCGACCCCGATTCGTGCACGATCGCGAATCTCACCAACGGCGATAGCTATCGATTCAGTGTCACGTCAAGCAGCGCGGCGGGAACGAGTCGTCCGTCCGTGCGATCGGCGCGCGTGCTCGTCGCGACCAACACCCCCGCACGATTGGTCAGTGCTGGTAACAACTTCGCCTGCGCGTTGCTCGTCGGTGGGAGCGTGAAGTGCTGGGGCAACAACACCTACGGCCAACTAGGAAACGGAACCCTCCTCAGTTCTGCGACGCAAGTCCAAGTGCGCGGCGTCAGTGGCGCGACCCAAATCTCCACCGGCATTGACAGCGCCTGCGCGGTGGTCGCTCGTGGTGCCGTCAAGTGCTGGGGCGCCAACACCTTCTCGCAATTGGGTAACGGCTCAACAGGGAACGAGACGACCGCGGTGACGGTGAGCGGGCTCACTGGCGTTCGCCAATTGACGTCAGGCTTCCACTTCCGCTGCGCGCTCATTGTTGGTGGCACCGCCAAATGTTGGGGCTACAACGATAACGGACAACTTGGAAACGGCACGTTCCTGACTGAGAAGACACCGGTCGCGGTGACGAATCTTCGTGGCGCGACCTCGATCGAGGTTGACGAAGACCACACGTGCGCGATTCTCGCCAATGGCACGGCCATGTGCTGGGGTGCCAACTCGTACGGTCAGCTCGGTGACGGAACGACCACGGTGTCGCGAGTCCCCGTTATCGTGCAAGGCCTTAGCGCGGCGAGCGCGATCGGTGTTGGCTTCTCCAACACGTGTGCGCTTCTTCGTACTGGCTCCGTCGAGTGCTGGGGCTACAACGGTGACGGCGAGTTGGGTAACGCGTCAACCACGGGTTCGACCGCGCCCGTCGTCGTCACGGGAATCAGTGGTGCGACGAGTCTCGCAGTCGGCAACTTCAATAGTTGCGCCAAGCTGGCGAGCGGCATGGTGAGTTGCTGGGGGCTGAACAGTGCTTCCGCGCTTAGCGCGAACACCACCACGGCAGCGGCGCCGGCGGCGCCGGCGCTCAGCCTTCCGGGCGAGTTGAACCTGTCGCTGGACTCGGGCTACTCGTGCGCACTCTTGAAGAATCAGAGCGTCGAATGTTGGGTCGATGGTGCACCCACCGTGACCGTCTTGTGGTTTCCCAACGTTGCGAATCCGAACGCGTCAAATATCACCACTAACCCGTCCGCCGTGGCTCGAAAGAGCTGAGGCGGCGTCGTCGTCGGTCAGAAACCAAGTGCGACGGCACAGGGTGAGCCTTAAGCGATCAAGCGCTCGCGATTCGCAATGGTGACGGCTTCTAATTTCGAATGGGCACCCAATTTCGCGAGGATGCTGTTGACGTGGTTGCGAACGGTGCTCATTGAGATGAAGAGCTTCTCGGACATCATCGACGTTGATTCACCCGCGAGCAGGCACTCCAAGACGTCACGTTCCCGTGCCGTCAGACGCGAACTCATCGTGCCCTCTTCGTGCTGGAGCGACCCTACGTGCCTGGGAAGTTCTCGAAACTTGACGACGAGGTCGCCGTGCGCGGCATCGCGCAGTGTGTCAATGATGTGCTCAAGAGAACTGTCCCTCGTCACTAGTCCCGCGCACCCTTCTTCGAGGACGTGACGAAGCATCTCGTTGTTCTCGTGCTCGGTCATCATCAACACGCTCGTCTCGCACATCGAGCGGACGATGTATTTTGCCGCTTCGAGCCCGTTGCCATCTGACAAGTGCTCATTCATGAGCACAACGTGTGGCTGATCTCGACGAACAAGATTCGCCGCTTCGAAGACGCTGTTGACGACGTTCGTGAGATGAAAATCGCACTCGGTCGCGATGTGCGATTGGAAGGAATTGACGAACGTGGGGTGGTCATCGACGACTAGAAGGGTGATCATCTCGCTCGTGCAACGACTCATTACTTGAGGCTAACGGCGGGTCTTGGATTTGCCTTGGTGAAGGCGTGCGACGACGCCCTGCACAACAGGGGTTTGGGGCTCCCTTTATGACATTCGTGTGACGGTTTGGTAGATGTCCTTGGCGCTACTCCAACCTTGGCCGGGAAGGTTCAGGAAGCTTTGAACACGTCAAATATTCTCGCGCGATCACGAGGGGACTTCGACACGCGACGACGCCCCTTCATTCACGAACGAACCGTGTCGCGTGATGTTGAGCAGGACGTCACGAAGTGCTGTTGCTTCGAGGCCGAAAATCTCCTCACGAAGCACCACGAGTGAGGACCTCGAGGGTTCATCGACCCATATGAGGGTCGGTAGTTGGGCATGGTCGTGTACGCGGGGAGCAAAAACTGCAGTAAAAGGGCGAGAATTTGTCCCAAGTTGTCGGTGGCACACAGTCTCGCTACTCGGTGACGTGTAACTTGACAAACCCAACTCGCCGTATGCTTGTGAAATGTCTACTTCTGGCGGTTCGACTAGGGCTACCCATTTCGAACGAGCCGGCTATTGGTTCGGCGCAACTGCGTTTATCGCTGTGATTGGCGTTCTTTGCATTCAAATCGCTCTGGCTCAATTCAGCAAAGCTGGAAGTCGCCAAGATCTGTGGTCATACGGATGGTTCCAACTCGGATTTGTTGTAGAGGGAATCGCGTTTGTCTGTTTTTTGCGCGCCCTATTTTTGGGCTGGCGAAACTGGCGAAGGGAGAGTGAGGCGAAATCGCGAAATGACCCTCCACATATTGAGATTCCCGAAGTTTCGAAAGACCAGCCTGAATCGGTAGTGCCAGGGGAAAAATTTGCGTCCTCGCTCCCGCGTATCGACGTAAAGCCCTACAAATTCGTACGAATGTTTAAAAGGAACACCAATATTCGAGCTCAAGAAATGAGCGCCCCCTATGCACAACGACTTCTGCGATTCAAGGGGGTAATAAAGGACGTTAAGCCAAGCCGGGGATATTTCGAGCCTGACTACCTCGATGTCAAATTCAGGGCTGGATTTCTCGCAACATTCAACTCGGTGGATGTCCATGGTCACTTCAGTGAGGATTATCGTGAGCAATTCACCATGCTGCCCCGAGGCAGACGTGTGACCGTTTTGGGCTACCTCCGAGAAGTTACGACCTTCAAGGTAGTCTTCTCGCCCTGCGCC
>Ga0302320_10019581_pt1 | contig 13563 bp, 14 predicted proteins | sample Bog_T0_3_FD_202130 | JGI IMG/M metagenome (GOLD analysis project Ga0302320, IMG submission 202130) | Peat permafrost microbial communities from Stordalen Mire near Abisko, Sweden - Bog_T0_3 | ecosystem: Environmental > Terrestrial > Soil > Wetlands > Peat | place: Sweden: Abisko, Stordalen Mire...
CCTCACCCCAACCCTCTCCCCGCAAGCGGGGAGAGGGAGTCTCGGTCCCCCATGACCACCTTCGTCTACATCGACTACGGCCCCTCCCCCGACATCGCCGTCGAGCTCAAATACTCGCTGTCGACGCTGCTGTACGAGTATCGCGGGCGCGAGCCCGCCGTCGTCGTCTACACCGACAAGCCCGCCGTCTACGCCAGCCTGCCGGCCAACGTGCGCACGAAGGACCTCGCGCCGCATTTCGCCGCCTGGACGCACGGCGGGGACTATGCGCATCGGGTAAAGCCCTGCGTGCTCATCGACGCGCTGGCCAACGAAGACGAGATCTGCGCGCTCGTCGACAGCGACACCTTCATCCGCCGCGGCTTCGCCGACGCGCTCGCCGAACGGCAAGCCGCCGGCGGCGTCGTGATGGATCATTTCGAGCGCGCCGACCCCTATTCCGAGGCGTCAGGATTTTCCGCCGAGATCCCGGGGCTGGGTCGCTACACATATGATGCGGCTGAAAGTCGCATGTTCAATTCCGGGCTCGTCGCCGCCCGCCGTCGCCACATTCCGCAACTGGAGCAGGCGGTCGCGCTGGTCGATGCTTTCCTCGATTCCGGGCTCGCGCAGTTCAACATAGAACAGATCGCGGTCAGCGAAGCATTCCGCCTCGCTGGAGAGCCTATATCCGAGATCAAACCCTGGTTCGAACACTATTACCGGCGTAGCCAGAAGCTCTACATGCGCCCACGAATCGCCGCGCTGGCGGCCCGCGTCGGCGGCTGGCGGCCGATGGCGCCCGCCTTGGAGCCGAGCAAGCTCAATGTGCGCTCGGCGCATATTGTCTCCAGACTCAAAGGAAATGCATAATTTTCGTGCACACTGCCTGCGTATTAGACTGATTGTCGATTAATTAGCCTTGCAATCAGGTATCGCAACAAGACTATGATGCAGTGCGGAAAATTCCGGCTTGGCGCCGGCCTCGCCGCTCCTTCAACACGGAGCCGACGACGATGAAAAAAGGTCAGAGAATCCGGGTGCGGCCGACGACGCGGGCTGTCGTCGAATGGGGCGTCGCCGTGGGCGCGGAAGGTGTCGTGCTGTGCCAGTACCGATTGGCTGCGCGTGGTCGCCCTGCCGGCGACTGCGTCGATGTCCGCTTCGGCCCCAACCGGATCGTTTGGGGCGCGCCCGTCGCCGCTTTTGAGGAAATCGGCGAGGTCGCTTAAGTTTCCCGCGCCGCAAAATCGCCGGGATCGAGCCGGGCCGAACGTCCCGGCAGATCGAGGCTCGAGACCTGCGCCGGCGCCGAGGCGATCAGCCGTCCCCGTCGCACCACCGCCAGCCGAGCGGCGCGCAGACGGATCGCTTCGATGGGGTCGGCCGCCTGCAACACCACGAGATCGGCAAAGGCGCCAACCCGCAAACCATAGTCTTCAAGCCCCAGGATACGCGCCGGGATTTCCGTCACCGCGTCGAACGCCCAGCGAATGTCGGCGCGGGACGTCATCGGAACCGCATGCACGCCCATGTGGGCGACCTCGAGCATGTCGGCGCTCCCCAACCCATACCAGGGGTCCATACAGCAATCCTGCCCCAGCGCGACCGATACGCCGGCGTCGCGCAACTCGACGATCCGCGTCAGGCCGCGGCGGCGCGGATAGGCGTCATGGCGACCTTGCAGGGTGATGTTGATGAGCGGATTGGCGATCGCGTTGACGCCGCTTTCTGCGATCAGCGGAATGAGCTTTGAGACATAGTAATTGTCCATCGAGTGCATCGACGTCAGATGCGATCCCGTCACGCGGTCGCCCAAGCCCAGCCGATGCGCCTCGGCCGCCAGCGTCTCGACATGGCGAGACAGTGGATCGTCGCTCTCGTCGCAATGCATGTCGACGCGCAGCCCGCGCTTCGCCGCGATCTCGCACAGCGCCTTCACCGAGGCCGCGCCGTCCGCCATTGTGCGCTCGAAATGGGGAATGCCGCCGACGACGTCGACGCCGAGATCCAGCGCCCGCTCCAGATTGTTGGCCGCCGTCGGCGAGCATAGATAGCCGTCCTGCGGGAAAGCGACCAGTTGCAGGTCGAGATAGGGCTTTACCTGTTTCTTCACTTCGAGCAGCGCCTCGACGGCGAGCAACCGGTCGTCGCAAATATCGACGTGGCTGCGAACGCCGAGCAGGCCCCGCGCCACCGCCAGATCGCAATATTTCAGCGCGCGCTCGGCGATGGCTTCCCGCGTCAACAGCGGCTTCAACTCGCCCCACAGCGCGATGCCCTCCAGCAGCGTGCCGGATTGATTGAGGCGGGGCAGGCCAAGCGACAGCGTCGCGTCCATATGGAAATGCGCGTCGACGAAGGGGGGCGTGACGAGACGGCCGTGGGCGTCAATGGTCGTCGCAGCCTCGGCTTGGATGTTGGCTTCGATGGCGACGATGCGGCCGGCCTGGGCTGCGATGTCGATGTTTGTGCGGCCGTCGGGCAGCGTCGCGCCGCGGATGAGGAGGTCGAGGGGCATGGCAGCGGTTCTCACGAGGACATCGGCGGGTTGTCGACGACGCGCCGGTCCAGCGTGTCTCACGACGCAACACTCGTCAACCTCGCGCGACCCCTGCCAAGCGACGACCGACGACATTGATTTCGTCATCGAACGATGACATCATTCGTGCCGTTGCGAGGAGCTTCTCATGCGAACGACATTGGCGCTCGACGACGAACTCGTCGCCGAGGCGCGAGAACTCACCGGCTTGAAGGAGAAATCCGGGCTGATCCGCGAGGCGCTGAAAGCGCTGATCGAACGCGAGAGCGCGCGAAGGCTGGCGCGCCTGGGCGGGAGCGAACCCGAGGTCGAGACGGCGCCGAGGCGGCGCCCGGAGCGCGCGTGATCCTCGCCGACACGTCCGTGTGGGTTGGCCATCTGCGCGCCCATGACGACACGCTGGCGGGCCTGCTCGACAGGGCGGCCGTCTGCATACACCCTTACATCGTCGGCGAAATCGGCTTGGGTAGTCTTCGCCGGCGCGGGATCGTGTTGCGCTCGCTCTCGTCCCTGCCGCGCGCGAGCGTCGCGACCGATCGCGAGGTCCTCGGCTTCGTCGAACGCCATGCCTTGTTCGGACGCGGAATCGGCTATGTCGACGTCTGCCTTCTTGCGGCGACGAGCTTGACGCCCAACGCCCGGATCTGGACGCACGATCGGCGGCTCCACGCCGTCGCCACGGAACTCGGTCTGGCGTGCTCGCCGCCTTTCCGGCCGGACGTTTTGGGATAGGCGGTCGCCGCGACGCTGCCTGGGAAAATGGGCGAAGCGTTCGGTGCTTTCGGAGCGCCGGCAGGCCCTTCGAACGCGAAATCTTGTTTTTCCTCGTCTTCGGCGTAACTTTCGCGTTGCAACCCCTTCCGGAGGCTCGAGCGTGAGCACGACCTACGACACCGATTTTTATGCCTGGGCGAACGAGCAGGCCGCACTGCTGCGCAGCGGCAAGCTCAGCGAAGCCGACATCGCGCATATCGCGGAGGAGATCGAGAGCATGGGGAGAACGGAAAAGCGTGAACTCGTCAATCGCCTCGCCGTCCTGCTCGCCCATCTCCTGAAATGGAAATTTCAGCCGAACCTTCGCAGCCGAAGCTGGCGCCTGACGATACGAGAGCAGAGAAAGGCCGTCGCCGACCACATGGCCGACAACCCCAGCCTCAAATCCAGGACCGACGAGGCGATGACGACCGCTTATGGCAGCGCCGTCATCGAAGCCGCCAAGGAGACGAGCATCGACGAAGACGGCTTTCCGAAGGTGTGTCCGTGGAGGTTCGAGGAGGCGACGCACGAGGGGTTTTGGCCGGAGTGAAGGGGCGGCGCTTGGCGGTCGAATTGTTGTGGGATTCGCGGGGAATAGAATGGGCCTTCACCGCACAGAGGTATCCATGAGCAAGGTTCAGTTCATCGTTTCGCCGTCCGGCGACGAACTCGCGATCCTGCCACGCGCAGAATACGAGCGGCTTGCCGCGCTCTCCGACGACGCCGCAGAGGACGTCACCGACGCGGCGGCTTACATCGAGGCCAAGGCGGAATGGCAAGCCGAAGGCCGCCCCGTGCTGCCGCCGGAGCTTTCCAGCGCTCTGCTGAAGCACAACAGTCGCTTGGCCGCTATTCGCCGCTGGCGCGGCCTGTCGCAGGAAACGCTCGCCGGAAAGGTCGAGATACAGCTGGGCTATCTGTCGGATCTGGAAACCGGGCGCCGATCCGGAGCGCCGACGACGCTCGCCCGCTTGGCGTCGGCGCTCGATGTTCCGCTGTCGTGAATCGCCTGAGCGATGGCGCGGGAGGCGCGCGAGCGAGGCGGGCTACGGAGCGAGAACTCGGGTCCTCTGCGAGCCGAGAGGAAGTATCTCCGATTGTCAACGTAACGCAATGCTCGCGCGTAAGACTAATTAGGCAATCTCCGCGACAACAGCGCCCTGATGCTTTTATCTTGATCTGCGGTTCGTACAATAAAAACTCCACACTCTCCAATATCACTTATATATATTGAAGTCAAAATGGTGTTCAAGTAACTCCAGACGAATTTGTTATTTTCCAATAGAAATCCATTGTGGTTGAATGTGCCTGTTTCGTATTTTTGTATGATATACGCCTCATACGGTATAAATATTGTCGCGCTGACTGAAGGCTCCTGCACACCCAGCGCCTCGGCGGCATCACCGAGAAATGGCAATTTCTCCCGAAGCGCCTTCACTCGTTTCGTTGGAGATTTAGAGTTAGTACATCCGTATTCTTCGCAATCATTGATGTCAACGACGTTAATATAATGATACTTGATGTTCTCGTCCCCGTGCAATCTCAGGAATCCCCTCATTTTGAAAACGGCCCAATTTCGAGGCTTTCCACCCCTCTCCTGGGGTAAGCGAAGGGCCCGAAAGGCCGTGTTTGATCCTTGCGCGACGCCTTTTCGCCGATTGGGAGGCTCAAACTCGCGATTCAGGACTCGTCATACGAGAGTCAGCGCGGCAACGCGCCAATCACCAGTTGCATTTTTGCCTTCGAAAAAATGAGGGGATAGCTGAGGAGGTAGGTGGCAAGGCGGACACTTGGCGGGGTAGTTTCGGAGGACTCGTAATCGCCGGGGCCGTACTGTCCGGCGTTTTTGATTTAAAATGTCTAGCAGATGCGCAAAATAAACAGAATGTAACACTTTTTTGGCAACACGATCTGAGCCCGCTACTTGAATTTGTATCATAATATATTATGACTCTAGAAACAATTTAACCCTTTCTGCCAATAGAGATAAGTTTCTGGTTTCGCATTCCCATATGACAATTGTTTCCCAACCTAATTTTTGAAGACTTTCAAGCGCAATTGAATCTCTAAAAATGTTGTTATTAATCTTATTCATCCAATAATCAATTCTAGTTTTAGTTTTATGAATTGGTCTGCAGTTGTGGCCGTGCCAGAAACAACCATGTACGAAGATTATTTTTCGTCTCGACTGAAAGACAATGTCTGGAGTTCCTGGTAGTTCTTTTCTGTGAAGTCTGTACCGGTAACCTAAGCCGTAGACAATTCTGCGGACGACCATCTCCGGTTTCGTGTTTCGCTGCTTGTTCGCCCTCATGGATTTACGAGTAGAGGCCGAAACGTTGGTCCACTGCTTATACATTTGTGGACAACCTGTCGCCTGCAACCTGATAATTCAGCTGCATCCCGTGCCCCGTCGGCACCCACATAAGCTTCGCTGAAGAGCCACGAAATTGCAACTCACGGAAGCGCTCCGCATAAAACCGCCGCTCGCCCCTTCACTTCTCCACTGCCACCTCGCGGCATTCTGCGGGCAGTTGCGCCATCGAAATCGGCGGTTTCGGCTTGCCTTCGCTTCGCGGATGCAGCGCTTCGTCGGTGAACCACCACGCCAGAGACTTGTCGCAACCGTCCCCGGGCGGAACCGGGTCCTGCGCCTGACAGGCGGCCTCGCTGTCGGGGCAGTGGATGCGGATGTGGAAGTGATAATTGTGCCCCCAAAAAGGGCGCACCTTGTTCATCCAGGCTTCGCCCGCGTGGGTCTCGCACAGCGCCTTCTTGATCGCGACGTTGACGAAGATGCGCTCGACCTCGGGCTCGCTCGCCGCGGCGCGGATCACGCCGGCCTGACGCTCGGACCAATGGGCGGGGTCGACGCCGAGACCGTCGGGGCGCACCATGTCGATGGCCGACATCTGCTCGCGATCGGCTTGGGTGAGCGGATGTTCGGGCATGGGGGTGAGCCAGACGTCGGCGTCGAGGCCGATCTGGTGCGAGGCGTGGCCGGTCAGCATGGGTCCGCCGCGCGGCTGGGAGATGTCGCCGACCAGAATGCCCGGCCATACCCCTTGCGCCGCAGCCTTGTGCGAGAAACGCTCGAGGAAGGCGATCATGGCGGGATGGCCCCAGAAGCGGTTGCGCGACAGCCGCATCACCCGCCAGGTCTCGCCGTCGACCGGCAACGCCTTCGCCCCCGCCAGACAGCCCCGCGCGTAAAACCCGATCGAGCGCACCTGCGCTTCCGTCGGCGTCAACTGGCGCCCGAACACCTCCTTGGCCGGAATCTTGGGGTCTTGCGGGTGGGCGAGCGGCGGCAGCGGTTTGGGGGTGAGCGTCCCGGCGTCCTGGGCGTGAGCCGCGCCGGCGAACGCCAGGAGGGTAAGGGCGAGCGAAAAGACGCGCATGGGGACCTCGGGGCGGACACGAGGGCAGGGTGCGCGGCTGGAATTACGACTTCGTTAACCCTGTCGTGCGGCGACGACGAACAGCCGCGGGAACTCGAGCAGCACGCCGCCCCAGGGCTGGCGCGGATAGGCCTGCGCGACGCCCTCTAGATAGAGTGCGAGATAGGCTTGGCGCTGCGGAGCGCTGAGCGGCTCGAGATAGGGGCGCAGGCCCGCGCCCTCGACCCAGTCGACGATGGCCTGAGCGTCGGCGAGTCGATGCGAATAAGTGGTGCGCCAGACGTCGATATGGGCGCAATGCGGACTGAGCGCGGTCACATAGTCGGCGAAGCGGCCGATCGTTTCCCGCCCCGCGGCGTCGCCCGGGGCAGCGCCGGCGAATTCGGGTCGTGCGGCTATCAGGCGCATCAGCACATGGGAGGGCTCGGCGAGATTGTCCGGGAATTGCGCGGCGAGAACGCCGCCGGCAGGCAGCTCGGCGGCCAGTCGCGCCATCACGGCGATGTGATTTGGCGCCCAATGCAGGGCAGCGTTGCTGAAAACAAGGTCGGCGCCGCCGTTCGACCAAGTCGCCAGATCGCCGAACGCGAAGCGAAGCCGGGGCGAGCGCTGGCGCGCGGAGGCCAGCATCGCCTCGGAATTGTCGATGCCGACGACCTCGGCTTCGGGAAACCGGGTTGCAAGCGCGGTTGTGCTCTGACCGGCGCCGCAACCGAGGTCGACGATGCGCCGGTAGGCGTTGGGCGGCAGGCGGGCGATCAAGTCCTCGACAGGGCGGCGCCTTTCCGCTTCAAACCGGGCGTAAGTCGTCGGATTCCAGTTCGCCATGATCGCCTCCATGTTCAGGCCGCGAGCTTGTATGACATTTCCGGCACATTTTTGCGAACAGATCGCGTCGCAACGGGAGTCAGAGAAAATCGTGGCTGCGTAAGGAGTTAATGGCAAAGCGGCGGCTCGCCCCGCGGGCGGGGCCGCCGCCGAGCGGTTCGGCGGCGCTGTTCGAGCGAATTGGCGAGGATCGATTGCGGGCGCGGCGATACAATCGCGAGGCGAACATCGGCAGGGAATCAAGCGCTTGCTTGGGCGAGCCCCGATAGTGGAATTTGCTCGGGGTCGGAACCCGCGTGGAACAGTGTTATGCAACCGTGAATAGAGTTGCATCCCTACCGTTACCATGCGATAGAAATACCCGAGAAGGTTATTGTTGAGGCGGTAGACAATAATGACAAGAATCTCAAGATTAAATTGTCTGCGACCCGCGGTGGCTTTCGTAAATATGCAGTTACTGTGGCCTTATTCTTGAGGCCTATTGGCAGTAAGACGAGAATGAACCAAGCGCCATGTGTGTCGGTTGCGAGGCATTCGCTCGTTTCGAGGAAGTTTTGGCTCTAAGTACTGCGGATCTTGTTCGCGGAGGGGTAAAGTGTCGGTTCAAGGAGAAAACGGCTATGCTGGCGAAATATCCGTCGAAGCCGCCTACGGGAAGTTAGCCGCCGAGGCTAAGGCGACGCTGATCGACGTTCGCACGGAGCCGGAATGGCAATATGTGGGAACCGCCGACCTCTCAGCCGTCGAGAAGGCCGTCATCTACCTGCCTTGGCAGGTCTATCCGGCGATGCAAATTCTGCCGAATTTCGTTGAACTGCTGGCCGCCGAGTTGCGACGAAGGGGAGTAAATTCGGGGGACCCGCTGCTGTTCCTGTGCCGCTCCGGTATTCGCTCGCGGCACGCGGCGGTCGCCATGACCGCCGCGGGATGGACGTCATGCTGGAACATCACCCACGGCTTCGAGGGACCGCTCGACGGCAAGCGGCGGCGAAGCGGGGCGGCAGGCTGGAAGGCCCAAGGGTTGCCCTGGGCCCAGACATAGCGCCACGCGCAGCGGCGCGGCCAAACCGACAATTCGCGTATGACAAACTCGCCGCGGAAACGCAGCGAGCCGGGAAATTGTTTTCGAGTAACAAGCAATGCGAACGATTGACGATGCCTGGAACCGCTGCTGCCAACGCCTTCGCACTGAACTCGGCGAGGATGTGTTCTCGAGTTGGTTCGGCAGCCTGAAGCTCGAGGAGGTCGTCGGCGGTCGCGCCGCGTTTTCGATCTCGACGCGGTTTCTCAAGTCGTGGGTCGAATCCCATTACATCGAAAGGATTCTGACCGCGCTCGCCATCGAGATCGGCAACGTGAATGCGGTGCAAATCTCGGTGCGATCCTCCGCCGTCGCGGCGGCGGCGGTGCAACGTTGTGTGGCGAGCGAGTCGCGAGCGGCCGGCGCCGACCACGCAGACTCCTCGGACGTCGCGACCGCCTTGGCGGTTGCGACGGAAGCGCCGCCGCGCCGCGCCTTTGCCAAAACCGAAGCGCGGCTGTTCGAGTCGCTCGCCGGTTCCCCGCTCGATCGTCGCTTCACATTTTCGCATTTTCTCGTCGGCCGCGCCAACCAGCTCGCGTTCAACGCCGCTGAGCGTGTCGCCGAGGCGCGAGTGGGCGAGCTTCCGGCGTTCAGCCCGCTCTACATCCATGCCTCGGTCGGTCTCGGCAAGACTCACCTGTTGCAGGCGATCGCCCATGGGGCGACGTCGCAGGGGCGTGCGGTCGTCTACCTGACCGCCGAGAGGTTCATGTACGGTTTCGTCAACGCCTTGCAATCGCAGACGGCGCAGGCGTTCAAGGAGGCGCTGCGCTCCATCGACCTGCTAATCTTCGACGACGCGCAGTTCCTCCAGGGTAAGGTGATCCAGGCCGAATTCGGCCACACGCTCAATTCGCTGGTCGACGCCGGACGGCAGGTGGTCGTCGCCTCCGATCGGCCGCCAAGCGACCTGGAATCGGTCGACGAGCGCGTGCGCTCGCGGCTGGCCGGGGGTCTCTGCGTCGAGATGCTGTCGCTCGACGAACCCTTGCGCATCAAAATCCTCGAAGCGCGAATCGCCGCCGCGCAAGCGCAGAACCCGCATTTCACGGTGACGCCTCAGGTGCTCGGCTTCGTCGCGCGCTCGATCCAGTCCAACGGCCGCGACCTCGAAGGCGCCGTCAATCGCCTGCTCGCCCATTCCATCGCCGGCGCTCCGCCGCTCAGCGTCGAACAGACCGAAGTCGCGATCCGCGACCTGATCCGCGCACGCGACCCCAAGCGGGTCAAGATCGAGGACATCCAGAAGCTGGTGGCGAGCCATTACTCCGTCACCCGCGCTGACATTCTGTCCTCGCGCCGCACCGCGATCGTGGTCAAGCCGCGGCAGGTGGCGATGTATCTCTCCAAGGCGTTGACGCTGCGTTCGCTGCCCGAGATCGGCCGGCGCTTCGGCGGTCGCGACCATACGACCGTGCTGCACGCCGTGCGCAAGATCGAGGGCCTGTGCGCGACCAACGATTCGCTGCGCGAGGAGTTGGAACTGCTCAAGCGCATGCTACAGGACTAGTTGATGGCGCTGGTGTTCAAGATCGTCGGCAGGGACGAGTGGCGCGAGGCGGAGGCGGCCGGCGTGTTTGCCGGCTCGGCCGTGGATTTGGCCGACGGCTACATTCATTTCTCGACCGCCGATCAGGCGCCGGAAACGGCGGCCAAATGGTTTTCTGGACGGACCGACCTGCGGCTCGTCGCCGTCGAGGCCGACGCGCTTGGACCGGATCTGCGCTGGGAACCCTCGCGCGGCGGCGCGCTGTTCCCGCATCTCTACGGCGAGTTGCCGCTCGGCCGGGTCGCCTGGACGCGCGGCGTCCCCCTGGGCGCCGACGGGCGTCACGACTTCGGAGATTTCCTGCCGTGATGGCGGCGCTCGGCGCTCTGACGCGTCCTCTGCTGTTCGCGTTGCCCCCGGAGACGGCGCATCGTGCGGCGATCACCGGGTTTCGGTTCGCCAATGTCTTGCCGCCGCGGCCGGCGACCGGGCGAGGGCTCGCGACGCAAGTCTTCGGCCTGGATTTTCCCAATCCGCTCGGGCTCGCCGCCGGTTTCGACAAGAGCGCGGAAGTTTACGGCGGGCTGCTCGCCTGCGGCTTCGGCTTCGTCGAGGTCGGCACGCTGACGCCGAAGCCTCAAGCTGGCAATCCCAAGCCGCGGCTGTTTCGGCTCGAAGCCGACGCCGCCATCGTCAATCGCATGGGTTTCAACAACGACGGCTATGCGGCGGGTCTCGCCAGACTCAGCGCGTCGCCTCCCCGAGGCCTCGTCGGCGTCAATTTCGGCCCGAACAAGGACGCCGTCGACCGCGTCGCCGATTTCGTCGTCGGGGTGAAGACCTTCGCGCCGCATGCGGCCTATTTGACGATCAACATTTCCTCGCCCAACACCGTGGGTCTGCGCGATCTGCAACAGCGCGCGGCGCTCGACGATCTCGTCGCCCGCGTGGTGGAAGCGCGCGACGGCGCTGCCGTGCGCCGGCCGCTGCTGGTGAAAATCGCGCCGGACCTGGATCTGCGCGCGCTCGACGACGTCTGCGACGTCGCGATCAAGCGCGGCGCCGACGGGCTCATCATCTCCAACACCACCATCGCCCGGCCGCCGAGCCTGCGCTCGCCCTCCGCCGAGGAGGCGGGCGGCCTGTCCGGGCGTCCGCTGTTTTCTCCGTCCACGCAATGGCTCGCCCGCGCCTACCTGCGTTGCGAAGGGGCGCTGAAGCTGATCGGCTGCGGCGGCGTCGAGGACGGGGCGACGGCGCTGGCCAAAATCGAAGCCGGCGCCGATCTGGTGCAGGTCTACACCGGCTTCGTCTACCGGGGCCCGGGGATCGTCGGCGAGATTCTTCGCGATCTCGACCAAGCGGTGGCCGAGCGCGGGGTGGTTAACGTCGCCGCGCTGGTGGGGACTCGGGCGCGGGATTTTGCTGCTGGGATTTGAAGGGGCGAAAGTGTGAGGCCCAAGTGAAGTGGTGTGCGTGAAATGTTGTGATACTGGACGAGTGCACGTCGGCCCGGCTCGGGACGTAGCGGTCCGCCGCGCGCGCGGCCGCCAACGAACGGTCGATATCAGCTTCGGAACCGCACTCCATCCGCGTCAATCCTTTTGCCCATCGCCCGACCAATAATTTCGCACAGCGCGCGAGCGAGGGCGTCGTAGAAGGCGTCGAAGTCATCGCTTCGCAAATTGTCAGGCTCTATGCGATGGCTCAGCAGGAGGCTGTCCATTTCTGCGTCGTCGAGGCTGACCTGCTTGTGGTTTTGCAGCGCCTTGAGATACTTCGAAGGCGCCTCGCCGCCGATCATGCGGTTCGCCTTGGCGGAGATCGGCGTTTTGTTGATGATGCTATCGTAATCGGAGGCAGCGATTACGCGGTCCTCGCACCACTTCTTTGGGAAGATATGGTGGATGTCGAGCGCGGCTTCGTCGGCTTCCAGGTCACGGATGCTCGCTTTCCAGAACAGGTCTTTCGACCCTTCGCGTTGCACCAGCGCGTTCAGCCCCTTGTAGGCGGCGGAGAGGCGAGTGCGCAGCGTCTTCAGTCGCAGGGGCTGGAAATTGGCGTCGCTCACAGTGCGCGGTTCCGCGCCGCCTTCGATCCATGCGAGAATTTCCTCAACGTCGTTGGCGATGCGCGTTTCGACCGCGCCGCCGTAGAGTTCGCCGAACACGCCGCACCAATACCAGCGGCTCAGCTTGTCGTAGATTTTCGGCTCCAACCAATGGTCGCCGAGGTGGGTGAGGACGACGGCTAATGGAACAACCTGGGTGCGATACGGAAGGTCGCGCGTCGAAAGGATCAGTTCCTTACGCAGGAATTTAGCCGCGGTCTTGAAGCCGGCCTCCAGCCGGTCCGCCCAACGCACGTAGGTGTCTTTTTCCAGATTAAGGATCGCGGCGCGCTTTGCGCTTACCGCGGACGCCGTCTTACCGATCTTGCCGGCCTTGAGATCCGCTATACGGGCCTCGTAGGTGTGCAGCAGCGCAACGGCCTGGAGGAAGTCGCCAGGCACGATGGACGTCAGATTATCGTCTTCTTCTAGCCGCTTGCTGCGACCTTCCACCTTGCGCAAGGCGCTGCCAAACCAATCATCACGGAGATTGAAATTGTCGGCGGCGAAGGAGGCGGTGGCGAGTTCGAACACGGTGAGTGACACGCCGCCCGTGTTGACCTTCTCGAAGACGACGCAAACGGCTTCCTTGCTCGTCGCTCGTCCCAAGGCGATGACAGGGAGTTGATAGGCGCGGAAGGCCGCGAGCACTGTCTTACGAAAGTCCATGTAGGCGCTGAACCGATCCGGCCGGAACTTGTGGAGCGCTTCCTCCCAGCGATCGGAATTGAGAATCTGATTGCACGGAAAACAGAAGGCCTCACATTCCATATGCGCCGTCGAGAGGTCGAGCTTCACCACGCGGTCGAAATCGGTCTTCAACTTCTTGTCGGGCGGCGTCGCAAAGAAGGCTTCGTCCAACGGACTGCCGGACATCGCCTTCTCGATATCGATGTAATAGTAGCGCTCGATGTCGTCGCCCTTCTCGCTGAATGTCTTCACCGGGCCTTCGAGCTTGAGGACTTGCGTCAGCGTGGTGAGGCGTTGCTGGCCGTCAAGGATCAGCTTGTCCGGCTCGGGAACCTTGCCCGAAAACTCGACGTTTTCGATCGGACGCGTCTGGAAACGCGTCTCGCCGCCGGTCTCCAGTATCATAACGGCGCCGACGGGAAACGAGCGCGCGATGGAGACCAAGAGTGATTGGACGTGCTCGTCGTCCCAGACCCAGCCGCGTTGGAAGTCGGGCAACTGGATCTTGCCGGTGACGATGTCGTCAAGAATTTGCGGCATGGCGACTTTGGTGGAGTCGAAAGTGCTCATTGGGGAGCCTCTTGCAAAACCCCATTTTTGACAGCTCAAATCAGAATCGGGCCGTGAACGGATCGGACTCAAACGGCGAACCTTGTTCTATTTTGCAAGAGGCTCTGGGGATCC
>Ga0302320_10019583_pt1 | contig 13563 bp, 12 predicted proteins | sample Bog_T0_3_FD_202130 | JGI IMG/M metagenome (GOLD analysis project Ga0302320, IMG submission 202130) | Peat permafrost microbial communities from Stordalen Mire near Abisko, Sweden - Bog_T0_3 | ecosystem: Environmental > Terrestrial > Soil > Wetlands > Peat | place: Sweden: Abisko, Stordalen Mire...
CGGCGGCGCGCAGCGTGACAACCATGGGTATCTGCGGCTCGTCCGAATCTTCGCCAAGCCGGACGCTGAACTTGATGTCCCCGTTCCGGCCCTCGCAGCGGCCATCCCACGCCGCGCAGGTTCGCGACAGCAGCGCGGCGGCTTGATCGGCCGGCAGGCGCAGCGTCGCCTCGATGCGCACCAGCTTATCGTGCCTGAAGCACAGCAGGTACTCGTCGAGTTTCCGGCCGGCGAAATTCGGCGCGGGCGCATTGCCGCCATAACACTCCTGATCTTTGTCCTGATCCTCGGCGCCGGTCATTGCGCGAGATTCATCCTGGAATTGCAGCACCTCGTGCAGGCCGCCCGTCATGTCCTTCAGGATGCTGCCGAAGGGCGAGACGAGCAAAGCGTGCCAATCGTAGGCCGGATCCGCTGCGGCAAGCGCCGCTGCCGGCGCAGGCGGCGGGGCTGCCTTGAGCCGCGGCCCCGACGCACAGGCGCTGAGCAGTGCGCACGCGGCAACTGCAAGCGCCGTGCGCAGGCCGTGCTTCAGGCGGCGGTGCGCGCCAGCCATATATCCAGCCCGTCGGCATTCAATCTCACATCGAGATCGAGCAGAGCGTGCCGCTGCGCGGCATCTCTGGAATAGCCGTGCTCATCCAGCCGCCTCGACAGATGATCGAACATCCTCGACGCCATCTGCAGCGCTCGGTCGGGCAGGGATGCCGCGTCATGCGCGATGCGCACGTAGGTGTCGATGTCGGCATGCAGGTCGGCGCCGAGTTCCTCGGCCTGGCTCACGCGGCTGTAGTGAGTGAGATACACGGCGCGCGGCTTGCACTTCATGATGCGCGTCACCGAGGCGTGCAGTTGAGCGGGATCGAATTGCGACGGCGACGAGGTGGGAAAGATGAACGCACGGCCGGCGACATCGAACTCCCGGTAACTGATGCCGAAGGTGTCTCCGGCGAAAAGGTCGCCCGCATCGCGGTCCACGATGCAGACATGGTGAAGCGCGTGCCCCGGCGTGTGCAGGAATTCGAAGCTGCGCCTTCCCAACCGGACGCGATGGCCGTCCTCGACCGCGACCACGCGCGCGGCCGGTATCGGCAGAATTTCGCCATAGTGCTCCCTTAACATACGCTCGCCGTACACCGCCGTGGCGGCCGCAACGAGTTTCGTCGGATCGATCATGTGCGCGGCGCCGCGCGGATGCACCAGGACTTGCGCGCGCGGCAACGCCGCCGCCAGCCGGCCGGCGCCGGCCGCATGATCCAGATGCACATGCGTGAGGAATATGTAGTCCACATCGGCCGCATCGATCCCTTCGGCGGCGAGGGCGTCGAGCAGCTTCGGCACCGAGAGCTCGGTGCCGGCATCGACGAACGCAGCGCGGCCGTCATCGATGATGAGGTGGCTGGCATCGAGGCGCCGGCGCAGATACTCGGTGTCGACCGCAAAAATGCCCTCCCCAACGCGCTCGTATGATGCTGCCATTCAGGGCGACGCCAGCCGGTGCTCAAGCTCCTCGAGTTCCGCCGTGGCGTCCGCATCCTCGGGCCGGTCGTGCTCGAGCACGCGGCGCAATGCCTGTAATGCGGTATCCTTCAAATGGGCAAAGGCACTTGCATAGTGGACGCGCCAGTCCGCGATCAGTTCCGGCTCTAGAAGCTGGTAATCGCGGCCGTTGACGACGGCATCGAGCACCATGGCGCACAGCGCGAGCTGCTGCACCCTGGCCCAGGACAAGCTGGGCGCCGACGAACCTTCCGCGAAACAGCGGCGCAGGTAGGCGGGCGGATCCGCGCTCGCAATGTCGTCGAGCTGATCGCCGACGGCGAAGGCCTTAAAAAGGTGCTCGAAGCTTGCCATGGTTCGCATTATCCTCGTCACGGAACAACTTAGGAACCTTGATGGCTCGAATTTACCGGGTCCTGGCGTTGATCGCGGCGCTGCTGTGCGGGTCGCCGATCATCTGCGCGCGCGCGGTCCGTGGCGGCATTGTGTCGGACAATATTCCGGACGCGCCCGCGGCTCTGGCCGAGAAGCTGGATGCTTATTTGAGCGGGCGCCAGGTGAGGCTGCTCGGCTGGTCTGCGAGCGGCGGCCTGTTTATCCTCACGCGTTTCGGGGATGTCGACGAGCTGCATCTGGTCGAACACGCGGGCGCGGCACGGCGCCAGCTCACCTTCCTGCGCGAACCAGTCACTGACGCGGCGTTCTCCGCCGATCCGAATCGCGGCGGCCTGGTGTATTTCAGCGATCCGGATGGCAAGGAAAACGCCCAGCTCTACTATCAGCGCGCCGGAGATCCCGGTGCGAAACTGCTCACGGACGGCAAATCCTTGAACAGCAACGCCGTGTGGTCGAACTTCAGCCATGAAATCGCCTTCTCCACCACCGCGCGCGGCGCCAGCCGCGACATCGAGGTCGTCGATCCCGAGTCGGGTGCCCTGCCGCGCCTTGTGTTGAGCGGCGACGGCGCCGCGTGGGTTGCGCTCGATTGGTCGCCGGACGACAGAAAACTCCTGGTGTTGAAATCCGTCGCCTTCGGCGAAGGCTATCTGTATGTCGTGGACCTCGGCAGCGGGCAGAAGCGCGAGGTGGAACCGGCGCCCGGCAAGGTGAGAATCGCCGGCGCGCGCTTCTCGCGCGACGGACAGGCTGTTTACCTGATCTCGGACCGCGACAGCGAATTCGCGCAGCTACGCTCCGTGAATCTGTTTACCGGCGACAAGAAAGTGCTCTCCGGGCCCATCCCCTGGGACGTGCAAGAGCTGGCCATTGCGCGCGACGGCCAATATCTAGCCTTCGTCAGCAATGAGCGCGGAGTGGACAAACTCAACTTGGTCGACCTGCGGGCGCACCAGGATCTGACGCCGCCGAAGCTTCCCGCGGACGGCGTGCTCGAGTCCTTGAGCTTCGATCCCGACGGCAAGCGCCTGGCATTCAGCTTCGCGGCGAACAACCGGCCGCGCGATGCCTATGTACTCGACGTGGCCGGCAACCGCCTGGAAGCCTGGACGCAGAGCGAACCCGGCCCGCTGAACGTTGCGAATTTCGTCACTCCGCGACTGCTGCAGTTTCCGACCTTCGACCAGCAGGACGGCCGGCCCCGCCAGATTCCCGTGTACGTCTACCAGCCCGCGGCTCCCGGCCCACACCCGGTGTTGATTGCTCTCGAGGACGGGCCGCCGTCGCAGTTTCGCCCAGGTTATGAGCCTTGGTACCAGTATCTGGTGAACGAGCTCGGCTTTGCCGTGGTCGCGCCCAACTTGCGCGGCGCGTCCGGCTACGGCAAGGCGTACCGCACGCTCGGCAGCGGCATGTTGCGCGAGGACGCCGTCAAGGATTTGGGCGCGCTGCTCGTGTGGCTGGGCGCGCAACCCGAGTTCGACGCCAAGCATGTGGTGATCTGCGGGAATTATTACGGAGGCTCTCTGGCGCTCGCGGCGCTGGTGAACTACAGCGAGCGCCTGCGCGGCGGCGTCGACTTCGGCGGAATCACCGACTTCATCGGCTTCCTGAGCAATGCCGCGCCGTACGACCAGGCCGGCGAGCGCGCGCAGTTCGGCGACGAGCGGGATCCCGACGCGCGGGCCTACTTGAGGCGCATATCGCCGCTGACCAACGCGGATCGAATCGCGCGACCCGTGCTCATCGTGCACGGCCGGAACGATGTGCGAGTGGCGGCCGCTCAAGCCGAGCAACTGCTCAATACGCTGCGTAGCCGCGGCGGTGTGGTGTGGTATCTACAGGCCGACGAAGGCCGCGCCTTTCGATCCCGGGCGGATCGGGATGCCTACTATCAAGCGTTCGCGCAATTCCTGCAGTCGCTGCGTTAGCAGCGGCCGCAAGCGAATTTACTTGCTTTCCGTCGTTGCCGTTGCCAGCGGCGAGGGCTGGCTGGCGAAATACTCGGCCGCGATCTTGACGTCCTCATCGGTCGTGAGCAACTTCGACATGCCGTTCATGACCACGTTCTGGCGCCGGCCATTTCGGTAGGCGATGAGCGCCTGTTCGAGGTAGTCTTCGTGCTGTCCCGCCAGCACCGGGGGCTTCGGATTCAACGGCGCATCGACTCCGAGGCCGCTCGCGCCGTGGCAGGCGGCACAGGCCATGACCTGCTTCGGGGCGGCATTCGCGGCCGCGGCGCCGGCCTTCACCGGCTCGGGACCTTGCAGGTAGGCCGCAATATCGGCGATATCCTGATCCGACAGCGACCATGCCTGCGCATGCATGGTCGGATGCGGGCGCTGGCCGTCCCGGTACTCCTGCAGCGCGGCGGTGATGTACTCGGCGGACTGATGGCGCAGCTTCGGCACTTCGTAGTCCGGATAGGCGTTTCTGTAATTCTCGATTCCGTGGCAACCGTAGCAGGTATAAAACTTCTTCTCGCCGACGGCCGGGTCGCCGGCGGCGCGCGCGGCATGGGGCAGGCTTAACGCAAAGGCCGCGGCGCCAGCCACCCAAGCCAGGGCATTCGATCGAAAAAACATCCAGCGTCTCCGGATCACGGGGTAGGGAATTGGCGCTGATGTTAAAGAGTGGGCGTGCAAATTGCTACCGACACGTGGATTCGGGCGAGGCCGGCCCAGTTCACGCCGCTTGGTCGCGCTTTCGAATATGCACCAGCAGCAGCGAGATCGCGGCGGGGGTGAGGCCCGGAATGCGCGCGGCCTGCCCCAGCGTTTCCGGACGCACCTCGCGCAAACATTGGCGCGCCTCGTTCGAGAGTCCACCCACATCCGCATAGTCGATGTCGGGCGGCAGGCGCAGCTCTTCGTGGCGTTGCTGGCGGCCGATCTCCTCGCTCTGGCGCTTGAGATACCCGGCGTACTTCGCCTGCACCTCGACTTGCAGTCGCACCTGCTCGGCCAAGCGCTCATCGCCGCGCCAGGCATCGCCCGACCCGCCCTCTCTCAGGGCCGAAGGCAGATCAGCGTATGCCAGCTCCGGCCGGCGCAATAAATCGAAGGCGCGCGCCTCGCGCGACAATGCCGCATGCACCTCGCCGGGATGGATGACGGCGGCGGATAGCCGCGCGATTTCCTGCTCGACGGCGGCGCGCTTGTCGGTGAAGAATGACCACCGCTCATCATCGACCAGGCCCAGCGCGCGTGCCTGTTCGGTCAAGCGCAGATCGGCATTGTCCTCGCGCAAGCTCAGGCGGTACTCCGCGCGGCTGGTGAACATGCGGTACGGCTCCGGCGCGCCGCGCGTGATCAGGTCATCGACCAGCACGCCCAAATATGCTTCGCTGCGCTTCGGCCACCAGGCCGGCCGGCCGCAGGCGAGCAGCGCCGCGTTGACTCCGGCCAGCAGGCCCTGCGCGGCGGCCTCTTCATAACCGGTGGTGCCGTTGATCTGGCCCGCAAAAAACAAGCCTGCGATGAGCTTGCTCTGCAGGCTATGGTGCAAATCGCGCGGATCGAAGAAATCGTACTCGATGGCATATCCCGGCCGCGTGATGTGCGCGCGCTCGAAGCCGCGGATGCTGCGGACGAATTCGCACTGAACGTCGAAGGGCAGGCTGGTGGAAATCCCGTTGGGATAAATTTCCGGAGTATCCAGACCCTCGGGCTCGACGAAGATCTGATGCGATTGCCGGTCCGCGAAGCGCACCACCTTGTCCTCCACGGACGGGCAATAGCGCGGACCGGCGCCCTCGATCAGGCCGGTGAACATGGGCGAGCGCGCGGTGGCGCCGCGAATGATGTCGTGAGTGCGCGGATTGGTGGCCGTGATGTGGCAGGGCAGCTGGCGAGGATGCAACTCGCGCCGTCCGAGGAAAGAGAACACCGGCCGCGGATCGTCGCTGTGCTGCTGTTGCAGAATCGAGAAATCGATGCTGCGCCCGTCGATGCGCGGGGGCGTGCCGGTTTTCAGGCGCCCGACGCGCAAGCGCAGCTCTCGCAAGCGCGCTGCCAGGCGGTTGGACGGCGGCTCGCCGGCCCTGCCGCCCGCATGGCTTTCCAAGCCCACATGAATCCTGCCGGCGAGGAAGGTTCCGACGGTGAGCACCACGGCGCGCGCGCGAAATTCGACGCCGCTCTGGGTTGCCACACCCACCACTCGGTCGCCCTCGAGGATCAGATCGGCCGCCTCTTGCTGGAACAATTGCAGATGCTCTTGGGATTCGAGCGCACGGCGGATGGCAAGCTTGTAGAGCCGCCGATCGGCTTGCGCGCGCGTGGCGCGCACGGCCGGTCCCTTGCTGGCATTCAGCGTGCGGAATTGGATGCCGGCAAGGTCCGCCGCCATCGCCATGGCCCCGCCCAGGGCGTCAATTTCCTTCACCAGATGGCCCTTGCCGATGCCGCCGATGGCCGGGTTGCAGCTCATCTGCCCCAGGGTCTCGATGCTGTGCGTGAGCAGCAGGGTGTGGAGGCCCATGCGCGCGGATGCGAGGGCCGCCTCGGTGCCGGCGTGGCCGCCGCCGATGACGATGACGTCGAATTCCGAGCTGAAACGCATCACGCTGAATCTACTGATTATTTCTAAGGAGGCGGGTACTCTAAACGGCTGGCGGCAAAAGCACCAGGGAACCTCTGGCGGTGCGCCGGATACTAAGCTGTACCCTCAACCTAAGGAGTCGCAATGAACGTCAGCCGTCCGCTCTGCGCCGCAGTGCTGCTCGCGTGCTCGCTCAACCCAGCGGCGCGCGCCGGGAGCGGCGATTTGACCATAGGCCAGCCCGCGCCGAATTTCAGCGCCGTGGACAGCAAGGGTGTTTCCCACAGCTTGAGCGAATATCGCGGCAAGCCCGTGGTCCTGGAGTGGACCAACGCCGATTGTCCCTTTACCCGCAAGCACTACACCAGCGGCAACATGCAGAGCGTGCAAGCCTTGGCGCAGCGCGACGGGGTGGTATGGCTCAGCGTGATTTCTTCTGCGCCGGGCAAGCAGGGATATGTCGACGGTGCCGGTGCGGATGCACTGACCCGGAACCGCGGCGCCACCCCTGCGGCCGTGCTGCTCGACCCGAGCGGAACCGTTGCCCACCTGTACCATGCGAAAACCACGCCGCACATGTACGTGATCGATCGGGACGGGACCTTGAAATACATGGGCGGCATGGACAGCATCGCCAGTACCGACGTGGGCGATATCGCCGGCGCCGAGCCCTATCTGAAGGAGGCCATGCTGGCCGTGGTCGATAACAAGCCGGTGCCGCACCCGGTGACCAAGCCCTACGGCTGCTCGATCAAGTACCCAGGAACGGAAGGCTGAGGGCTATTCGAGCGCCACGGGAATGCCGGCGAATTTGCCGCGCCAGGCTAAGGGCCCGCTGTCATGCACGGATTCCCCGTCACAACTCACCGCGACCGTGACCGGCATGTCGCGCACCTCGAATTCATACACCGCCTCCATGCCGAGCTCGGGAAAGGCGACTACCTTGCTTGCACGAATGGCATTGGACACCAAGAAGGCCGCCCCGCCGACCGCGATCAAATAGGCGCAGCGGAACTTGGCGATTGTCCGCAGCGTCTCCGGCCCGCGCTCCGCCTTACCGACCATCGCCAGCAGCCCGCCCTTCCCCAGCATGGTTTCCGTGAAGCGATCCATGCGGTTTGCCGTGGTGGGACCTGCAGGACCCACGATTTCTCCGCCCACCGGATCCATCAGGCGCTCGCCGGGTTTCCAGGTCTCGATTTGCGCGCGCGTCAATCCCTCCAGCGAGACGCGCTGCGCGCTTGACGAACACCACCACGATGCCCGTATCCTGGCATAGCGGCCGATGTCCTTCGGCGCACATGCGGCTATTGGTGAGAATCTGCGCGATGGCATCGCGCGCCGCGGGGCTTTGCTCGCACGTATAGGCGCGCCCCATCGCCTGGATGAAATCCGGGGTGTGGTAGTAGGAAATGTACTGCAGGGCATCGGCGACGCTCGCAATCACATCCTCTTCGCATATCACCGTCATGGGCAAACCGCCATGGGTCAATCCCGCGCCTTAAAGTCGAACTGGACCGCAAATCTAACAATTCGCAGGCTGCTGTGGATAGTGAATCCCCTACAATCGCTGCACATGAGAATCCTGGCAGTGGCATTGATCGGATGGTGCGCATCGGCATTCTGCTCATCGGCTTTCGCGGCGACACTGCCGCTGCATGACTGCCGGCTCGAGCATCCTCTGGCCTTGAATTCCGTCGCCGCGCGCTGCGGCACTCTGCGCGTCGCCGAGGACCCGGCGCATCCCACGGGCGCGGCCATCGACTTGAGCGTGGCGGTGGTGCCGGCGCTGGATCGCCGCTCCGCGGCGGCGCCGTTGTTCCTGCTGGCCGGCGGTCCCGGGCAAAGCGCGCAAGGTTTGTATGCGAGCTTCGCGGGTGCCTTTGCGCGCATCAACCGCGAGCACGCCATCGTGCTCGTCGATCAACGCGGCACGGGAAAATCCGCGCCGTTGTCCTGCGACTATCCAGAAGACTGGCAGGAACTCAGCGACGATTTGCCTACGCTGCGCCAGGCGACCACAAAGTGCCTGGCCAAGTTCGGGCCGCGGGTGCGCTTCTACACCACCAGCGCCGCGGTGCAGGATCTGGACGAGGTGCGCCAGGCGCTCGGGCTGGGGCAGATTGATCTCTACGGCTCCTCTTACGGCACACGCGTGGCCGAACTTTATATGCGCCGATATCCGGCCAACGTGCATGCCGCCATCCTGGACGGGGTGGTTGATCCTGAGAAGCCGATCGGGCCCGATACCCCGATGGATGGCGAGGCAGCCTTGAATCTCATCATGGCCCGCTGTAAGGACAACCGCGATTGCGCGGCCGCCTACCCCAACTTGCCGCAGGATCTTGCTGCCCTGCGCCGCCGGTTCGGGCCGGACCAGCAGAGTCTCACCCTGGACGATCCCAGCAGCGGTAATCCGCGGCAGATAGAATTCAATCGCAGCATGCTGAGCGCGGCTTTAAGATTTCTATCGTATGGCGCGGCCTCGGCGTCGCTGTTGCCGGCGCTCATTCATCAGGGCGCCGCCGGCAATCTTCGGCCTCTGGCCTCACAGACCATCATGGTGGCGCGGCAGGTCGGCGATCAATTGGCGAGCGGCATGCAGAACAGCGTGGTGTGCAGCGAGGATGTGCCGTTCTATGCATCGTCAGCCATCGACCGCGGGCGGCTCGCCGCGACCTACGAGGGACTGGATCAGCTGGATGGGCTCAGCGAGATTTGCAAACTCTGGCCGCAGGGTCCGGTGGATGCGGATCTGCACAGCCCGTTGCGCAGCGCCATTCCCACGCTGCTGCTGTCCGGCGAGGCTGATCCGGTCACGCCGCCGCGCGACGCCGAGCGTCTCGCGCAGGGCCTGCTTCACCATCGCCACCTGGTGCTGGCCGGCGAAGGACACGGTCAGCTGGCCACCGGATGCATGCCGCGGCTCATGGCCGAGTTCTTGAGCGATGTGCCGCCGGAAAGGCTCGACGCGGACTGCTTGAAGCAGCAAGCGCCGCCCGCTTTCTTCGTCAGTTTGACCGGGCCGGCTCCATGATCGAGGCGACCGCGCTGTGCAAGCGTTTCGGCGAAATCGAGGCGGTCCGCGGCGTGTCCTTCATTGCGCGCGACGGTGAAATCACCGGTCTGCTCGGCCCGAACGGCGCCGGCAAGTCCACCTGCCTGCGCCTGCTGTACGGAGTTCTGGCCCCGGACAGCGGCAGCGCCCGCATCGACGGTCTCGACATTCGCGGCGAAACCTCGGCGGCGCGTGCCCACCTAGGCGTGCTGCCGCACGCCGCCGGGCTGTACGGCAATCTGACGGCGCGCGAGAACATCGCTTACTTCGCGGCCTTGCACGGGCTCGGCGCAGAGCGCTCGCGGCGCCGCACTGGCGAATTGCTGCGCACTTTCGGCATGGAAGACTATGCCGACCGGCGCGCCAAGGGATTCTCGCAGGGGCAACGCATCAAGGTCGCGCTGGCGCGGGCACTGGTGCATGAGCCGCAAAATCTCATTCTCGACGAGCCGACCAACGGCCTCGACGTCATGGCGATCCGCAATGTGCGCGACCTGCTGCGCGCGCTAAAGGCGCAGGGCCGCTGCATTCTGTTCTCCTCGCATGTCATGCAAGAGGTGGCGGCGCTGTGCGACCGGGTCATCATCATCGGGCATGGGCGCGTGCTGGCGGACGATGCTCCGCAGGCGATTCGCGAGCGCAGCGGCGCGAGTTCCCTGGAAGAAGCCTTCCTGCACGTGCTCGGCGATGCGCAGGGCGTGAATTGATGCGCGCCCTGTTCACGGTGTTCCGCAAGGAGTTTCTGGAAAATTTGCGCGATCGCCGCACGCTGCTCTCAGCCCTGCTGTTCGGCCCGCTGTTCGGCCCGCTGCTGTTCGGCGCCATGGTGACCCGGATCCTCGATCAGAACGTGGTGGAGTCGGACCAGCCGCTGAAGCTCGTCATCTCGGGAGCCGAACGCGCCCCGGGGCTGTCGAGCTATCTCGAATCGCAGGGCGTGAAGCTGCGCAAAATCTCCCTGTCGGAGGACGCCGCGCGCGCCGCCGTGCACAGTGGCGCCGAGCAGGTCATCCTGATCGTGCCCGAGGAGTACGCCAAGCGTTTCGCGGCCGGGCAGCCGGCGCCGTTGCTGCTGGTTGCCGACAGCGCGGATTCCCAGACCCGCAAGATCGCGGACCGCGCGCGCGCCGTTCTGGCGAATTACGGCAGCGGCATCGCGCAACGCCGGCTGCAAGTCAGGGGCATCGATCCCTTGCTGGCGCTGCCCGTGGCGGTCGACGAAATCGACGTGGCGACACCGGCGGCCCGAGCGGTGGTCGTACTGGGATTCATGACCTACTTCGTGCTGTTCGCGGTGCTGATGGGCGGGCTGTACCTGGCCATCGATTCCACCGCGGGCGAGCGCGAGCGCGGATCCTTGGAAGCGCTGCTGAGCCTGCCGGTGGCGCGCGCAGCATTGCTCGGCGGCAAGGTTCTCGCCACCTGCGCGTTCATGTGCTTGGGGCTGGGCCTGAATCTCACGGCCTTCGTGTGCGTGTTTCATTTCGTTCCGCTCGAACGGCTCGGCATGAGTTCGAACCTGGGACCTGCCACCGCGCTCGGCTTGTTCGCGATCTGCCTGCCCTTTGTGCCTCTCGGGGCCGCGCTGATGACATTCGTCGCCTCCTTCACCCGCAGCTATCGGGAGGCGCAAACCTATCTGGCGTCGGTGCTACTGGTGCCCACCCTGCCGATCGCCTTTGCCAGCATTTATTCCTTGCGAACCCATCGCTCGCTGATGTTCATCCCTTCCTTGAGCCAGCACCTGTTGATGACCAGCCTGCTCAAGGACGAACCCATCGAATGGCAGGACATTCTGGTATCCACCGCAGTGTCGCTGGTTGCGGCCTTGGCATTGATGGTGCTGACCGCAAGGCATTGGCGACGTGAAACCATGCTGGGGTAACAGCCTGTTTAGAGGGGACCTCCCGGTGACATAATCTGCTATAGTCGGGTAGTTCGAAAGTTGGCATTGACCCGGGAGCAAGGGGGCTGGAATGACCGACTCGCCGCACGCAAGAGCAAACATTTTCGCGTTGCTGATCCTGACGCTGTCCGCGGTCACCATGCTGTGGCTGTTCTGGCATTACCCTCTTGGAACGGCAATCGCCACGCTCGCGGTACTAGGAGTGCTCGGCATCTGCGTCCGCCTGGCAAGATCGGTCGACCCGCCAACCGGCGTTTCCACTTTGAAGCGGGGCTAGCCGCTACCTTCTTACTTCAAAGGCAACCTTGCTCGTGAGGGTGCCGGCAGCCTACGCGCACGGTCGATCGGCCAGCCGTCAGGGAATAGTCGGAATTATCCTCAGATATTGATTGGTAGTACCCGTGTCACTGTCGCCCTCCATGAAGGGAAGCCCATAGACAACTACCGCGGCGGACTCGACGAGAGCTTCCGGCAGCGAAGCAACGATTTTCCATTCGTTCGTGTACGGGTTGTATGCCTGCACAGTGGTCTCGTTCTTGGTGCCGTTGTTGCCGCCGAAGACATACAGCTGCCCGTTTAAGGAGACGCTGGCGGCACTTTGAACGGGGACTTTCATCGGCGCGAGAGTAGTCCAGCTATTGGTTGCCGGATTGTAGACCTCGAGCACCCCGGTGACGCTGCCGCTCCCATCGATTCCGCCCGCAACATAAAACAGACCGTTGATTACTCCGAAGGCGGGACTGCCATGCGCACTGTTGGAACCCGTCAGACTGGTCCAGCTGTTTGTCCCAGGATTGTAAACATCCAATAGATTTGTCCACCCGGTAAACCCGTTGCACGCAGTGGTAACGTACAGCAAGCTGTTAATGACGCCCGTTGCGCCGCACGCGCTGAGATGTGACAGCGAGGCGAGAGTCGTCCAAGTGTTGGACAGAGGGTCGAACATAAGCAGCGTGTTCGTGGGAAGTGAACCATTCCAACCGCCGGCAACGTACAACTGACTATTAATAACGCCCGCTCCGTCCCCTTGGTACAAAGTGAGAGGCATGCTCGCCAAAAGCGTCCATGTATTGGATTCTGGATTGAACGCTTGCAGCATCGATGTCGGCACGCCGGCGCTATAACCACCTGATACGTAAATGAGCCCGTTGATCGATTCCGTTTCCGCCAAGCGGTTTGGATAGGGCGGCGGCGCCAAGGATACCGGGCTCGCGGCGTAAGCAGGGACGCCAATCAGATAACCCACCAGAATTCCGACACACGCTCGGCAAACGCCTGCGATTCTCGGTGTTGAGACCTTCATTGTGTGACCTCCCTGTCAACAGTTCATTCTTCTTGCGGTCATTTAGACGCCGAGGAATTGGAATATGCAAGTCATTTCTTCTTTGTCGCTACGTCGAAGCTACTTTCCGATACAGAAGCTGCCGAAGATCTCTCCGAGCAGATCATCGCTGCTGAACTCACCGGTGATCTCGCCCAGCGAACGCTGCGCGAGCCGCAAGTCGTCGGCGAACAACTCGATTGCCTTATCCTCGCGCAATGCCGCCGCGGCGCTTTGCACATGAGCGTGGGCCTTCGACAGCGCGTCCAGATGCCGCCGCCGCGCGGACAGCGCGCCGGACTCGAGGACTTGGAAACCGGCGCTCGACTTCAGATGCTCGCGCAGCAGATCGAGGCCTGCGCCGGTGGCGGCGCTCAAGAAAATCTGCGCGGGCGCAGCCGGCTGCGGGACGGCGGCTTCGGCATGCGCAGCAATATTGGTCAGATCGATTTTGTTGAAAGCGAGGGTCACCGGAATACCCTGCGGCAGCTGCGCGAGTTCCGCTGTCAGAAGCGCGGGCGTGTTCTGCTCCGCCAGGCTGGCGTCGACGACGTAGATCACCCGGTCGGCGCGCTGCATCTCGTCCTTGGCTCGGCGGATGCCCTCGGCTTCCACCACATCGGCGGCCGCCCGCAGGCCTGCAGTATCGACCAGATTCACGCTCAGGCCGCCGAGCTGCACCTGCTGGCGCAATAGATCGCGGGTCGTGCCGGGAAGATTCGTGACGATCGCGACCTCATTGCCCGCGAGCCGATTCAGCAGGCTCGATTTTCCGGCGTTCGGCCGCCCGGCAATCACCACGTTCAAGCCCTCTCGCAGCAGCGTCCCCTGGCGCGCCGC
>Ga0302320_10019584_pt1 | contig 13562 bp, 9 predicted proteins | sample Bog_T0_3_FD_202130 | JGI IMG/M metagenome (GOLD analysis project Ga0302320, IMG submission 202130) | Peat permafrost microbial communities from Stordalen Mire near Abisko, Sweden - Bog_T0_3 | ecosystem: Environmental > Terrestrial > Soil > Wetlands > Peat | place: Sweden: Abisko, Stordalen Mire...
TGAACACCGGCGCTCGCGTTACTTACGCTATGGGGAAGGACGACGAGGCTCCCGAGCACTTCGGCATCCTGCACGCCGGGTCGCTCAGCCCCCGCAAAGCCATCTGGACACTGGCCGTCATCTCGGCCGTCATCGGCGTCATCGCCGTTATTCTGGTGTTCGGGGATGCAAGTGCACCTACTGATGCAGCGATTGCTGCGTTGCCTCATGGCATCTTTTCAAATTTCGGCTACCTCTCGCACGACCAGTTGGCTGCGCTGCCCAACTCGTTACTGACTATCACGCTGACCTCCAACTTCGGCACTTTTATCCTGTATGCACTGAGCTGCTTATTGTGCATCATTGCCTACCACAGGCGCCATGACTACAGCGTGGTTCGCCACCTGCTCATCCCTGGCTTCGGGCTCCTTGCAAACATTGTCTGCATGGCCTTTTACTTGATCAGCCCGGTCTTCGGCTTGGGTACATTCAAGGAACCGCTGCTGGCACTGGGCATCTCCGCCGCCTGGGGTATCTACGGAGCTTATTACTTCGTCCGCTCCTCTAAGACCAAAGGTAAGGCTGTACTGCTCAAAGCTAAATAAGCCAAACAATCATACACGGCCAAACAGCACTCCCCAGGTGGCATCTCCGCTCAACCTCTTCGTTGAAACGAGCGCAAGATTGTCACTTCGGGAGTCGGGCTCGACTTTTCATCGACGGCGGTACGACGTGACTGTGCCGCTGCAACCCGCCGGTCGGAAACACCCAGCGGGAATTCTGCTGCGCCTGTGTCAGAGGAACTATTGACGAGGCCAGGAAGGCGAATGGAAGTGAACTGTGGATGTTCTGTCGAAGGCCGTTCGTTGGCTTTCTACCGGCGATCAGCTACAAGGCGGCCACTCGGATCAGAGAGACAGTTCGGGACTGGAGGCGAAGGGCGTGGGGAACCTCGCTGACGCCGACCGGGGTGGCGGAGCGGCTCAATCCGGCGGTGCGCGGATGGGTGGCTTACTACGGCCGGTTCTACCGCTCGAAGTGTCTGGATATTCCGGGCCACTATCTCACCGAGTCCTGAGTGCGATGGGCGATGCGGAAATACAAGGGATTCCGGCGAAAGTGGGGCAAGGCATATGGACCTCAACCAGCAACGCACGCTGATGTTCGACGCCACATTGCTCAAGCCCGGAGAGAACGCGATGCGCTTCATTGTTCCTGGAGGCGATCTGCAAAGCGGCGCGGTGTGGGACTACCTCCGCCTCGAACTCGAAGACAATCACTAGCGCAATATTTCAACTTCTCTGTAGCAGATTGCAGATGTTGAAATCAGTCCGATCTCGATTGGGAGCACAATTATGAACGGTAGATTCACACGCAGGCACTTTGCAAGAATGGCGACTGCGGCTGCGGTTGCCGCAGGTCTTACGAATTCGCACACCGCTGCTCTGTTCGCACAGAACGTGCCGCAGCAGGTGGAAGATCCCACCGTCGCCAAACAGGAGGACGTCATCGGAAAGCCCAGTTCCAACGCACCTGGAGATCTGTGGCCGGGCAAGGACTCGCCGGAGCTGGTTGCAGCGGCACTGGCTGGTCTGCCTGCGCTTCCGGCTGGGCCGTTCCAGCCGACGTGGGATTCGATCCAGCAGAACTACACAGACCCCGGGTGGTTTCGCGACGCCAAGTTCGGCATCATGATGCACTGGGGAATCTACTCTGTGCCAGCGCACGCTAGCGAGTGGTACGTCCGCTATATGTACGGCGGCAATGCAGACGTGATGCAGTGGCACACCGAGCACTACGGGCCGCCAACCAAGTTTGGCTATAAAGATTTTCTGCCGATGTACACGGCGGCCAAGTGGGAGCCGGATGCCTGGGCGCAGCTCTTCAAGAACGCCGGTGCAAAGTACGTTCTCGCGCCGGGAGAGCATCACGACGGATTCTCCAACTGGGACAGCGCGATCAATCCATACAACGCCATGAACTATGGGCCACACCGCGATCTGGACGGCGACCTCATCAAGGCGCTGCGCAAGGTTGGGCTGAAGACGGGAATCTCCGATCACTCGGCGTTCCACTTCGTATTCATTCCTGCGCTTGCGGGCAGCGATCACTACGATCCGAAGTGGGCGAACTTCTACAACGTCGCCGACAAGAGCAATGCGGCGCGCACGAAGTTCATGCACGACTGGGTGGCCAAGCGCATCGAGACGATTGATAAGTATCAACCCGATATGCTTTGGTTCGACATGGCAACTCAGCATGACTGGGACCCGCTGAAGACTCAGGTTTCGGCGTACTACTTCAATCGCGCGCGGCAATGGGGCAAGCAGGTGGGCGTCAGCGCCAAGCAGGCCGCGTGGGTCAGCGGGCAGATTATGGACTACGAGCGCGAGGGACGCGCGCCACTGGAGCTGACCGACTGGATCTGGCAGCCGGACGATCCCATCACTGACAAGTTCGGCTATGTTACCGAGCAAAAACCATACAAGCCAGACCAGTTCGTCTGGAAGATCGTCGAGAACACGAGCAAGAACGGGAACCTTCTGCTGAACATTTCGCCGCGCGCCGATGGAACGATTCCGCAGGAGCAGCAGGATGTGCTTCTTGCGATCGGCAGGTGGCTGGCGGTGAATGGCGAGGCGATCTACTCTACGCGGCCGTGGACGAAGTTCGGCGAAGGGCCGGTGGCCGATGCGGCTGCTGCGGCAATGGTTGCGATTCGAGCGAAGGGCAACTTTGCAGGACGACTCAACGGCCAGAATCTTGGCGGCGACGGAGTGGGTGGAGGCGGAATCTCGCGCAATGGATATACGGCCAAAGACATTCGCTTCACCACGCACGGCAACACGCTCTACGCAACGGTGATGAACTGGCCGGGCGACGAGCCGGTGACAATTGCGTCGCTGCCTGCGGGAGCGTCGGGACACGGAAGAGTCGAGCGGGTCGAGCTGCTCGGCCATGCAGGGCCGTTGCAATTCACGCAGGATGCGCAGGGGGTGAAGGTGCAGTTCCCATCGGAGAAACCCTGCGACTTTGTCTACTCGCTGAAGATTTCAGGACTGAAGCTGACATGACTCAACGGACAGGAGCGACACGCAATGGCCAGCCGATTCACACGCCGCAAATTTCCGGAGAGATCCGCGTTGCTTGCCGCTGCTTGCACAAGCGCGCCACTGTGGCAATCGCACGCTGGCGCACAAGCTGCATCGACAAGTTCCGCCGCGCCACTTCCCGCGATTGCGCTGGGGCCGTTCAAGGGAAGCCGCGATTCGCTCAATGCCTACTACATGCCGGACTGGTTTGCCGACGCCGAGTTCGGCATCTGGAACCACTGGGGGCCGCAATCCGCAGCCGAGTACGGCGACCAGTATGTTGGTGCTGGTTTATCGAGTCCGGATCGTATGTTTCCCCGGCCTCAGCGCGACTTCAATCCATCCGTTGACGCTGTGAACAGCGACGGCTGCTCCGTCAATCTCCAGAACATCGCTGGCATGGACTGAACGAAGTCGAAGCTTGGCATGCACGTTGGCGGGAACGACGCAGCTAATCTCTGTTCGGCCCACGCTCTTCATCGTCCACTCCATCTCTACCGGGCCGAACTCGGTGACGCATATGCCCTTTGCCCAATCAAGGCCGGAGAAGCGTGGCTCAATCAAGATTGTTCGCAGATCGACAGGACCCTCTCTGCGCGCACCCAAAACATATGCCGTCAGGAAATAGCCAGGGTGAATGCCGTAGATATGAACCTTGGACCCGCCGCTATTTTCTAACCCCTCCCAGGTCGTCTGCCATTCGGAGTCGACTTGATTTTTCCAGCCAGTCCTCATGAGATGTAGAGCTTCAGTCTCGTGCTGCTCCTCCTCCATCTCGTACAGCATTCGGAAGAGGTAATAATGCGACATCGATTCGCTCACTTCTTCCCGATGGTTCAGAACCCACTTTCTGACCGAGGCGAGGCGTTCCGGCGGAACGACTCTGCTGTAGAGCGCGAACAGATTGGCCTGAGCCGTAGGATGGAAGCGGCCATCGACGATGGGCCCAGCAAACTTGTGCCCCTGCTGCAAGCTAATCTGCGAGCCCGGCCCGAAGAGAGCACTGTCATAGGCTCCTTCCGACTCGTTCCACAACAACTCATTGAAGGCCGACTGCAAACGCTGCGCTTCTTGCGCAAGCATCTGCGCGACACTCTGTCTGCCGATGCTGCTGGCAAGCACTGAGGAGTCGGCGAACATCCGGTAGACCATGGCGTTTAGTCCTGCGCCCTCACAGACCTGGTAGCGCAGAGGATTGTCCCATACTTCCCACTCTCGCGCCTGAACCAGGCCTCGCGCTGTACGCCGCTTGCGGTACCAATCGAGCAGCGTGGTCAACGTGGGCCATAGCTCGCGCACTAACTGCGTGTCGCCGGTGCTCTCCAGATACTCGCGCAACAGCACCACCCAATCGCAAGTGCGGTCTTCCATGATGGCGTGAATGTCAAATCGTTCGGAGCAGCTATGAGCCTTGAGTTGACCGTCCGGCTGCTGGGTGAGAGCGATGCGCCGCAGCAGGCCGCGCAACAGGCGAGCATCACCCCAGTGCGTCTTGCCCTGCTCGTCTGGACCACGCATCATCACCCGTGTGCAATCGAAGGCCGGCGGGCTGTCGTCGGTCCACTCGACACGTTCACGGTCGGCGCAATCGACGTAGGAATCTTCGCTCAGCATCTCAAGCGAGCGGGCGCAGATGCCCCACAGCCGGGTTAGAAAAGTATCGCTGCAGGTGAACGACGCAGCTCGCTCGAAGGGATACCGCACCTCGTAGGCTGCCGCCCGTGTCAGGCGAATCTTCCCTGCCGTAACGTGTAATCGAAGCTTCCGGAAGGCAAAGGTATCGCCGCTCATGTAGGTCTGCAAGCCAGAGCGAGCGATATACGTGCATTTTCCGCTTTCTTCCCTTTGCGGCAAGACGTAGGAGACCTCCAGCGAGCTTCCTTCCTGTGCGTCTAACTCCAACAGGTGAAAGGCCTGCGCGACCTCGGAGAGACTAAGTTCGATCTCGTTCCCCACTGCCAGATCCATCGGTAACGCTGGCGCACCCGAAGACCACGGCCGTTCCGTCTCAAGCTGGAGCGGAGTGCTACGCGGGAAGAATTGGATCTCTTCGCTGCCGGTCACAACAGCAGACGGCCGCCACACAGGTTGCGTCAGATCGGGCTGGGTCCAGTCGGTTGTCTTACGCGCATCAATGTTCTCATTTATCGAGGACCAAGCCTGCGCCCTGGAACCAAAGGACCGTTCCGGCATCGATAGCCAGGACGAATCTGTAGCGATGACCTGCTTCCTTCCACCGAGTGTCAACTCAAGCGCGGCAACAAAGCCGGGATCGTGCTGCATGATGCGCCCTGTGGGGGCATCGCGATGCACGAGAACAACCACAACATTTTGTCCTTGCTGTAGCTTGCTGCAAATATCGCGGCTGTCGTACTCCGGTCGCTGATTCTGATAGCGAGATGGGCCACGACCAATATAGCTGCCGTTGACGTACAACCGATACCGCGTGAAGGCGAAGAGGTGCAGGATCGCGAGCGAAGGAACCGCGGACAACGTGATCTCTTTTGCGAAGACGCAGTGGAGATCCGGTGTAGCGTTTTTAGGCGCTCCGGAGGACGAAGATGCGATATGTGCCGCTGTTCCTTTCGATTCAATCTCTACTAGAGCCGCTGTGACAGACCAGATAATCTGCGCCGATGCCAGCACGGCTGGCTTCCCAGCCGCCGTAACGTGCGCAGCGAAGAGTGTCGCGTGCTCCACGATTGGCGCCGCTGCCGCGGCAGTTCCTCGAATCAGAAACTCTCTACGTTTCAAAATCATTCCCCTATTCCACCACAAAGTGGAAGCATGAGCTCCCAGCAACAGATCGCCCGACAAGTCCGCAGCATGATCGCAAGCCACACCGGACGCCGCCCAAGACCAGCATTCGGGTAGAACGGCTCGACCAAAGCGAGAAGCTAAACCATAGAACCACCTGGATCATCTCATCGAGAAATAACTCCCGACGCGACCTCCGTCCATCCTTCTCAAACCAAACATGAGCCACAAACATCTGCTAAATTATCGCCATCCAGCTCTGCCTGCAAGACGAATCAACCAGTCCGTGGATACAGAACCTGCGCGGAGTTTTTCTTAGGGCTTTGCTGTTGCATGCACGTTCAAAATAATTCGGCGATATGAGGTTAACCGGGGTGAGCCGTCGTCCGTTACGAGGAGAATGATGTGTGCCGTTCCCGTCCCACGACAAGGCCTGGATGTAGGCAGCCATTGGGCACGGCAGACGGCGGTTGGAGTAACCACGGCTGTCGAAGAGTTCGCACCAGTGATGGTGACCGCTGCCATATTCGTACCAGTTCCACCAGCTTCAGCATAGTGAAACCAGGCATAGCGCAGGTGTTGTCCTTCGTCGGGATCATGGCTCAGACTCGCATCGAGTACCACCGGTTGTCCGACTACCGCGTCGATCAGAATCGGAGCGGTTCCCAATTGATGATTCACCTCGACCACAGGGTTGTGGTTGGCATGACGGTAATCTGCAACGGTCCACTGCATCCGCGCCGCGAAGTCGTTCTGGAAGGCTTCGCGCCAGCGCCAGATCGTCGCCTGGTCGGACGTATACTGCTTGCCATCCGTACCAACGACGGTATCCTGCGAGGTCACGCGCGAGCCAGCGTCGCCCCCCTGAGTCCAGATCGCATGAGTCTCTCCATAGGGCATGCGATACAGGTAGCGCCCTCCCCACCCTCCCCAGTCCGGCCTGCGATAGGCGTTCAGCCCATTGTCGATCAGTCCCAGAAATGTCGGCGTATCTCCCTCCATGATGTATGCAAATCGCGGATAGAGCTTGCCCAGAGGGCCCTTGCTTCGGATATTTGCATCGAGCCATTCGTTGGTTACGGTTGTGAAATCCGCGCCCGAGCCATTGCGATAGAAGATGTCTCCGCTGATCCCCGTCCAAGTTGCGTAATAGTAGTCGGCCCCCGTCGGCGTGGAAGGCTGGACGATGTAGAACAAGCCGGGAAATTCGCGCCGCATCCAAGGCCCTGCATCGTCCTGATCGGAGGTGGAGTAGACGCGCAGCTTCTCGACGAACTTCTCCACTTCGTCGGGCGGGCGGCTTGCGCGCACCGTGATAAGCGCCTCGGCCAGCGTGTTTGCGCCTCCCCAGATGCAGATCCAGACAGGTCGGCCATCGGTACGATCCACCGTTCGGATGATCGCCTTCGCTCCATCGGATAGTTCGTCGGCTCCGGTGGCAGCCATGCCATACGCGGACTGACCGGCAAAAACCTTGCTCTCAAGCTCTTCGGCAGTTGGCCACCCGCTAGCATGTAGAAGTAGATTTGGCTGTACCTGCCCGTAGGCTCGAATCAAGGAATGCATGGTTTCGGGATGCACTGCGTTCTTCTGCCAGGTAGAGGTGGTCGCGATCAATGCCTCTAGATCCAGTATGTTCGAGTAGAGAAGTAGACGGACGAAGGACATTTGATCGTCGGGTTCGTTGCCGATGTCACTGATGACGACGACTCGCGGATGCCCGGTGAAGTCGTCGACATGCGATGGAGGCGCCTGGCCTTGCAGCCCGCAGCCGCATACCAATCCAAAGATCGCTAGCGCAACAAGAATCCGTCGAGAGTTTTTGTGCGTGGAATAGAACTTATTCGTTTGCAATCTGAACATCGTACTCTACCTTTGCTGTGAGTTCATTCAGGTCAACATAGCCGACGCGGGTCAGCAACTGAGGACGATATTGTCGAGTGGCGATGGCGGCATACTGCTTCCAATCCTCTACCGCAGATTGCAGATAACGCACCGAAGAGGCACGCCTCTGTGCATCGTGGGTTGCCCCATACGCTGCGAGCTCCGTCGCGCCCATGATCTTATCGGCGTAGTACTCTCCGAGATAAGCCATGGCCCGCAGATCGCCGAGGGTCAGGCGCAACTCCTTGTCGGAACCGGGGCTGGGCATCGCGTCCAGCAGCTTCAGAGCCTGCGTCGCATCCGCGCGCAACTGATCCGCCACCTGCGGCGGTGTGATGCCGGTGGTCGGCGCGCTTTGCAATACCGCGCTCGTGTATTCGCGAATATTCATAATGTCGCTGCCCGGAGTGGTCGCGCCATTCATGAAATCTTTAACCGTATAAAACCCGTGGTGCTTGGGATGGCTCAGGCAGGCCTCTGGAAACCACGCCAGATCGTTGCCGCCGCTCGCCCAGAAGAAGCGGTTGATCTCTGGAATCACCTTCGACGATGCTTCGGACGCGATAAAAAGCTTGTCCGTCGGGACCTCAGGATAGCGCACCGTCAGCGTCCGCTCGAAGAGCGCATCGGGCAGCGATGGGTCGTAGCTCAATCGTCCCCACAGCATGAAGCTGTACCACTGCTTCTTGACTACAAGCTGCGGTGGAGATTCCGGCTCGGTGCCGATATACTCTCGACCCCAGGTATAACCATCTGGCCCCATATTGAAGCCCGCCAACACCTCCGGCCCCGGCAATGCGCGCAGATAGGCCCGCGTATACACCGGATCGCCCCAGCGGAAGCTATAGATGTCGTCGTTGCGCAATTCCATCCAGGTTCGTAGGCTCGACGGCATATCGACCAGATCGCGCTTTGCAAACGGAGGAGCAGCCAGCGAGTACATGTGCGCCGCCGAATACTTGTAACTCAGATCGAACGGCTTGGGATAATCCAGCCATGGCGGTAGAACCTGATTCAAATTCGCCTGATTCATCCGATGAATCAAATCAATCGAACGCTCCGGCTGCAGCTTTCGCACGTCTTCAACTCCAGCGCCATATGTCTTCCTCAGCCACATCTCCTTCGAGTACTCGCCCTGCAGGTTTTGCATACTCTCGCCGGCCGTCACCCCGATCCCGGCAAGCCGCGGATACGTCACAAGCATAGCCCGCACGCTCTTGCGGAAGTAGTCGATGGTGATCGGATTGTCCTGCGCCGCCGTGATGCCATACTTGCCATCCGCGCCCCATGTGAAGATGTTCCAGGTATACACATACACGCTGATCCCGCGGTCGTGCGCGTAGTCCATCACCTCGCGCCAGAAGGCGATCTTCTGTTCGATGGTCATCTTCTTGACCACCTCCATATGCGCCAGCAGAGCAGGCCGCACCATGTCCTTGCCCGTAAGGTCGTAGCTGCTGTCGAACTTCTCTGTAGTGCGCATCACATCCGCCAGCGCAACGTTCGGATACTCCGCAACTATTACCATCGAGGGAAAGGGATGCAGGTTCCACAGCGAAAGCACGTTGAATCGTTGCCGCGCCAGCTCATCCAGATACTCGTGCCAGAAGCCCATATCCCAGACCTCGGTGATGTTCTGCTGCGCCGAATCACTGGCGTCGGAGTAGCTCGGCGTGCGTGCGTCGAGCGGGATATTAAACTTGATCCCGCGCTGCGCAATGAACGGCGTATGGTCGCAATCCTTCAGGCTGGCGAGAGTGTTCAGCCGCACGGCCTCCGCAAGATCGAGACCGCCATACATCGCGCCAACCGGGTCTGCGGCCAGAACCGCATAGGTGATTCGACCCGCAGCACTCTGTCTGCGAATCGCGTAGGACTGCGCCACGGCAGCGGTCTTCAGCGGATCGACGCCGAGCGTCTCCGCAATATGGCGCGACTCTTCCGCCGAGGATGCAAGGACAATGCGGATGGACTCGACAGTCGACGCCTTCCATGGGGTACCGAGAGCATCGAGAAAATGGGGGATGCAGGCATCGCCGCGCGCTGTAAGGGCAGCGCATATCTCACTGCTGGCGAACTCAACCTGAGGCTTATCCGCCGCGTAAAGCAGCTCTACCTGCGCGCCCGTTGCGGTCATCGGTGCAAAGGCAAATAATATAGATATGAGGATCAGGATCGAAGCCGCGCGAAGTCGCTGCAATTTCACTCTCCGAGGATCTGCAACAGGATACGCCAGCGATGTCGTGAAAGTACACAAAGCGAGTGGAAGCGAACGCCCTATGGCTATTAATGGTCAGGCGCATCGAAAAGGCATAATTTGGCGTCGGTAGGGTGTATCGTGCGAAGACTCGTCACATTGACATCGTTTTCGCACCTTAATTCTCGCAACGGTTCTTGCGTATTACTGGCACAGTTGATGCGCGCAAGTTCCACCGGGGCACTTGTGGTTCTCAGCCCACCCCGGGCGAGCGCAGCGCAAGAGACTCTGTGATAAGGAGTGTACGCGCTCTTACTCTGGATCGTGGTTGGCAATGTTGTCGCGAGATACAGCCGAGATCTGCAGCGTTAACCCCTCAGACATGATCGGCTTATCGTAGTCATTTCGAACAGCGGCAGCGTCTGCAGGAGGCTCATGATCACAGCTCCCTGGCGGTGCAGGCCGAATTCTCGATGCGGAAATCCGCTCTTTTGAGGGCAATGTACGAACAAATTAGCACCGTAAGAGGGCGAATGCGGACAGGCTTGCGCCTTTTCTGCAACTCGGATGCCAAGAAAATTCCAAACGCAATTCCCCTGCCTTGGGGGACCACTGCGCCCTTCCACCGAGTGTCTCGAAGGTCTCCAGTATCTCCGTCGAAGGAGTGTCAGGATACCCTGTGCCAAGTCTTACCGGCACCGATGGCGGTCATTGCGACCGCCTCGTCATCGCTCAGGAGCGACAACGCACGGTCTTCCTGAAGACAATTCAAGACAAAGCCTTGTGTTTTTTGAATATTGAGTTCGGTGTACACCATTGCGGAATCGGCCACTCGGGACGCGAATCGAGTCTCGCGGCTGCCCTCTGGTCCTTTGATTGTTCTGAAGACCGTCTTTCCGGTCGCCCCGCGTGTGTCCATGAATCCGTTCCGCGTTAGGATCGGGACTATGCCCTGAACGAGTCATGCACGCAGATCGATACGAGAGTAAGGTTGATGCACGGGGTTTGAGGCAGGGTCTAGGTATCCACGGGTTTTCTGTCGTGCCGGTTTGATCCATGGATCGAAATCTGCCGATAGAGTATTTGAGAGACCGGGCGATACAATACCGGCTCGCCAGAGTTGTCTCGATGATGCGCTTGATTCTCACGTTCGTTGTCGTTTTCGGATGGGCTGCGGCTGTTTCGGCCGCCGCGCCAGCACCGTTGACCACGTTGCGCGCCATTCACACTCTCACCAACGCAGAGGCCGACCACGGTCTGCCCGTGGCCTTTGAAGCGACCGTGACTTACTACAACAGCGGCCTCTATACCCTCTTTGTGCAGGACGACGGCGCAGGCATCTATGTCCGCCCACCACAAAATGCCAAGTTAGTTCCCGGTGATCACATTTTCATTCAAGGCAAGACCCACGGCAGCTTCCGTCCGATTGTGTCAAGCGATAGCATCTCCGTCCTTCGCCATGGAGACCCACCCAAGCCAGCGCCTGCTACCTTCGGCGAGTTGATCCGCGGAGAGGACGACTGCATGCTGGTGACAGTGCGGGGCATCATTCACGCCATTGACAGAAATCCGAATTCGTATTTCTTTGACAGCAATCCGAATTCGGATTACGACTCCGACGTCATGCAGGTGCTTACCAATGGCGGCTACATCGTGGCGATTGCGGATCACTTTACGCCCGTGGAACTCGAAGGACTGTTGGATGCCGAAGTGGAGATCACCGGAGTTGCCGGCGGTCTATTCGACGGCAAGTATCAAATGCATGGAGTTCAGATCAGCGTTTCTTCCCCGGCAAACGTGAAGATTCTCAAGCATACCAGCACCAGTTTTTGGTCTCTCCCGATCACTCCCATGGACCAGGTAGTCTCCGGCTATCAGGTAACGGATCGTACGCAGAGAGTGCGGGTACACGGCACCGTTACTTACTACCAGCCTGGCTCGTCGGTTGTGCTGCAGGACGGCAACAAGAGTCTATGGATTGCAACCCAGACGCAAGACCTCTTGCGAATAGGCGATGTGGTGGACGCAGGCGGATTCCCGGCCCCGGAGAGCGGCTTTTTGACACTGACTCGCGGCGAGATCCATGATACCCACACACATGCGCCCATCGCGCCGCTGCCGACCACATTTCAGGAACTTGCAGCGAGCCGGCACGTCTTCGATCTGGTGTCAGTCGAAGGACAGGTGATTTCGAGCGCACGCGGGGCCACGCAGGACGAGTATGACCTTTCGGCCAACGGTCAACTCTTCTCCGCGATTTACCGCCATCCCCCGGGAACCGGGGCGCCGCTGCCCATGAAGGAGATTCCTGCCGGCTCCCGAGTCCGGGTTGCCGGAATCTGTTTCACCGAGGATTCCAACCCATACGCTGTGCAGGTGGCCTTCGATATTCTGCTGCGTTCGTTCGACGACATTACAGTCGTCGAACGGCCTTCTTTGCTCACTGTTCACAACCTCATCATCGTGATCGGACTGCTTCTGGCTGCTGTCTTTGCCGTGAGCGCTAGGGGATGGGCCATTGAGTACCGAGTGCGCCGGCAAACCACCGCGCTTGCCCTCATCGAACAGCGGCGCAGCAGCATCCTCGAAGACATCAACGGCTCCAGTCCTCTGGCTGAGGTCGTCGAAGAGATCACGGAACTGGTCTCCTTCAAGCTGCGCGGCGCTCCGTGCTGGTGCCAGATTGCCGATGGAGCGCAATTGGGAAACTGTCCGCCAAAGCTCTCTGGCCTGCGCATTATCAAGTACGAAATACCGGCCCACACCGGGCCCGCGCTCGGCGACCTATTTGCGGCGTTCGATCCCGGCGCCAGACCCAGCCCGAACGAATCCGAGGCCCTCTCCATGGCGGTCGCGCTTACCGCGCTGGCCATTGAGACCCGGCGTCTTTACTCTGACCTGCGTCACCGCTCCGAATTCGACTTGCTCACCGACATCCATAACCGATTTTCGCTGGACAAGAATCTGGATCGGCAAATCGAAGAGGCGCGCGAGCATGCAGGCATCTTCGGATTGATCTACATCGACCTAGACAAATTCAAACAGGTGAATGACGTCCATGGCCACCAGTTCGGAGACCTTTATCTACTGCAAGTGGCGAAGCGCATGAAGCACCAATTGCGCAACGTCGATATGCTGGCCCGGCTGGGTGGCGATGAATTTGCAATACTCCTACCTCAAGTGCGCAACCGCGCCAAGGTCGAGGAGATCGCTCAGCGCCTGGAGCGCTGCTTCGAAGAGCCATTCACCATTGAGGGCCAAACACTGCATGGCGCAGCAAGCATCGGCATCGCTCTCTACCCAGAGGACGGCACAACCAAAGACGTTCTTCTCAGCGCCGCCGACACCGCCATGTATGTCGCAAAGAACCGCAAGCGGCAAATTACGGAAATGATATCCTCGCCCACTAATCGCCAACATCGATCCTGAAAGCAGGCACAATCAGCATAGGGGAGCCGTCACCTGCTCTCCCCTGCCACACTATTCGGACATGCGGGTCCGCAACCTCTCCCTCGAAAACCTGAAACACCGTAAGCGTTCGGAGTTCCCCTCTTGACTGGAAGTATGTGTTCAACAAGTGTCCACTTATTTTTAAGTGGACACTTGTTGAGTGTGTCTAAGCGGCTTGGGAAGTGTCGGCTTTGAGAGAGGCA
>Ga0302320_10019588_pt1 | contig 13561 bp, 8 predicted proteins | sample Bog_T0_3_FD_202130 | JGI IMG/M metagenome (GOLD analysis project Ga0302320, IMG submission 202130) | Peat permafrost microbial communities from Stordalen Mire near Abisko, Sweden - Bog_T0_3 | ecosystem: Environmental > Terrestrial > Soil > Wetlands > Peat | place: Sweden: Abisko, Stordalen Mire...
AGCTCGTTGGGCTCATAACCCAAAGGTCGCTGGTTCAAATCCAGCCCCCGCAACCAAATAAATCAATAACTTAGATAAATTGGTCGCTTTCGGAAAGTCCCCGTTATCCCCCGTTGGGAACAGACTGCTATTTACTGGACAGTCGCAGTGGCCGCATTTGCGGGCAAATCCTGCGAGTTTGGGCCGAACACCAGTCCTACAACCTGACTGTTTGCGCGGCGTTTGGTTTCCGTCATGGCCCGTCCATAGACGTTCATTGTCGTCTGGATCGAAGCGTGACGCATCAGTTCTTGTTGCACCTTCATCGGAGCACCCGTTTCGTCGAGCCAGGAGCGATAGGTATGGCGGAATGTGTGCCACCCGATGTCCTCCCCCAACCCGGCGAGCTTGGCAGCGCGCTGGAGCTGTCTTTTCCGCAAGCTTTCCTGGTGGTACGGCCTTCCCGTTACCGGATTGGCGAAAACCCAATCGGTGTCTCGCGGAAAGATTGAAGCAGAGCGCCATTGCAACAGCGCCTCGGCCAGACGAGCATCGAGCGGAACATCATCCTTCGAATATTCCGTCTTCACATCGTCCACCCTGCCGCTCACCACGCTTCTCTGAACCAGTACAGAGCGATCCTCAAAGTTGAAATCGCCCCATTGCAGCCCGAGAATTTCGCTGACCCGAAGGCCCAGGCACTGTGCGACCAAAACCATCGTGCGGTATGGGTCGTTGAGATGCTTGAGCAGTTCAAAGTACTGAGCCACGTCCAGAACCCGTGGCCGCTTCAGCCGTTTGCTTGCGTTTTTCACGCGCACCAGAGAGACAGGGTTCTTACCAAGTTCGATAATGCCCCAACGCTCTGCGCACTTGAAAACCAGGTGCATGATTCCCCGCACATGAGTCTTTGACTTTGGGGCCAATGGCAGATCGCGCAGCCACTGCTCCATTGCCATCGGCTTCATCTTGTCCACGGGGTATTCACCCCAACGTGGGCGGATGTGAACCCGGATATTCGATAGATGCGACTTCCGGGTTGAGTAGCGCTCCGAGAGCTCCTTCTCGACATAGCGGTCGAGCAAGGCTCCGAAAGACGCGGCCTCCACTTCCGCACGTGGAGACTCTTCGTTTAGTCGAAGAAGAAGAGCTTGCGTAGCCTTCCGTGCCTGGGTCTCCGTCACGTACAGATTGCGATCCCCAAGGATCACACTCTGCCGTTTCCGCTCGCCCTGGGAGTCCGTCTCGTAATAGCGAAACTCCCACACGTCAGGACCGCGCTCGCGCTTCCTCAGCCGTAAACTTCCGTACTGATACCGTGTCCGAACAAACAAGGATTACCTCCTCTTTTGTTGTGGACACGAGTGGTTAAAAACAGGATACCTCTGTTCGGTCTGAGGGTCGATAGCGGTGTGCGCTGCATCCTGTGATCCGCCCTCAAGATCGGAGGCGCGGAAACGCCAGAGATTGCCGACCCGCAGTCCCGCGGGAAGGCCATTGCGGGCGTACTGCAGAAGTGTTTTTGGGTGAACTTTCACGAGGGCCGCAGCTTGTTCGCTGTTGAGTAGGGGCTCAAGAATATGGCGGGAATCGAACATCGTTCGAACGCTCCTATTCACCACGATGCATCAGATCGTCGGGCGTGTCTACGTTACGTGGAGGCGCTCGCGAAGGCGCTATTGGAAACTAGAGTTGCAGCAGGTCGCAGGAAGAATCTGAAGGCAATTTCGGGAACAATTGGCGCAGAAGATTTTTGATTTAATTGAAGTGAAGTAGGTTGTTTGGGACAAATCTTATGGGTCATTCCCCGGAAGGCGAGAGAGTAGCTGAAGCGCGGGCTGTTCTGAAAACAATCAATTCCGCCACCGAGTGCAATGGAATCCTGCCACCTTCGGTGTTCAACCATTGCTGCCTAGAGAGAGTGTGCAAAGTATCATCCACGCCGATGGCGTTCGGTGCCGAGGTCGGGGTTCGGCTAGGGCGATCTCTAGGATGGGGCTCAGGAAAATATGGTGCTGCTTGCCGGCCAACCGCGGAGTGCTTCCCTCCCGGTCACAATGGCGTGTGCCGTTACCGATCCTGCCTAATGGCCACCTGCGGCGCTGGAAACATACCTCGGCGATTCAGCGTCGGTTGAGATTTTGACCGAGTTATTATCCAACTTAGACTGCGGTAGCAAATCGGTATCAGAGCGTACAATCAGCGCTAGGAAATCCTCCGTTTTGTTGGCCTAATAGATGCAGCGACAGCCTGATTCCGCCGGACTCCGACACGACACGCCTGGGCCATACGCCAGCCAGATAGAGCTTTTCGCGCGAGAGTTTAAGGACGAGGCGCACCTGCGCCGGGTGCTGGCAGACCTCTTCCTGAAGATGGGGCACAGCGGAGTCAAGATTACGCATGGCCCTGGCGAGAAGGGTAAGGACATTGTTTTCTATCGCGATGGTCCAATGGGGGAACGCAGGCTCTTCGCATGTGTCGTCAAGGTCCGTCCGATTAATGGACGCGCGGACGATCACAAGAGTGGAGCACCAACGCTCGTTGATGAGTTACAGACCGTCGTGAATCAGGTTAATTCGGCATTTACTGAGCCGCTCGCCGAAGGAAAGGGGAGGGACGAGTGGGTTGACTCTGTTTACGTGATCAGTCCCCACGAATGTTCAACTTCTACCATTGACTCGGTCAAGTCACGTCTACTAAGAAGCGGTCAGATCAGGTTCGTTTGTGGTTCCGATTTGATGGAACTTTTCGTGCGCCATTGGCGGGAATTTCTCTGGTTCGAGTCGAGCATTTTGGTTTCGTACCTCAGCACGTTGCGGAAGGGCCTCGAAGAAGACTATGCGCTCGCAAGTCTCATCCTAAGAAATCCGTACCTCGGAGATTCACCATCCTCTTGGACGGAACTCTATGTCGGGCCGCAGTTCTACCGAGAACTGAGACCATTCGGTCTGCTTGATGGTTACACGTTAAATTTGAATATTCTATCTGGCCCAAAGCAGCTAGCGGACGTGAAGACATTCAAGTTGATGATCAAGCGAATCAACGCACTCCTTGATGCTTCTCCATTCTGGAGTGACGACGCAACTTCGGTCCGTGAGGCCATCAGCAATTCACTAAGGTTGGTAAATGAGATCGACGAGCTATGGGCTCTTCGATACCGAGAATACTTCGTAAGGTCGAAGAAGGAGCGCAAGGAGGAAAACCTAACTTTATCGGAGAAGGATGTGATTGTACCGCTCCTCCCAGCGAAAGAACTGGTGTCTGAGGCTACTGCCGCGCAACAATCGGTGGCCAAAGTTTTTAGCGGGCTAAGAGCCCAGCTCTCCGTTGCCGCTCGATTTGCGTCGACAAACCACCAAAACGCCCTTGATACTCTTTGCGATCCGGAGTTCTTGACGTATTGCCAAATTGGCGAAGTGGCAACAATGGTTCCCCTCGCCTTTGACGATGCTGAGAAAGTTCAGAATCTACGCTTTGAGGAAGATTTGCTCGATCACTATCAAGGCTCGCTGCTAATCACTGGCCCTGCAGGCTTCGGCAAAACCACGTTTTGCAAGTGGCACGCCATTCATGACGCAAATCGGCTGGTGCAGAAGCAAGCAAAAGTACTCCCTGTTTATCGTGCGCTGCATCCCTTGTCGCGAGGCACCATTGACAGGTTCGATGACGCCTTCTTCCCAGAGGAGGAGTTGAAGTGTCTAGTTCAGCAACAGACGGCTGGTCAGTCGCCGTTCAGTCGAATTCGTTTATATCTCGACGGGCTCGACGAAGTGACCTCGGCTGAACGGCAAGACCAAATCGTCAGATTGGCTGAGGAGGCAGTAAAGAACTGGAGCTTCATCCAGGTCATCCTCACATCGAGAGATCACGTGAGTAGCCCGGCTCTGAGGTGGTTGCCCAGAATTCGATTGTTAGAACTGAGCGACGAGAAGATCAGTGCGCTTGCGGAAAAATGGCTTGGTGCGGACGAAACTCCTCCATTCTTTACGCGGTTGAATGAGGGTGGGAATATCGCCGATTTGATGCGGATTCCCCTTCTCGCCACTCTGATCTTAATGGTGTTCCGGAAGACAAAGTCCGTCCCTCCAAACAAAACCAAGTTGTATACCTTGTTTGTGGAGTTGCTCTGCGGTGGATGGGATTTCTACAAGAACGTACAGCGAAGGACCAGCGAGTTTGGTGTGAGAGACAAAGAGGTAGTCCTGGCACGTCTGGCCGGAATATTGCAGCACGAGCACAAGCGAGATGCAACGGAATCGGATTTCAGATCGGCCATAAAGCACTCCATGAATTCCCTCGCACCCAAGTGGGAACGATTCCTACAAGACATCGTCGAGGACGGACTTCTACTTCGGATTGGAGGCTCACTCACTTTCAGCCATTTGTCCTTCCAGGAATTCCTTGCGTCCCGCGATTTGCGGGATCATATGGGACACAGGCCAAAGCAAGCGTTGGGTTGGTATCTGAGTGGTGATGACTGGTGGAAGGAGACGCTCGCGTTCTACGTTACTCTGCTTGATCGCCCGGGGGAGGCCGATGAATGGTTACTTAAGAGGGCAATTCTGTGCACCTCGCCGGCACCTGATTTGGAGCCCAGGGTCGAACACCTCCGGCGCGCAATAAAAGTTGCTTTCCCCGCATACATTGAAACTGCTTCTTGCGAAAGTCTTTCTCGAGATGTGGCTCACAAAGCACGCAAATTTGGTGCTCAACCTTGAATTGAAGGGCGCATGACAGCGTTAGTTCTGACTACTTTCTAGGGTCGGCAAATGGTAAGTCCTTCCGCGGCTGGTGGCCGCTCAGGCGCTCGCGGTGGCTGCCTGCGCGCTCGAATGACGGTAACAGGGCAACTTTCGTGATTCCAGTTCGCCATCGACCTAGAAACGCGCTCGGGCGATTTCGCAACAAACAAAGACGGCCTGCAATACTAAATCTCAGCTTCCTCTCCCGGGAGTTCACCCGTTCGTGCGACGACGCAGTTTCCAAGGATATGGTTGTTCTTTTTTTTCTGATAGCAAATGTGTGAGGCCCCCAATGAAACGCATTGAACTGAAAATCACTTTCATCGACGGTGACGGAGCGAAGCGCGAAGAGAACCACAGCGTGGAAACGTCTTACACCCCGGACAGTGCCGGGGAGCACAGGCTGGCTCATATTCTCGTCACGGAAATGAAAGTTATGGTAGGCGAACAAACCACACCGAAACACAACGCCATCGCCCGGGGATGGCTGGAATTTCCTCGTCGTTCCGTGGACATCGAAAAGTATTTTGACGTTCGAAATTCGCAATCCGTTTGGTTTGAACTGACGAAGCTCATATTGGATGCTGAAGCCGATCTCGCTCTTGCGCAGGCGTACAAGGCCCTCGAACCAGCCCAGGAGCCACCATTCGAGGACGACCTGGCCATCAACGATCTGTACTATATCCACGACCGGAAAATGACCCTGTTGAACCAGTCCATTCAGGACCTCATAAAGGTGCAAGACCTCGTCAATCGTCTACTTCACGAAAGCCTCGGCGGGGATCTTGTCGATACCGGTAGGTCGACCTGGGAGAAATCCCAACTCACGCGCGAAAATGTAGGGAAGCAACTGGAAACTAGGCTCGTTAGCGGCGCAATTTCACAGGCAGACTTCAACGCCATTACTCAGGCCTTTGCAATTCCCAGCAGCCAACCCGAAGCGGATATAGCCATTGCCTACAGGAACCGTCTGATGCACCACATGCGACCGTCGGTGGACTATTCGATGTTCTTTTCCTCGCTGGAGTCGCGCGCGGGAGAGGAAGTCAAAGACGCACAAGGTAAAGTCATCCAAAGAGTACATGTGCTGCGCACCCGGCCGCCTCTTGAATACGCGTTCCACGAATTGGCCAAATCGTGTTCCGAATATCTTGATGCAGTCGTGGCCATGTTGGAAAAGCTCAGCAAGATCGAACTGCTGCGTCGGTGAGCTACAGCAATCAAGGGCGAAGCATTGCCCGTTATTAACCTTGATCTCGACGATTCGATCAACCTGGCAGGCTGCCGAATCTCATCGGACGAGGTCACCGGAAAAGGTAACTGACGAGAACAGGCCGATGCGCGTTTCCAGAATGAGAAGTGGGCCTGGAAGTGATCTGCGTCACTTCGGTTGGTTCCCGCTGGATCGGCGTTTGTCGCGACCGGCGGGGCTCATGCACATGTCCCACGTACATTACCCGGCCCCTCGAAGAGACGGCTATCGTGTATCTAAGCTCTAACGGAACGCCTCGTTTTCTTGAGCGACCACCGGACCCGCTCTGCAATGAAACCTGCAAAGGGTCTTGCGTCCACGTCAATGCTCGCACGATCCAAAGCCTTCAAATACTCTGTGCGGTCTTCTACGCGAACCACCGTCCACGGATACCCACCCGAAGCAAGCAGAACATTCATTAAGAAGCGGGCCATCCGGCCATTGCCATCGGGATAGGGATGAATATATCCAAAGAGCCAATGACCGAGTACCGCCCGAACAGATGGCTCCGGTTCCGCCTCGATCAAATCAAAAAGTGCGGGCATGGCATCGCGCACAGCTTCCCAACGCGGTGGAACGTACCTGGAATTTCGCAGGTAAACGGCGTCATTGCGATAACCAGCTAGGGCCGAGGCCGGGATCAGGCCGGATACGACGCATGGCTCAAAAAGTTCTCTGTACCACTCCTTGTGATCCGCTCTGGCAATCGCTCCCGGATTCTCGCCAGCGAGCGCTTTGGATACGGTTCCCTTCACTTTTTGAAAAGCTTGCCAATAACCACGCGCAGCCAATGCATCTCGGTTCTGCCGGTCTGCTTCGTGATGCGCCGGGTCCCATGCTCCTGACATGACCCTCTCAATCAACTCAGGGCTGACGCGGTAGCCTTCGATAGAGAGCGAATGATAGGCATCGCTTTGGTAAATCTCATCAACGAAGTTCAGGTATGCGGTCTTGTTCTTGGGCAACCCAGGCGGTTTAGGAAAACTCTCAAGCACGGCATCCCGTGATGCTGACCAGATGGCCTGAAGCCTGCCAACGATTGGCGCTTCCGTAGCCCCGCCTATCGCGAATACACGCTGCGCAACTTCAAACGGGTCTGTTTCTCGAGCGTCATACCCTGCTGCCTTCATCGTCGAAAGAATCTCACCAGCCTGTTCCGCACGGCCGACACGGCGCAAGGCACCCGCCAGACGGCCTGCGATTGCGGAGTGCCCGCCATCCAGTAGTGGTCTGAGCAGTTCAGATGCATCGCGGATGCCAGCGAGGACGACTTGGGTTTCGATTGGATTGCGAACAAAAAAGGATTCCGGCACGCGAAGCAACGCTGCCGCAGGGGAGAAGATTCGCAGACCATTTCGGATGACCAGATCGTTGCGTGACGGCAATTGCTGTTCCTTAAGGTCGTACAGCGACGTGCGAAAGAGCAGCTCGACCGTGTTGTTATGGCCTTTCGGGCTGTAAATGATTGCCTGAGACGGAATGATGGTGTTTTCAGCGTGGAGCAGAAGCGATTGTTCCGGTGAAAGATGCCAGTCTTTCCCGAAACGTTCGTTGCAGTACAGGGCGCAAAACTCCCAGAAGGACGCAAACCACGGCGTGCTGTCTCCGGGCCGCACGCCAGGGCTAGCTGAGATCAGCCAGCCTTTCATTACGGCTTGCATGAATCCATGTTTCAGCAGCCGGTCTCGATGAACCCGGCTCAATTCGCTGGATTGGAAGACACGACGCCCGTCTCTCTGCAGTTCTCGAAGAACGCTCAGAGATGCCGCCAATTTCTCGTTCGGTGTCGCCATTTGCGCCTGCCCCGTTGCGGACGAATACACGTTTATAGAGCCGTGCAATTGCAAGTATATACTGACGCTCGATTACAAGTACATTGTGCTGTATGTGTGCAAGTGTTTTGACGGAAGATCGGGACCCGATTGCTTATACTCGACTTTTCAAGGAGAAGAGCTAATACGACACTTGAACGTGGCCCGCTTGCGGCTTATCTACTACTCGCCGGGAACCTGCCTAGGAGCGCTGGAACTCTGTCTGCCCTAAGGGCTGTTGGCAGCAGCAGAGGCTCATTCTTAGATGGATTCCCGGAGCCTGGCCGACTTATCGTTCCTAATCGTCGTATGCTTCCTGCATGGATCAGGTATCTGGTTGGCAGGATTATTACCGACCTAGGCACACTTATTGAGGATGTTCGGAAAGCCACTTTCGGGCGTCACTATCTCCGACAGATGCTGCCTGCTGCATTAACTGCCGTGCGATGTGTTCATCGTGTGGTACGCCCCAACCTTGGTCGTAAAGATACCCGAGATGAAATTGTGCCCGGAAATCTCCCCCGGCAGCACCTTGTCGATACCATTTGGCTGCCTCAGCATAGCTTTGAGCAACACCCAAACCGTTCTGATATAGAAACCCAATATTATTCATGGCTGTAGCGTGCCCCTGAGCCGCAGCTTTCAGATACCACTTCATGGCTTGCCCATAATCACGTGGGTCCACGTGACCGTATATCCAGCCGATGTTATATTGCGCATAGGCATAACCTTGGTTGGCAGATTTTTGGTACCACTTCATGGCTTCTGAAAAATCCTGAGGTACTCCAAACCCGTTTTGATATAGCCATCCAATTTGATTCTGACCGATAGCATTCCCTTGATCCGCAGCCAGGCGGAACCATTTCATGGCTACAGCGTAATCCTTCGAGACGACCGAGCCGACAAGGTAAAACCATCCGACCTGGGCTTGAGCATCCGCGTATCCTTGATCGGCGGCTTTCTGAAACCAACGCATAGACTCAACTGCGTCTTTGTTCGTTCCCATCCCGTTCAAATAGAACCATCCAATATTATTCAGGGACAGGTTGTCTCCCTTCTCTGCCGCTTTTCGATACCACTTCATGGCCTCGACATAATCTTGGGGTACTCCGATGCCAGCTTGATAAAACCACCCAAGATTGCTTTGGGCCTGCATATAACCGCCGTTTGCGGCTTTCAGGTACCAACTCGCCGCCTCTGCAGGATTTTGCGGAACTCCCAAGCCACGCGCATATAGCCATCCGATATCGCTTTGCGCGGGGGCGTACCCTTGGTCTGCTGCCTGTCGAAACAAATGCATCGCTGCGGCGTAATCTTGCCGACTGGCGGCTTCGTTGCCACGTGCATCAAGGTCACTCGCGCTTGGAGTATGTGACTCTGATGGTGCGCTGGATTGACTGGCTCCAACAAACGATAGGGTAATCAGTAGAACGGTGAAGGGCTTCATCATCGTTGTTCCTCAATGAGCCGCGATCTTCCCCTGCGTCAACTTTTGCCGAACGCGGGTTCGCGCGTTCAGCATCGTTCTCTCATATTTTCGCACCGATAACCGTCTAACATACTGACTGAACGCCCGTTAAAGCGGTGAGATTGGGATTACTCCTGAAAAACGCCGATGTGACCAGGAGAGATTCTCGCTTCGCGCCAATCTGCCGCAAGTGCGCCCGCAAGCACTGGGCACCAAGGGTCACCGGCTCATTCCCGAATCCCGCCGATCACCGGTTTTCTCGCGCAGCACCGACGGTTCAATCGTCTGTGCTCGCCGCTGCCTGGGGCCAAGCCTTGACGCGGGCTGAGTCGGCGTCTGTTCTCTCGCCAGTTCTGTTGCCGACGGCCGAGCCGTGGAGATGCCGAGCAAGTTGCGCAGTTGTTCACGGTTACTGGTGACCACAACGATTTCCTGACGGCCACGCGAGGCCCCGACGTAGAACAACTCCTGCTTCATCGCATCGGCGGAAAGAATCACCGCATCCACCGTCTTTCCCTGGCTGCGATGCGCGGTAATCGCATAGCCGTGATCGAACTCGTGGTAATTCGCCGGCAGCGCCCGGCCATCCTCAAGGTGAATGCGGCCGCCATCGACATCGCGCACTTTCACCAGCTCGCCGTTGGTAGATTGGAATCCCGCGTCGCTGCGATTGCCCGTAAGGAGCAACCTGTCGCCGGGAGCCACCTCGATCTGCTGGCATTCATGCACAGAAAAGGATCGTGCCTGAGTTGGACTCACTGTGCGCTCCATGCCATGCTGGTCCCTCACGACGATGCCCAATTTGTCCGTCCGCTCGACCGTGAGCGCTTCATGCTTTTCGATCCCATGCGACGAGCGATGGAAGAGCAGAACTTGTCCTGACTTGTAGTTCACCTGGTCTTTCTTTTGCGCCTCGGTCCATTGCAGCGGCACATAACGCTCGGAGACAATGCCGCGATCCAGTTCGCCGCGCTGTTTCATATCCTCACGGATTGCCTCGGTAATCTCGCCGATCTCCTCATGCGTGCCGGCAACAACGAGAACTGTACGGTTTGGGTCCGAAGTGAGTGCCCGATAGGCGGATGCCACCGCCTGCGCACACTCCAGGTAGGGAACCTCACGAACGGCGCCAAGCTGCTCCAGCTTTTCAAGCCCCTGCTCCGGAGAATGCCGAAGCGTCTGTATGGCGTCTCGATATTCAGCCTGCGTCTGCCGCTGCACAGCCATCAGTGAAATGCTCTTCATCCGCGATTCCTGCTCCAAAATGCGCAGGGCATCCGATGCCTCGACGCTCTGAAGTTGCCGCGTGTCTCCGGAAAACAGAATCCGCGCATCTTCGCGCTCCGCCAGTTTGAGAAGCCCCTCCATCTGACGGCCTGAGATCATGCCTGCCTCATCCACGACCAGTACTCTGCCGTGCAGCGCGGCCTGAGCCTTTGGGTCTTCCAGCAATCGCGAGATCGTCATCGCATCGCGAAAGCCAACCTTCTGCAATTCCTCAACCGCGCCGCGCGTTGGCGCAACTGCCAGAACTTCACGGCCTGCCTCCCGTAATCCGCAGGCGACTTCCGTAAGCGTGGCGGTCTTGCCGGTCCCAGCAGCTCCGCGCAGATTGATTGCAAAATCCCGTGAGTTAAGGATCTGATGAACGGCCCGCTGCTGTTCATTTCGCAGCCGTTCTGAGGGGCTGAATTCTCGTTCCCCGCCCAGGCGTTCGTAGCGCCCTATTCCATCGTCCACCGTTGCAACCATGCGCCGTTCGCGCTCAAGACTTTCGCGTGTGGCGAAATTGTTCCCTCCGCGGATAAGAGAACCCTGCGACTGCTCCAGTTCCAGGGCACCGCGAAGTTGACGGCGATCAATCCTTCCGCGCCCGTGCCGTAGGGCCTCAGTCATCAACTCGTGCTCACGCACAACAGAGCTGCGTTCAAAGAGATGCTCTTTCGCATGTTGAAGCGACTCCGCCTCCTGAAAAGCCTCAAGCCGAATGTGCCGGGTGCGCTTTAAGGACTTCTTATGCAGATTCTTCAGCGCCCGGCCCTCTTCGGGGAGCAATCTGGCCTGCTGTAGTTTCCTTAATCTCTCCGTAGAGATCTCCGTCAGTTTGTCTGCGCGGGATTCACGGACGAGCACGGCGACTTCGTTATTGGTTGGCTTACGTCCGTGATCCACCGTGAATCGCTCGATGGCAGCGTCCCGCTGCGCGCTGCGTATGCTGTATTTTTCGAGCAATTCATCCGAGACGCCGCAAATTTCGAATCCATGATCTCTGCCTTTGGAATCGCGGCGCGGCTCAATCTCATACCCGAGGCTATATACTTCACGCGCCAAAGCGTTTCGGTAAACTTCTGTCAAATACGCACGGCGCTCATACAGTCCCGATGCTTGCAATGCCTTCCAGCGCCCTTCCACGCCGTCGTAGGTCAAATTGGCCGTAACAGCATGGGTGTGCAATTGCGGATCGAGTTCGCGGCTAGTGTCGTGCCGGTATGCGGCCACAATCCAGTTGGCCGTTGCCCGATCCTCGTTCGCGCCATTCAGCCGAACGCGAGCTGCCGCACAGCTTTCTGCCTCAGCCAGTGTTTCCCTGACAGCTTTGTCATGGGCCGCTATCAACCGCTCATCACCTCCGACGAGTGCCTGAATCGAAATCGACTTCGGCGCGGAGAAGGTTAGATCGTACAGGGACCTCCCTTTGCTTTGTTCGCTTCCATTGGCATAAGTGCGGTCAGCGCTGTGACGAGGCCGGAGGAATTCTCCCGATTCCGGGTGCAATCCCTCACGAATAGCTTCAAATTGCTCCCGCGTTACCTCTCCACGCAGGCCAAGCAACTCCGCTCCCTGGCCATGCCATTCACCTTGAACACGGCGATGTTCATCGTAATAGTCGCTATGTTCCAGGTGTCGTTCGGCATATCCGGCACCACCTGTCATGGCTCGCAAAGTCAGCACAACACGACGCTAACCCTGTTCGAAATCCGAATGCAACAGCCTGTGTGACGAAACCCTGCTGAGGAACACCCCGATGCAGGAACCGGTATAGCGCATCATGCAATTCCTCAAGGCACTCGGGTTCAGTGGGGAGATGCAGAAATGACCAATCTACCATCGTAAGATTCCCGCATCATAGTCAACGCCGCCTGATTCTACGAGCGTCATTTGAGCAAAGTACCGACACGCTGATTCTCGATGCAATTGTTTTGGAGGAAGACACCATCCCTAAGCCTGACGGCTTAGGGATGGTGACATAATCCAATCAGATCGAACGAAATTCGGACAACATCGAACAGTGTTCGAAGATGATCGAAAACTGTTCGCACTCCGTTCGAGAATCAATGTGGCCGATCAAAGGGGATTGCGATTGCCTCATCCCACCAGCCCAGCGACGTTTGCCATGCAGCAGCGCACGCGCCGGAGTATTGGTCTCGGGCACGAAAGCTGCACGAAAGCGCCAGCTCGTCGGGTAGATGCTCTGAATTGGCTACGCGGGGATCGTCTGTGTTTGGTTCTTCAGTTTATGGACTAAGGCAAAGTATGCCACCATCACGCGAAACGCCTTGGACCGATTCACCCCGCCGAGAACCTCTCCACCAACTCTTTCCAGCTCATCGGCGATCTCGAACGTCAAAGGGAATACGAAAGCGGTGTCGATACTCTGAAATGGAATGTTCAGCCACTGGTTGTTGTAGAACGCAACGAGTTGCGCCTGCGCGGTCTTGCTTTTGAAACTCATGATGATGTGTTCAGCAAGGGCGTTTTTCTTGCGGATTTTCAGCACGGCAAAAAGTTGGTCGAAATGGTTCTTGGTGAATCTAGAATCGACGGTAATCCTGAGTTGAGTGCGCTTATCTGCGGGAGCAATGACTCTGCGCTTCGGTCGAGTTGTGGCCTTCTTCGCAATGGGCATGTGGGTTCCTTGTCCTGGTGTATCTTACAGCAGAGGTATATGCAATTGGAACACTATGCATGAACGCTAGTAAACAAAGGGGTTCGCGTTAAGGGAACGCCGGACTAGTAGTGGTTTCATTGCATGAAGGGGCCAAGCGGACAAGCCGTAGAGATCACAACAAGTTTAACCGTGGGGGAGGGGAAAAAGAAATGGCTGGGAACCGCATTACGCGTTAGAGGGACAACCCAGGCATTGCAGTAAAGGAGCTTTCTCAATCCCCGATGCGGTGATGGCGAGGCTCAAGGAAACCCGCGGGCTCATTGCGTGTAGCTGGATTGACGGTCACAGCCCTTCGGTTCAGTGCAGAAATGGAACTAGAATTCGAGGTGGCCGTCGAGGCCCAACCTGATCGCTTCCAGT
>Ga0302320_10019589_pt1 | contig 13561 bp, 11 predicted proteins | sample Bog_T0_3_FD_202130 | JGI IMG/M metagenome (GOLD analysis project Ga0302320, IMG submission 202130) | Peat permafrost microbial communities from Stordalen Mire near Abisko, Sweden - Bog_T0_3 | ecosystem: Environmental > Terrestrial > Soil > Wetlands > Peat | place: Sweden: Abisko, Stordalen Mire...
CAAGGTCTGGGCGAACAGGGCGGCAAAGGAATCATTTGCCGAGCTGGTCCCCTGGGTGGACCCCAGGGTGGCTCCGGTGGCCAGAAGATTGGCGAGCTGGGACATGGAATTGTTCATGTACAAGGACGATACGCTCGACATGTTTTGCCTCCCGGGCCTACATGGAGCAATCGCCGTGCCGGAATCAGTGAAGGTACTCGCTCCAGTCCCCGCCGGGGAGCTCGACCCCATCCCGCTCCAGCTGGGCCAGCCGCTCCTCGGGGAAGATGTAGGCCCAGGCCTGGTAGCGATGCCCCGAAGCCAGCAGCACCGGCAGGAGCCGCCTCTGGAACAGGCCCCCCTCCACGTCCTCCAGCTGATCCAGGTCCTGGAGGGCGCTGGCCAGGGCCGCCTCGTCTTCGTAGCCGATGAATTCCCCGGCCACCCAGCCGGACCCCGGTGCCGGCCCGCCCGGATCGGGGCCCGGGACCAGGACGGGGAATCCGGCCGAGGGGAGGTGGAACAACCGGCCAGACGTCCAGCCGGGGGTGCTGCCGATAGGGTCGGTGCGCAGGACCCAGCGGTGGCTTGGACCACCGGGCCGCAGACTGCCGTAGACAAACAGACCGTCCGCTTCCACCGGGTGCCTTCCTATTCGGGAATGGGGAACCGGCTGGTGAGGGCGAACACTTCCTTGCGCACCTGGGCCACGGCGGCCTCGTCGGCGCGGTTGCGCAGGGTGCCGTCGATCCAGCCGGCGATCTGCCGCATCTCCGCCTCCTTCATCCCGCGGGTGGTGACGGCGGGGGAGCCGACCCGGATGCCCGAAGGCTTGAGCGGGGGGTTGGGGTCGAACGGGATGCCGTTCTTGTTGACCGTGATCCCGGCCCGGTCCAGGGCCTGCTCGGCCTCGTTGCCGGGGATGCCCTGCTGGAACACGTCCACCAGCATCAGGTGGTTGTCGGTGCCGCCGGAGATGATGCGCCAGCCCAGCTCGGAAAGGGCGCCCGCCAGGGCGGCGGCGTTGCGCACCACCTGCTCCTGGTAGACCTTGAATTCCGGCTTCAGGGCCTCGCCCAGGGCCACGGCCTTGCCGGCGATGACGTGCATGAGCGGGCCGCCCTGGACGCCGGGGAACAGGGCCCGGTCCAGGTCCTTGGCGAACTTCTCGCGGCAGAGGATCATGCCGCCCCGGGGGCCGCGCAGGGTCTTGTGGGTGGTGGTGGTGACGAAGTCGGCGTAGGGGACCGGGCTGGGGTGGTGGCCGGTGGCCACCAGGCCGGCGATGTGGGCCATGTCCACCATCACCAGGGCGCCCACTTCGTCGGCGATGGCCCGGAAGGCCGGAAAGTCGAAGGTGCGGGAGTAGGCCGAGGCGCCCACCACGATCAGCTTGGGCTTGTGCTCCTGGGCCAGCCGGCGCACTTCGGCCATGTCCACCCGCTCGGTTTCCCGGGCCACATGGTAGCCGATGAACTTGTAGAGGATGCCGGAGCTGTTGAGCGGGTGCCCGTGGGTGAGGTGGCCGCCATGGGCCAGGTCCAGGCCCAGCACCGTGTCGCCCGGCTTGAGCACCGAGAAGTACACCGCCATGTTGGCCTGGGCCCCGCTGTGGGGCTGGACATTGGCGTGCTCGGCCGAGAACAGCTGCTTGGCCCGGTCGCGGGCCAGGTTCTCGATGGTGTCCACGTTCACGCAGCCGCCGTAGTAGCGCCGGCCCGGGTAGCCCTCGGCGTACTTGTTGGTGAGGTGGCTGCCCATGGCCGTGAGGACGGCCAAGGAGGTGTAGTTCTCGCTGGCGATCAGTTCAAGGTTCTGTCGCTGGCGCTGGACTTCCAGTTCGATGGCCTCGAACACGGCTGGATCTGCTAGGCGCAAAGCTTCGTACCTGCTCATCGTAATCTCCTCTGGGGAAAATCTTCTCACGGCGGGTCGGGGTGGGAGTCAACAAAACCCCGTTCCGGGTGCCGAGACGTGATCCATGCAACCGGACCCATTCACCGGCGCTTCTGCCAAACTAGGGAGGAAAGGTGCCCCATGTCCATCCTGCCCCCCTGCGACGCCAGCGACCTGGAGACCTTCGAGCACCCCCTGGCGGCCCGGTATGCCTCCAGGGCCATGGTCCGCCTGCTCTCACCCATGTACCGCATGAAGGTCTGGCGCCGGCTCTGGGTGGCCCTGGCCGAGAGCGAAGCGGAGCTGGGCCTGCCCATCACCCCGGCCCAGCTGGAGGAGCTGCGCGCCACCCAGGACGCCGTGGACCTGGACGCCATCGCCCGGTTCGAAGCCAGCCTGCGTCACGACGTGATGGCGGCCATCTACGCCTGGGGCGAGCAGGCGCCGCAGGCGAGGCCCATCATCCACCTGGGGGCCACCAGCTGCTTCGTCACTGACAACGGCGACCTGCTCATCTGCCGTGAGGCCTTCGCCCTGCTGCGCCGACGCCTGCTGGACGTGATCGCCGCTCTGGGCCGGTTCGCCGCCCAGTGGCAGGACCAGCCCTGCCTGGGCTTCACCCATTTCCAGCCGGCCCAGCCCACTACCGTGGGCAAGCGGGCCACCCTCTGGATCCAGGACCTGCTCCTGGACCTGGAGGACCTGGACCACATGCTGCGCACCACCCCGGTGCGCGGGATCAAGGGTGTCACCGGGACCCAGGCCAGCTTCCTGGAGCTGTTCGACGGCGACGGTGGCCAGGTGCAAGCGCTGGAGGCCAGGTTCTGCGCCAAGGTGGGCGTCCCGACCATAGCGGTGGCCGGCCAGACCGCCACCCGCAAGCTGGAAGACCGCCTGGGCCAGGTGTTGTGCGGAATCGCGGCCTCCGCCTCCAAGTTCGCCTGCGACCTGCGCCTGCTCCAGCACCTGAAGGAAGTGGAAGAGCCCTTCGAAAAGCAGCAGATCGGCTCCTCGGCCATGCCCTACAAGCGCAACCCCATGCGCAGCGAGCGCATCAACTCCCTGGGCCGGTTCGTGCTCGGGCTCATGCCCAGCACCTACCAGACCAGCGCCACCCAGTGGCTGGAGCGCACCCTGGACGATTCCGCCCACCGGCGGCTCACCATGAGCCAGGGCCTGATGGCGGTGGACGCCATCCTGGTGCTCTACCGCAACATCGCATCAGGCCTGGTGGTCTACCCGAAGATGATCGAAGCCCGGCTGCGGGGGGAACTGCCCTTCATGGCCGCGGAAGTCATGCTGATGGAAGCGGTGAAGCGCGGCGGCGACCGCCAGGACCTGCATGAGCGGTTCCGCCTGGCGGCCCTGGAGGCCGGGCGGCGGATCAAGCAGGAGGGCCGTCCCAATGAACTGCTGAGCCTGCTGGCGGCCGATCCCGCCTGGGCCATGACCGAAGCCGAACTGGCGGCCCTGCTGGATCCGGTCCGCTTCACCGGGTGCGCCGGAGACCAGGTGCGCCGCTTCCTGGCCGGGGAGGTGGCCGCGTCCCTGGCTGGCCACCGTCCCGGAGACGAAGCCGCCGTGCGGGTCTGAACGGTCTTTCCTCTTGAAAGGTGGATGAATGTTGAAAATTGCTGTCATCGGTGCCGGATCGCTGCTTGGCCGCGAACTGGTGGACACCCTGGAACCCCGGGAATGCTCGGTGCTGCCCCTGACCCACGGGCCCATGACCCGGGACGAGGAGTTCGGCGACCTGGTCATGTTCGCGCCCGAGGCCGCCCTGCTGGAGGGCATCGAGCTGGTGATCCTGGCGGAGACGCCCGCCGCGCCGGAACTGCTCACCGGCTACCAGGGCCGGGTCCTGGACCTGCGCGCCGAGCCCGAGCCCTCCCTGGAGCCGATGCCCTTGGTCGGCACCTGGCCCGCGGGGAAGATCGCCCTGCGCGGCCGCCCGGCCCTGGAGCAGGTGCTGGGCACCATCCCCCGGCTGGTGGAGGGCCTGGGCGAAGTGAGCGGCACCCACCTGCAGTCGGTGGCCCACCTGGGCGACCGGGGGGTGGACGGCCTCATGGAGCAGACCGCGGCCATCTTCAAGGGCGAGGACCCGGAGATCGAGAAGCTGGGCTACCGGGCCGCCTTCGAGGTGGTCCCCCAGGCGCCCCGGGGGCGCATGATCACGGTGCGGGTCCCCGCCTTCCACGGTGACCTGCTGATCCTGCACCTGCGGGCCGCCGAGGGCCGGACCCTGGCCAGGCTGGAGGCGCCCCAGGGGGTGGAGTGGCGGGAGCACCCGGCCAGTTCCCGGGAGGTGGCCGTGAGCCCCTTCCTCCTGGCCCATTTCGCGCCCGCCGAGGAGGGACGGACCGGGATCCTCACCCTGGGTTTCGATCCCATCCTCTGGGGCGTGCTGATGCCCGTCCTGCGCCTGCTGGACCTCTGACCCATGACCAAGCTGGACGACCCCCACGACCGCGGGGACTTCTTCAAGTCCCTGGGGATGCTCCTGGGCGGGTTCATGGCGGAGCGGGTGTCCGAGGTGGTGACCGGGGCGGGCCCGAAGCTGCTGCGGCCGCCCGGGGCCCTGGAGGCGTTCGATTTCCTGGTGGCCTGCACCCGCTGCGACAAATGCATGCGGGCCTGCCCGCAGGGGTCCATCTACCGGGCCGGTCCGCAGGCGGGGCTGGCGGCGGGAACCCCGATCATCGAGCCGCGCATCATGCCCTGCTTCCTCTGCACCGACCTGCCCTGCGTCACCGCCTGTCCGGAGGGAGCCCTGGTCTGGCCCAGGGTCAAGGCGGCCGGCCAGGAGCTGGAAGGCCCCCGCGCCGTGCGGATGGGCACCGCCCGGGTCAAGCGCGGCCTCTGCGTCACCTGGGGCCGGGAGGGCCGCCCGGCCCAGCCGTGCCGCACCTGCGTGGACCGCTGCCCCTATCCCGGAGTGGCGATCCGCATGGGCGAGCCCGGGCCGGACGGCGCGTCCCATCCGGTGGTGGTGGCGGACTACTGCACCGGCTGCGGGCTGTGCAGCTTCGGCTGCCCCACCCCGGAACCGGCCATCGTGGTGGACCCCCGAGAATAATTGCCGGAATGAATCCACTCTGCCATGATGGCCCACTCCCGCTTCGTGGGGTTGGACCGGTCTATGAAAAATGAAGGAATCGGCAGCTCGGTGGCGCGCAGGGAAGGGCCGGAGAAGCTCACCGGCAAGGCCCAGTACGTGGCCGACCAGGTCCTGCCCGGCCGGATCTACGGCGTGACCGTGCGCTCCAAGGTGGCCCACGGCCGGATCCTGGCCATCCGCTACGGCGAAGGCATCCCCTGGGAGGAATTCACCATCGTCACCGCCAAGGACATCGCGGCGATGGGCTGGCACAACCGGGTGGAGTCCATCGAGCCGGACCAGCCGTTCCTGGCGGACGGGATCATCAACCACGCCGAGGAGCCGATCGTGCTCCTGGCCCACGCCGACCGGCACCTGCTGGAGCGGGCGCGGCGGGCGGTCCTGGTCGAGGTGGAGGAACTGCCCGCCGTGCTGGACATCGACCAGGCCCTGGCCTGCGTCCAGCCCGTGGGCGGCCGGGACAACCTGTTCAAGGAAATCCTGATCGAGAAGGGGGACCCCGGCTTCCCATGGGCCCAGGCGGCCCACGTGGTGGAGGGGGAGTACCGCACCGGCGCCCAGGAGCAGCTCTACATCGAGACCAACGGCATGACCGCCGAGGTGGAGGGCCACAGCGTCACCGTGCGCGGCTCCCTGCAGTGCCCCTACTACGTGCACACCGCCTTGACCCGGCTGTTCCGGCTGCCGGGGCCCCAGGTGCGGGTCCTGCAGATGGACACCGGCGGCGCCTTCGGCGGCAAGGAGGACTACCCGTCCATCCTCGCCGGGCACGCGGCCATGCTGGCGTGGCAGGCCCGGCGGCCGGTGACCATCATCTACGACCGGGAGGAGGACATGGCCTGCACCACCAAGCGCCATCCCTCCCGCAGCCGCCTGCGCACCGCCTTCGACGCCGAGGGCCGCCTGCTGGCCATGGAATCGGATTTCGTCCTGGACGCCGGCGCCTACACCACCCTGTCGCCGGTGGTGCTGAGCCGGGGCGCCATCCACGCCCTGGGCCCGTACCGCTGCCCCAACGTGCGCATCCGCGCCCGGGCCGTGGCCACCCACACCCCGCCCAACGGGGCGTTCCGGGGCTTCGGCGCCCCCCAGAGCCTGTTCGCCATGGAGCGGCACATGGACATCGCCGCCGCCCGCATGGGCCTCGACCCGGTCCTGCTGCGGCGCCGGAACCTGCTGAAGCGGGGCGACCTCATGGCCACCGGCCAGCTCGTCACCGAGGACCTGGACCTGGAGGGCCTCATGGACCGGGCCCTGGCCGACCTGGACTACCAGGGGAAGCGGGCCGCCTTCGCCCGGCACAACGTCGGCCCCGGCCCGGTCAAGAAGGGCGTGGGCTTCTCGGTGTTCATGCACGGCTGCGGCTTCACCGGCTCCGGGGAAGAGCACCTGGCCTCGGTAACCGGGGTGCGGACCCTGGCCGACGGCCGGTTGGAGGTGCTCGCCGCCTCCACGGAAATGGGCCAGGGAAAGGAGACCGTGTTCACCCAGATCGTCTCCGAGGCCCTGGGCATCCCCAACGACATGGTGCGCATGTCCCCGGCGGACACCCGCGAAGTGCCCAACAGCGGGCCCACCGTGGCCTCCCGCAGCACCATGGTGGTGGGCAAGCTGGTGCAGGACGCCGCCCTGGGCCTGAAGCGGATGCTGGTGGAGCAGCAGTTCCTGGCGGAGCCCTGCGGCCCGGAGGCATTCAGGGACGCGGTCCGGCGGGCCCACGTCCGGTGCGGCGTCATGACCTGCTTTTCCCAATACCAGCAGCCCCCCGGCCTGGAGTGGGACGACGCCAGCTACCGGGGGGACGCCTACCCCACCTACGCCTGGGCCTGCTATGGGGTGGAGGTACGCGTGGACACCGTCACCTGGGAGGTGAAGGTGGAGGATTTCGTGGCCCGGCAGGAGGTGGGCCGGGTGATCAATCCCGTCCTGGCGGCCGGGCAGGTGGAGGGGGGCGTCGCCCAGGGCCTGGGCTGGGCCCTGTGGGAGAAGGTGGAGACCGCCCAGGGGCGGATGGTCAACAACCAGATGACCAACTACATCGTCGCCACCGCCCAGGACCTGCCGCGGATCCGGGTCTATTTCGAGGAGAACAACCCCTATGCCCTGGGTCCGGGCGGGGCCAAGGGCCTGGGCGAGCTGCCCATGGACGGGCCCGCCCCGGCCGTGCTGGCCGCCATCCAGGACGCCCTTGGGCATCTGGGGCCGATGGACCTGCGGGAGCTGCCGGTGACTCCGGAGCGGCTCCTGGAAGCGGTGGAGGCCGGACATGGACTCTAAGCTCCAACTGGATCTGACGGTGAACGGGGAGCGCCGTTCCGTGGCGGTGTATCCCATGGCCCGCCTGCTGGATGTGCTCCGGGAGGACCTGGGCCTGCCGGGCACCAAGGAGGGATGCGGCGAGGGCGAATGCGGCGCCTGCTCGGTGCTCATGGACGGCCAGCTGGTGAACAGCTGCCTGGTGCCCGCGGTGCAGGCCCAGGGCGCCGAGCTGGTCACCATCGAAGGGCTGGCCCTCGGCGGCGAGCTGAACCCCCTGCAGCGGGCTTTCGTGGCCTGCAACGGCGCCCAGTGCGGGTTCTGCACCCCGGGCATGGTGCTGGCCTCGGTGGACCTGCTGCGGCGCTGCGCCCATCCCAGCGAAGCGGAGATCCGCGAGGGCCTGGCCGGCAACATCTGTCGCTGCACCGGCTATGTGAAGATCGTGGACGCGGTGCAGGGGGTGCGGCCTTGAGGGGCCAGGTTCCCGACTGCGCCGTCCAGGTGCCCGGGTCGCTCCAGGAGGCCCTGGAAATCCTGGCCCGGGAGCCCGGCCGCTGGCGTCCCCTGGCCGGCGGCACCGACCTCATGGTGCCCTTCGCCGCGGGGCGCCTGGCCGACACCCGCTTCCTCAGTCTGCAGCGGCTGGACGTCCTGCGCGCCGTGGAGCCGGACCCGGAGGGAATCACCTTCGGCGCCCTGGTCACTTACACCCAGCTGCGCCAGCACCCCTACGTGCAGCGGCACCTCCCCAACCTGGCGCAGAGCGCCAGGGTCACCGGGGCCGTGGCCATCCAGAACCGGGGCACCCTCGGGGGCAACCTGGTCAACGGCAGCCCCGCCGCCGATACACCCCCAAGCCTGCTGGCCTACGCCGCCCAGGTGGAGCTGACCGGGCTCGGCGGGGCCCGCTGGGTGCCCGTGGACGCCTTCCACACCGGCTACAAGCAGACCGTCATGGCCCCGGACGAGCTGCTGACCCGGATCCGGGTGCCCAGGCCGGAGCCCGGGTTCCACTTCTACCGGAAGGTCGGCACCCGTGCCGCCCAGGCGGTGGCCAAGGTCTGCCTGGCGGCCTACGTGCGGGTGGAGGCCGGGATGGTGCGGGAGTTCCGGGTGGGCCTGGGCAGCGTCGCCCCCGTCCCGATGCGGGCCCGGGCCGCCGAGGCGGTGATCCTGGGCCAGTCCGTGGACCGCCTGCCGTTGGCCGAGGCCCGGGCAGCCCTCATGGAGGAGATCAGTCCCATCGACGACATCCGCTCCACGGCCCGCTACCGGCGCATCGTGGCCGGCAATGTCCTGGTCCAGGCCCTCATGGAACTTGATGAGGCCTTAAGCCGTTGTTAAGGAATAACTATGGCCATTGCTACGTGTTCCGGCATAAGATCCATAGATCCAGGTCAACGCCTGCGTTGGCCTGGGGGCCGTAGCGAAATGCCAGAAATGGGAATGGTTATTCCGCAACGGCCCCTAAACATTCGGCCCTGAAACCGGTCCATAATCATCGGTGACGAATCACTCGTGGCCTAGCCTTATCCCAAACCATGCCATAACCATAGGGGGCGTCCTTTGAAACCTTGGTCCAGCCGCAGGAACCTCATTTCAGGAAGCGTCGGCCTGACACTGGTGGCGCTGCTGTGCGCGCCTCTGGCCGCGCAGGAGAAGGGCAAGGAGAAGGAGAAGGAGGAGGAACGGAAGGGCCCCGCCCCCGCCGCCCACCAGGCACCGGTCCAGCGTCCCGGCGCGCCCGCCCAGGCTCCAGGCCAGCATCCCGGCATGCCCGTCCAGGCTCCAGGGCAGCGTCCCGGCATGGGCGCCCAGACCCCAGGGCAGCGTCCCGGCATGCCCGCCCAGGCTCCCGGCCAGCGTCCCGGCATGCCCGTCCAGGCTCCCGGCCAGCGTCCCGGCATGCCCGTCCAGGCTCCCGGCCAGCGTCCCGGCATGGGCGCCCAGGCTCCCGGCCAGCGGCCCGGCATGCCCAACCAGGCGGGGCGTCCCCTCCCGGGATCCGTCCATGGACCCGTGCCGATGACCATCGTCCGCACCCGGGATGGCGGTGAGATCCACCGGGGCCCGGGTGGCGCCATCCGCGAGGTGCGCACCCCTGGCGGCGCGGTGATCCACTACGCCCCCGACGGGATGCGGCATGTGGAGATGGTGCGGCCGGACGGCCGCACCATCTTCGCCAACGGCAACGGGCGCGGGGGGTTCATCCAGAGGCCCTTGATGTTCCACAACCAGCCCTTCGTGCAGCGCACCTACGTGGAGAACGGAAGGGTCTACGCCCGGGTCTACCGCCCCTATGCCTACCATGGGGCCACCTTCAACGTCTACATGCCCGTCCACTACTACCGGCCCGCCTACTACAACTGGGCCTTCCGTCCCTGGGGCGCGCCGGTGCGCTACGGGTGGGGCTGGGGCGGGCGGCCCTGGTACGGGTACTACGGCGGCTACTATGCCCCCTATCCGGTCTATCCCGGCCCGATGTTCTGGCTGACCGATTTCATGGTGTCGGCCACCCTGCAGGCGGCCTACCAGGCCCGGATGGACAATGCCGCGGCCGCAGCGCCGCCCCCCGTCGGCTATGCCCCCGCGCCCATGTCGCCGGAAGTGAGGCAGGCCATCACCGACGAAGTCCAACGGCAGGTGGATCAGGAGAGGGTCGAGCAGCAGGCCATGGCCCAGGGCACCATGCCGCCCCCCAACGCCCCTCCGCCCCTGTTCAGCCAGAACGTGTCCCGCATCTTCCTGGTGCCCACCGGCACCGTGGCCTACGTCGGCGGACAGGAGCGCATGCTGCCCGAAGGGGACGTGCTGCAGCTCAATGGGGCGCCGCCGCCCGACGCCACCTACGCCGACGTGAAGGTGCTGGCCAGCCGCGACCCGGCGGTGCCCGTGGGCAGCATGGTTTCCGTCAGCCTCCAGGACCTGCAGGAGATGCAGAACCGCATGCGGGCCAACATCGACCAGGGCCTGGGCGACCTCCAGGCCCAGCAGGGCCAGGGCGGGCTGCCGCCGATGCCCGCGCAGAACCTGGGCACTTCGGACGCGCCCTTCGCCAGCGCGGTCCAGCCCGACGCCAACGCCGCCGGAGAGCTTTCCCAGGTGGCCCAGGATGCCAACGCTTCCGGCCAGAGCGTGCTGAACCAGGGCCAGGCGGCCCAGGCTCCGCCCCCGCCCACCGGCGGGAGCATCGCCCTGGGCATGACCAGCGACCAGGTCCACACCATCCTCGGCAGCCCCAAGGAGACCGCCAACCTCGGCGCCAAGCGGATCGAGGTCTACCAGGATTTCAAGGTCACCTACATGAACGGCACCGTCACCAACATCCAGTAAACGCCGTGCGGATGTTCCACGTGGAACCGGTGCTTTTCCCAGTGCGCGTTCGCGCACTGGGAAAAGCCTTTATAGGCCGTATTCACTCCACCGGGCGGTGATCCGGTCCAGGAGGCCGGAGGGGAAGACCAGGTCCCGGGGCCACTCCCGGGGGAAGCCGTCCAGCCGGGGGCTCTTGCGGGTGGCGTCGATGCCCACCTTGCTGCCGAAGGCGAAGCGGTCGCTGCTGTGGTCCAGCACATCCAGGGGGCCTTCGGTGAACAGCAGGTCCCGCCGGGGATCCACGTTGCTGGTGACCCGGAACAGCACCTCGGCCCCGTCGTGGGGATCGATGTCCTGGTCCACCACCACGATTCCCTTGCTGAACATCATCTGGCCGGTGCCCCAGATGGCGTTCATGACCTTCTGGGCGTGGCCCGGGTACTCCTTGCGGATGGCCACGATCACCAGGTTGTGGAACCCGCCCGCCGGGGGCAGGTGCATGTCCACCACCTCCGGCAGGACCATGCGCAGCAGGGGCAGGAAGATCCGCTCGGTGGCCAGGCCCAGGTAGGCGTCCTCCTGGGGCGGGCGGCCGACGATGGTGGCGGGGTACACCGCCTTCTTGCGGTGGGTGATGGCCTCCACGTGTAAAACCGGGTAGTCGTCGGCCAGGGAGTAGTATCCGGTGTGGTCGCCAAACGGGCCCTCCCGGCGCAGCTCCCCCGGGTCCACCCAGCCTTCGATGACGATCTCGGAATCCGCCGGCACTTCCAGGTCGTTGCTGACGCAGCGCACCAGTTCCACCCCCTCCCCCCGCAGGAAACCGGTGAACATGATTTCCGACAGGAACGGCGGCAGCGGCGCCGTGGCCGCGTAGGTCAGGGCGGGATCGCCGCCGAAGCTCACCGCCACCGGCATCCGCTCGCCGGGAGCATAGCCGTGCCTGGCCCGGGTGCCGTCATGGTGGAGCTGGGTGTGGAAGCCCAGGGTGTGCTCGTCGTACACCTGGAGCCGGTACAGGCCCATGTTCCGGTGGCCGCTGCGGAACCGGGTATGGCCCAGGCCCAGGGTGATGAACGGGCCGCCGTCCTCGGGCCAGGTGGTGAGCACCGGGAGGCGGGAAAGCCTGGCCTCTTCGCCGCGCCACACCACCTCCTGGCACAGCCCCTTGCGCACAGTTTTTGGCGTCCAGCTCCCGACCTCCGCCAGCACCGGGAGCTTGGCCAGCTTGTCCAGGAAACTGGAGCCCGGCTTGGGCATGGCTTCCTGGATCAGCTTCTCGATGCGCGCGGCCACGGCGTCCAGCCCGGCCGGATCCTGGTCCACCCCCAGGGCCATGGCCATGCGCCGGGCGCTGCCGAACACGTTCATGGCCACCGGCATGGCCGCGCCCTTGATCCGGTCGAACAGCAGGGCGGAGCCGCCGCCCGGCTGCTTGGACACGCGGTCGGCGATGGCGCCCGCCTCGAGATACGGATCGACCTCGGCGTCCACCCGCTTCAGCTCGCCGCTCGCCTCCAACTGCTTCAGGAAGGTCTGGAAATCCCGGGCCATGCAACACCTCAGCCACCAGTTTCCCCGCAAACCGCCTCCCGGTGGAACTGCCACTTCCAACCTAGGGCAGTCAGATGCTCTCCAGGAGCCACAGCGCCGGCTCGCAAGGATGGGGTCCGATGGTGATCCAACTTGGCGGGAGAGGACTGCCGTCCCGGTCATTGCAGTACAGCGTGAGCAGCTTCTGGCCGGTCTCCACCCGCTGGCCGACCCGGACCTCCACCCGGATGCCGACCCCCAGGTCCAGCTGGTCCTGCCGGCTGCGCCGCCCCGCCCCCAGCTCCATGGCCAGGAGCCCCAGGGCCCGGCTGTCCATGGCCTGGACGAAGCCGGCCGCCTCCGCCCGCACCGTCACCGTCCGGCGGCAGCCCGGCAGCAGGCTGAAATCATCCAGAGCCGTGGGGTCGCCGCCATTGTGGGCCACCCATGCGCGGAAAACCCCCATGGCGCTGCCGTCGGCCACGGCCGCGGCCACCCGGGTCTCGGCCTCGGGCAGGGTCCCGGCGCCGCCGCCCAGGATCAGCATCTCCGCGGCCAGGCGGAAGCTCATCCGGGCCAGGTCGCCGTCGCCGTGCAGGCCCTTCAAGATCTCCACTGCTTCCATCACTTCCATCGCGTTGCCGATGGCCCGGCCCAGCGGTTCTTCCATCCGGGTGACCAGCGCCTTGACCCGCAGGCCATGGGCCTGGCCCACGGCCACCATGGCCTGGGCCAGGGCGCGGGCGTCCTCGATGGATTTCATGAAGGCGCCGCCGCCGCATTTTACATCCAGCACCAGCGCGTCGCAGCCGCCGGCCAGCTTCTTGGCCATGATGCTGGCGGTGATGAGCGGAATGGACTCCACCGTGGCCGTCACATCGCGCAGGGCGTAGAGCTTGCGGTCGGCCGGGCAGATGTCGGCGGTCTGGGCGCTGTTGGCGAAGCCGGTGGCGCGCAGGCTGGCGCGGAAAGCTTCCGCATCCAGTTCCACCCGCAGTCCGGGGATGGCGGCGTACTTGTCCACGGTGCCGCCGGTGTGGCCCAGGCCCCGGCCGCTGAACATGGCGCAGGGCACCCCGCAGGCGGCGACGATGGGGCCGAGGACCAGGGTGGTCTTGTCCCCCACCCCGCCGGTGGAGTGCTTGTCCACCTTGATGCCCGGCACCGGGGAAAGGTCCAGGCGCAGGCCCGAGTCGCGCATGGCCAGGGTGAGGGCCAGGGTTTCCGGGGTGTCCATGCCGCGCCAGCAGATGGCCATGAGCAGGGCCGCGCTCTGTTCCTCGGGCACGGTGCCGGCGGTCACCCCCGCGACCCAGGAGGCGATCTGCTCAGCGCTGAGCCGGCCGCCCGTCTTCTTGGTGTAGATGAGGTCGTACATGCGCATGGAACGTCCTCGCCGGATCTGGCCGGCCGGGCTTCAGACGCCGGCCAGTAGGCGATCCAGGTCCGGATCCGCCA
>Ga0302320_10019590_pt1 | contig 13560 bp, 6 predicted proteins | sample Bog_T0_3_FD_202130 | JGI IMG/M metagenome (GOLD analysis project Ga0302320, IMG submission 202130) | Peat permafrost microbial communities from Stordalen Mire near Abisko, Sweden - Bog_T0_3 | ecosystem: Environmental > Terrestrial > Soil > Wetlands > Peat | place: Sweden: Abisko, Stordalen Mire...
GAAGATGCCGGGTCTGGACGGCTGGGATTTGGCCGGTTGTTTTCAGGCCAATCCCCAATTGAAAGCCGTGCCGATTGTGTTTCTGACGGCGGCCATCACGAAAGGAGAAGTTGAGGCGAGTGGCGGGCGGTTCTGGGGGTACCCTTTTCTGGCCAAGCCGTTCGTCCTGACGGAAGTGGTCGCCTGTCTCAAGCATCATTTGGCGGATGACGCGCTGCGGAGCAAACCAGGCGGGGCCGGAGTGAGGGGGAGCGGCGTTCCCTCGCGCCGATCGCGGCCAAGCTGAGTACGAGGCAACGCTAATCGCAGTTTAAGAACGGAACAAATATGGAGCCAACAGCTATTCTCGACGGCGATCCCGCGGCGGTGGAGATCGTCACCGGAGTCCGGCGTGAAGAGGTTTTGCTGAAAGCGGGAACCTTGCAGAATGCAATTTTCAACAGCGCCAACTTCTCAAGGATCGCCGCTGACGAGAGGGGCGTGCTGCAAATTTTCAATGTCGGCGTGGAACGATGGTGCCGCGGATATCCGATACCAAGGGACGTTGCTTTTAGCCGGAGGGCCTATTTCCATTGAAAGCTGCTCATAAGATTGCTGCTTCGCTTGCTGGAGCGGCCCTGCTGGTGGCGCTGGGAGTGGCCTTATCGTTCTGGTCTTTCAGACAGATCAGGCAGGCAGCCGAGGAGCGAGCGCATACCAGTGTTGTCATAAAGAGCGCGGGTGATTTGCTGTCCGCCTTGAAAGATGCCGAGACCGGTCAGCGGGGCTATTTGTTGACCGGTGACGAGGCCTTTCTGGAACCGTATGTGGCGGTGCGCGACAGTGTCCGTGGCCATCTGGAAGAATTGCGTCAACTTGCCTTGAGCAGTGCCGCCCATCAACACCTGGACGCACTGGCTCCGTTGGTGGATGCCAAAATGGTGGAATTGTCGCGTATCATTGAGTTGCGCCGCAACCAGGACATGGCTGCCGCTGTCGCGATTGTAAGCGGTGGTCGGGGGAAGCGGTTGATGGATTCGATCCGGGTCGAGATGGGGGCCTTCATCCAGATAGAGGAAGACGCGCGGGCGCAGCACGATGCCGAGTTCCAATCGGACATGCGCCGTCTGTTGACCCTCATCGCTGCCGCCAGCCTGTTGCTGCTGCTGTTGGCGCTTTCGTTCGCCTATTTGATCTACCGGGAAACACAGCATCGACTCCAGAATCAAGTTCATCTGGAAACCCAGCATTTGCTCGAGATTCAGGCGACGACGAATCAACAACTACAGCAGGCCAACGTCACCTTGCAGGCGAGCGAGGAAAAACTTGCCGTGACGCTCAACTCCATCGGCGATGCCGTGATCGCCACCGATGCCGAAGGGCGTGTGACGCGCCTGAATCCCTTGGCCGAACAGCTCACCGGTTGGACGCAGGCGCAAGCCACCGGTCGCCCGGTGGACGAGATTTTTCACATTATCAACCAGGAAACCCGTCAACCCGCCATTATCCCAGTAAAGGAAACCTTGGCGCGTGGCACGATCCACGGTCTGGCCAACCACACCGTATTGATTGCACTCGGTGGCAGCGAGTGCGCCATTGCCGACAGTTGCGCACCGATTCGAGATCGCGACGGCCAGGTGGTCGGTGTCGTGCTGGTGTTCCACGATGTCACCAAAGAATACGCAGCCCGCCAGACCTTGCTCGACAATGCCGCGCTGATCCAGACGATTCTCAACACCGTGGCGGACGGCATCATCACCCTCCAGGCCAGCGACGGCATCGTCGAGACAGTTAACCCGGCCGCTGAACGAATGTTTGGCTATCCCGCGGCAGAACTCATCAGACAAAAGTTCAGCCTGCTGATACCCGAGCTTGATCGAGACCAGCGCAATGGTTCCCTCGATTATTACAATGCGAGCGATGAGGCGCGCGCCATCGGCCTCGGACGCGAGGTCGTGGGTCGGCGCAAGGATGGCAGCATTTTCCCGGTGGAGATGACGGTCAGCGAGATGTGGCTGGGCAGCCGGCGTTACTTCACCGGCATTTTACGTGATATCACCACGCGCAAACAGGTCGAAGCAGAGCAGAAGAAACTCGATCAGCGCTTGCGCGACCAGCAGTTCTACACCCGCTCGCTCATCGAATCCAATATTGACGCGCTGATGATGGCCGATCCGCTCGGCATCATCACCGATGTCAACCAGCAGATGGAGGCGCTGACCGGCTGCACGCGCGACGAGTTGATCGGCGCGCCGTTCAAGAACTACTTCACCGACCCCGAGCGGGCCGAAGCGGCCATCACGTTGGTGTTGAGCGAGAAGAAGGTCACCAACTACGAGCTGACCGCGTGCGCCCGGGACGGCCGGAAAACCGTCGTGTCCTACAACGCCACCACCTTCTACGACCGGGACCGGAGGCTGCAAGGCGTTTTCGCCGCCGCGCGCGACGTCACTGAGCGCCAACGCTTCGAGCAGGCGCTCCAGGAATCGAACGTCGAGCTGGAGAGCGCCAAATCCGCGGCGGAGAAAGCCAGCCTCGCCAAATCGGATTTCCTTTCCAGCATGAGTCATGAACTGCGCAGCCCACTCAATGCGATCCTTGGATTCGCCCAACTGATGGAGTCAGCTTCTCCATTGCCGACGGCTTCCCAGTCGGAAAGCATTGCCCAGATTCTCCAGGCGGGATGGCATCTGCTCAAACTGATCAACGAAATCCTGGATCTCGCGGTGATCGAGTCCGGCAAGGTGTCCCTGTCGCCGGAATCGGTGTCGTTGTCCGAGGTCATATCCGAATGCCGGACCATGATGGAGCCGCAAGCGCAACAGCGTGGCATCAGCATGACATTTCCCCGGTTCGATGACAAGGCCCCGTTCTTTGTCAAGGCCGACCGGATCCGGTTGAAACAAATCATCATCAACCTGCTTTCCAATGGGATCAAATACAACAAGGAGCAGGGAACCGTGGCGGTGGACTGCACCTTCAGCGCCGCGGAACGCATTCGCATCAGCGTCGCGGATACCGGCGCGGGATTGTCCCCGGAAAAGCTGGCGCAACTATTCCAGCCCTTCAACCGGCTCGGTCAGGAAGCTGGCGGCGTGGGCGGCACGGGCATCGGCCTGGTGGTGACCAAGCGATTGGCCGAACTGATGGAGGGCGTCCTCGGCGTGGAAAGCACGGTCGGGGTGGGAAGCGTGTTCTGGTGCGAACTGAACTCGGCGGCGGCGCCCCAACTTAAAATCCAAAGCGGCGAAGTCGAGGCCTCTCTCCGACCACAATTGCCGGATGGCGCGCTACAGCGCACCCTGCTCTACGTCGAGGACAACCCGGCGAACATGAAGCTGGTCGAGCAACTCATCGCGCGTTGCCCGGACATACGGCTGGTGACCGCGGTGAACGGAACTCTCGGCATCGAGATCGCCCGCGCCACTCGGCCGCTGGTCATCCTGATGGACATCAACCTGCCCGGCATCAGCGGTATCGAAGCCTTGAAAATCCTGCGCCAAGACCCGGCCACAGCGCACATCCCCGTGGTTGCCCTCAGCGCCAATGCCATGCCACGCGATATCGCGAAGGGCTTGGAGTTGGGATTCTTCCGTTATCTCACCAAACCCATTAAAGTCAGAGAGTTCATGGACACGCTGAATGCGGCACTGGAATTTGCAGAACGAACGGTGGACCAGGCACAGGCGCGGCGGGTTCACTTGCCGGCCGCACAGTCGCTGGCGGGAAGCGGAATTGGGCTTGCGACAGAAGAGGAAGCAACGCAAACGGGCGCTCGCGTGGCGAGTTGCACGCGGAGATGACCATAACGTCGAAGTGGACAATCATCTGGCCATGCACAAGAGATCGTCTGGCTTGGGCATGAATCAGTCGAAACGACGCAGGTTTACATACACGCCGATCTCCTTCTCAAGGAAAAGGCGCTCGCACGGATGAATCCCAGAACGAGCAATCCTGGTCGTTGTCACCCGCGATGACAAATTACTCGCCTTACAACGTATTCTTTGGGGCGTTTCTTGCAATTCCTGCCGCAGAGCCGGTCGCTCGCATGCAAGGCGCACCCTGCGTCGACAAACCAATGGCCTCCAAAGCGCGAATCTCATGAACACTTTATGCGGTCTGTTTAAACTTTTTGCGCCGCTTTTGGCGGCAGGCGAAGGCTGAACTTGCCGTCCCCGGCGCGAGCGGGCGATTATGCCGCCGGCATCATGACATATTACCACGCAACGACGCGAGAGAAGCTGCGTTCGATCCAACGTTTAGGCCTTGGCGGTACCCGCAACGTGCAGAAAAACTTCGACTGTCCGGATGGGGTGTACTTGGCTTCGGATCCCATGCTGGCCATCGGCTTTATGCTGGAAAAGGCTTTGGAGGAACCCTACCGGCATGAATCGCCGAAAGCCTGCGTTGACACATTCATGGTGGTCGTTATCGATGGAGCCAGGATCGACGAGGGGCGCCTGCGCGTCGACCCAAATATCAAGAAGGAGGGCTTTTGGATATTCGACGGGGTGGTGGATGTGTCATCCATGCCGGTTCTTGATGCAGCTCAAGTGATGCAATTCAGCCGGCCAATGGAGAAGTGAGTGGGTTGTTGGCCAAGCATGCGTAGGCCAAAAAATGAATGCCGCCCTTTTTCCCTGAACTGTGCAGTGCGGCAAAACGACGAACCCCGCTGTTTCCAGCGGGGCTCGCTTGTTAAGCTTGGAGGAATATCCCCCACTCCGGGATGTCATGTACGTTCCGGAGGGTGGCCGTAACCGGGACGTCGTGCGGGCGCCTCGGGGTCGTCAAGAGCTTGAGGCCTGCTTCCTCTGGCATCCGGTTGGCCTTCTTGGCGTTGACCTCTTTGCTGGCCCACACCAAGTTCTCCCAGGCGTTCTTGCCGCCCCGGGAACGAGGCATAACGTGGTCGAGGGATCCCTCGTCTGCACGCAGGACCCTTCCGGTGTACTGGCAGCGGTTGCCGTCACGCTCGCGAATGCTTTTGGCACACAGCTTCGGGCGCTTCTTGGGCACCTTGGCGTAGTTGGCCAGCACGATGACCGTCGGGATGCGAATGCCTCCGCGGATGGTCTGGACGGCGCGGTCCTGCTCGCGCACCGGCAGCGTGATCCATTCCTCCCAGGTGACCGGGCGGATCTTTTGCTGGCCGTCGATGTCCAAGGCTGTGGCGGCTCCCGTGGCCAGCTGAGGGAATACCTCCTCCGGAGTGCGGATGTTGATGGCCTGCCAGGCCTTGTTCAGGACCAGCACTACGTTTTGTTGCAGTATGCTACTCATAAATCACAGCTCTCTCATTATTGTAAGTGTTTGTTCTTTGTTGGAAATGCTTTTTGGCTGCCTCGCCAGGTTTTGCTCCCAGTCCTTCGGCTTCAGAGACCGACGCGCTCCTGATTACACCACGAGGCAATTGAAAGTGGTCGTCCGGAGAGGTTCTGCCCCTCTGATTGCTGGGTGTAGGCCAGCCGTGATACTATTTCACCACCGGACGAAACTTGGTGGGCATGGGCGGACTTGCACCGCCAAGGTTCACGGACTCTCGATCCGTGGGGTCTGCTAATTCCCGCTTAGCCACATGCCCATAAATGGTCCGCGTGGGGCGACTTGCACGCCCAAGGCTGGCCGCTTTTGAGGCGGTCTGGTCTGCTATTCCCAGTGAACCACACGCGGATAATAATCTCGACTACTATCACAGTTTAGTGTATGCCCGCATTTCTGCACAAATTGGTCCCCTAGGCGCGACTTGCACGCGCAAATGACACCGGGTTTAAGCCGGCCGGCTCTGCTATTCGCCTTCTGTCCACTAGGGGAAACGGTCAAGAACATGGTAAGGGTGACCGGTAACGCTCCGATATACGGCACTCATCTAGTGCGATGCGGGGTATAAATCCGCCGCTCTCTTTGAGCTACACCCTCGAACAGTTGTAATAAATTGGTCGTCCTGGAGAGAAGGATATCCCTCTCGTCTCGGAGTACCAGATAACCGTGGCCACGCTGTTGTCGAGTGGTCTCTACCTCGCTTGATAACCCTCCAGTAAAGGGAAGTGGTTTCTAACGGCAGCATTCCGGATCTGCTGCCGCTGGCGCCAGCTGCCTGGCGGTTCGATAGTCTTCTTCCATCGCGGCTTGCTAATCTCAGCTACAGGACGTTGTTCACGGTATTTTCACCAAAAGTGGTCGCTCCGATCGGGATTGCACCGACACTGTATGGTTCCTAAGACCATCGCCTCTGCATTGGGCTACGGAGCGAAAGCTGTCACGGGCTCGACATGTAATTGAGGGGCAGTTTGTAATGCCCTGCGTCTTGGTAATTGGAATATGAATACTTGCGAACGATGCCGGGCCAAACTACCGGTCGAATCCTACGCCTTGATGGACTATTGTGCCATCTGCGGGAAAAACCTCTGCGACAAATGCATGCAACAAGGTTGCTGTGGACAAATCCCCGCCAAGAGCGGGAGCGATGAGGACTACGGCGAGGCGGGGGATGATGCGCCAACCATACTGTAAATGGTACTCCCGGGGGGATTCTCGCCCTCAACCTCCTCGTTCGAAGCGAGGTGCTCTATATTTTGAGCTACGGGAGCATGAAAATTGGTGTGGACGGCTATACGAGTTGTCCTGCATCGCCAAGGAAGTCACCAATTTAGCAGTTCACTTCCGATGCAGTGCCGTCATCACAGAGCATCTGAACATCCAGTCCCAAGACCACGGCAAGGGGCGCTCCTTTAACCGAGTTGTGAATAATCAGTGGACCCGGAAGGGGTTTGTTTTGCCACTGGTGCGCCGGCTGGAGGCCGCCGGCCTTCGGCATAAAAAAGTGAACCCGGCCTACAGTTCCAAAATGGGCAACCTGCTCTGGGGCTGGCCCCTGCTGATCCCCGACCCGGCCTGCGCAGCCGTGGAGTTGGGCAGACGATTTCTTCAAGGAGACCCGAAAAGCTCCGAGCGCATGAATGGCGGAAACCGACGGAAGGAAGAACGCCAAGCGCAGGCATCGCAAGATGCCGAGGCTCGCGCGGAGTGGAAACGGGTCTGGAATCAACTTCACCCCCAATCTGGTGATACACCCAGATGCACGCTGCTTGCCTTGAGGCAGAGATTCCCGGAAGCGTGTCCAAGTTCGAGTCCGATCAAGGCGCCACAATCGCTTGTGTCACGCCTGGAACCCGCTCGGATAGCGGCAGATTTGCGCATTCACATGCGCAAAGACTTATGACGCTGTGTATAGTGCTGCCCTAGCGACCTGTTCTGTGTGAGAGAACTGCTCTGCTGCAGAGCTACGCCCACTTGGTGCATCGGGTGGGATTTCCGCCCACAACTTACTGGTTAAAAGCCAGTTACTCTTATGTTGAGTTACCGATGCATAATTGATTTGATGGAGCCCCCGCCCTGAGTTGCACCGGGCTCTCAGCCTTACCAAGGCCGTGAATCGCTCGCTATTCTTCGGGGGCGAACTTTGATGGAGGCCAACCATGGTATTGCGCCATGCATGCAGCGTTTTGCAAACGCGCCCGTTCACTTGCTCGGTCGCCGGCCAGACTAAATGGAGTCCTGTATCAGAGTCGCACTGATCTAAACGGTTTTGCAGACCGCTGCCTGAACTGCTCGGCCAACAGGACGCTGATGCCTCTGATCGGAATCGCTCCGACGGCCTCCTGCTTAAAAAACAAGCCCTGTAGCTATTGAGGCATGGAGGCGTTACTACTAAATGCTATCCGCAGCCGGATTCGCACCGAGATCTCCTGCGTGAAAGGCAGGCGTGTTGGCTAGGCTACACTGTGCGAACATAAAATGGTGCTCCGAGAAAGATTCGCACTTTCGACCTCTACCTTCGCAGGGTAGCGTTCTATCTAAACTGCACTACCGGAGCATAGACCCGGAGCAGATACGGAGACTCGCAATCTCACTGAAACATTGAAAATGTCTCGCGCTGCGCTTTACACCATCCCTGCGTGAATTCCGTCCAAACTACAATGATGCCAGTCTGCAGGCTGGTCGGTGGACCACTTGACACCGGCAATCCGTGAGGCGGTCGCGCGTTAGGAGCGCAAATTGGAGGTGTGTAAACCCCGTTCAGAGTTCTTTTTCGCAGCAAGTACCAACGGGTCTAGCACCTCGGCCACCACACCACCAAAGGTTGGTGCTCCTGGCAAGAATCTCACTTGCAACCTCGGGCTTCGGAGGCCCGCGCTCTATGATTGAGCTACAAGAGCATAAAACCTGGAGCGGGTGACCGGTATCGCGCCGGCGTCCCAGCCTTGGCAAGGCCGCGTTTTACTTTTAAACTACACCCGCAAAAAATGGTGTTCCGAGTAGGAATCCCACCTACGACCTGCTCTTTAGGAGAGAGCCGCTCTGTGTAATCTGAGCTATCGGAACTTACGATGTTGGGCAGATGTCGCACCCGCTACATGCATACATGCCCAGCTGTCCCCACCACCATCAGATTGAAGACGGATAAAAACTTTGAAAGGGAATGATCATTTCAGGAGATAACCCTTTCGGTTCAACCCGTGAAAGTGGCTCTCAGACTTGGACTCGCACCAAGACGTGCTGGTTAACAGCCAGCCATGCTACTTTGACATTATCTGAGAATTAAAAGTGGCGGATGGTGCAAGTAACGCTCTTGCCTCGGGTGTTATGCCGATCCTGTTTTCGAAACAGGTGCAGCCAGCTTATATCTGCCTACCATCCAAATTGGTTGCGGGGGTAGGATTTGAACCTACGATCTTCAGGTTATGAGCCTGATGAGATACCAGCCTTCTCCACCCCGCGATAAAGTCCCGTATGCTGCATAGCCGCGTTTCTGTTTCTACCCAATCATTAGTCTAAGCGGTCCACCCGTCGTTCAAACAGTAAGCACTAACCTCACGACCTACATGGCCTTGCTCCTACTTTGTGGTGTTATCGGATGTTCGATGTTCACGGGAGCGTGAACAAGCACGATTACGTGAACATAGACCATCCTCCCAGCAGCTGCTTTGGAGACGCGAACTTCCTCACCAACTTTTAAGTATTGCTCAAGAGTTGGCGCGATCAGGCGGGCATACGAAATGGCGGAGGGTAGAGGCTTCGCTCCTCTGCAGCTTTATGGGCTGGCTTTAGCTTTCCAAGCTAGCACCTTACTGGACTCGGTCAACCCTCCGTTAAATCGTCTGGAGCGCGGAGAGAGGATTGCAATCTCGACTCAACCTTGGGAAGGTCGCATGTTTCTGCTACACCATACGCGCAGTCCAATACAATGGTTGCCACGATGGGATTTTCACCCACAACCTCGCGCTAATCGGGCGAGTACTCTGAGTTTTGAGTTACGCGGCAATCAAAAGTGGTATTCGCGTCGGATCTTGCGTCCGATAAGGCCGACTTGAAAGGCCGGGTGCTCGAGCTGCTTTGCATTCGCGAACATAAAGAACTGCAAGTGATGTATCCAGGCCGTCGCTTGCCTCCAAGGTGTCGTTCCTCCGGACCAAACGCTATGGCCGGCAACCCGATCATCTCAGAAAGCTCCCCGGGTTGGCTTCGCTCCAATGACCACTCGGTTAATAGCCGAGCGCCCTACTAACTGAGCTGCCTTCGAATTAAAGTGGCGGAGAGCAGTGATCCTGCCTCACACACGCTTTCGCGTGCCGTCCGGTTAGCAACCGGCGCTAGACCTCGTCTAGTTTGCTCTCCAAAGGTGGCGGAAGGCGTCGGTACCGCCCCGACCTTGGTATTATCCAAATTGGTGTTCAGGACCAACGCAGCCAGCTTATATCTGCCTGCCTTCCATTAAATTGGTGACCCGTAGGGGCTTCGCTCCCCTGATCTTCTGCTTGAGAAGCAGACGTGTTGACTAGCTACACCAACGGGTCAAATGTTGGCATCCGCGGCCGGTCTCTCACCGACTAGGCCCAGCCTGAGAAGCTGGTTGCTCGATATGCTTTGCATTCGCGGACGTGAAATTGGCTGCCGTTGACGTCCTCGGCAGGTTTAAGGCTTCCCACTCTCCTTTGGGGGAGCTTGACTTGCGGCCACACCTGTCGCCGTTGGATCCTGCGCACCGGACGCGAAATTAAGGTTGGAAATGCCAGTGGCCCATGCACGGCTAACCGCGATGGCCTACCCTCACCCCTTTGCCGATGCTTAGGGACATTAGTATCGCTGTCCATGCGTTATCTGTCGTCTGCGTTTTGAGGGCACGCCGTATTAAGATGACTGCATTGGCGGCGTCCGGCTGACGAACTGGTCCAACCTCGAAGTGGTCAGGGCGGCGAGCTTTGCTCTCACGGCCTCCTGGTCCCAGGCCAGGCGCTCTACTTGGCTGAGCGACACCCTGTTTGAAATGGGCGTTGTCGATTAAGCCATGCTTGATCTATTGGGAGTTTTACAAGCAGCTTGTTTCCTTGGAATATTGCGGATCAGGTTCTGCATCGCTAACCCAGCTTCTCGCTTGATTTCTTCGAGGGAGGAAGCTTGCCAAAATGACCCGGAAGCATTGGCTCCCGCTTTGGTTGAGAATCGCCGAAGAAGTATTCTTCCGACATGACCAACATCTGTCTTATGGACTTTGGCAGATCCTGGAAACCTGGATAATTTAAAATTGTTGAATTCATTGCTTTTGTTTTTCCTTTCGATCCTGGTGGGCCCGGCCGGCTATGCTCCGACAACCCGCAAATTATGAGTTTGCTGCTCTGGCGAATTGAGCTACGGGCCCCAAATGGTCGGGACGGCCGGCTTCGCTCCGGCGATCTCCAGTCCCCCAGACTGGCGCGTTAACTGGGCTACGCTACGTCCCGTTTTTGGGGTGAACAACCGGATTCGCACCGGCATAAACCTGGTTCACAACCAGGGACACTGACTGTTGTGCTATGTTCACCATTCAAAATTGGCGGGCATGACCGAACTCGCATCGGCTAGAATTTCTCCCGTGACAGGGGAGCACCTCGACTACTTTGGACTCATGCCCGTAAAATGAGGACGGTTTTGCGCGATCTCGCATCGCAGCCTTGGCCGCCGTGGCTTTCAAGAACAAGTCCCGTCGGGGGTTCTTACCCCAGCCGTCGAAATGCCCACGGAAATCACAGGCAGCGGCTTTCTGCCCGACGAGGCATCTTGCTCATCGGCATTTACTTGACGTTGGATGCGGAGGCTGGATTCGAACCAGCGAGAACCTTGTGGGCTCTGCGGGCTTATGAGACCCGCGAGTTAGACCTGGCTACTCTACTCCGCGATAAGTGGCAGGTGGTTCCGGTGCTGCCCCGGACACATTTCGTTTTGGAGGCGAAATTGCACAAGCTGGTGCCCCACCTAAAAACTGGAGCCTCATCCGGCATCGCAGCCGGCACGCCGCGTTACGAGTGCGGACTAGGTGCTTACATGAGGCGAAACTCTGGTGCAACGGGCTGGTGCCGCCCCAGCGACCTCTTCCGTGTCAAGAAAGTGCTCTGCTGTTGAGCTACCGCTGCATCTACAGGCCCATGATCAACCCACCTTTTGCTTGAGTCGTGGAACGGTCATGCACTTACCTGCAAAAACAATAGCTTCAGCGGCTCGACTTGCACCGTTCTCCTTAACAGGGAGACGGACTACTAATTATCCCACACTGGAATTAAATGGTCAGGGCGGTGGGCTTCGCTCCCACCACCTCCGCGTCCCGAACGCGGCGTTCTGACTGAGCTGAACTACGCCCTGATTTGATGATCCTAAAGTGGCGGGCCTGATGGGACGCGCGCCCACTTACCTCTCGTTGACAACGAGGCGATTCGTCTACTTCATCTTCAGGCCCGGAATTGGCTGCCGCGGCTGGTTACGCTCCAACACCCTTCGCTTCAAAGGCGAGTATGCTGCTACTACATCACACGGCAATTAAGTGGTCCGCCAGGATGGACTTGCACCACCGTAGCCCGAAGGCAACCGGTTTACAGCCGGTCTCGATTGCTGCTCTGACACTGGCGGATGAAAGGAATGGCTGCCGGGGTAAGATTTGCACTTACACCTTCCTGATTCAGAGTCAGGGGCACTACTGTTATGCGACCCGGCAATAAATGGAGCCCTCATCCGGTAATGCTCCGGAACAACTTCATTACAAATGAAGTCAGCAGCTTCTGCATGAGGGCGAAATTGGTGGAGCCACGGGAAGTCGCGTCCCGGACTTCGCATTGCGAATGCGGCGCTTTACTCGTTAAGCTATGGCCCCTTGCAATCATAATCCAAATGGTGAGCTGCCACGGTGCCGCCCCGTGCTCTGCGGTTTAAGAGACCGCTGCATCGCTGCAATGCTTGCAACCCATAGAAGTAATTGGGCCGGGGACTGCGGATGCTAGCGTCCTTATTGCAGTCGCGGGCCCTTGTAAGATGATTGAAGAAACCGAGGGAGAGCCGGACTTGAACTGGCTGCAACCGGGCGCTGTGAGAACCCGGCCGAACACCTGTTGGCCCCCTCGGTTTACAAAACGTGGTCGCAGACCCGAGTGATGCTCTCGGCGGGGCGGGCTTATGAAACCTGCTTGAGCGCTGGCTCGTCTGCGATGGTGGGCCGCTTCGGTAACGCTCCGAATTCAACGGATTAAAAGTCCGTTGCATCACTTTAATGCTTGCTGCCCGTCAAGAATAGATTGGTGCGGCATTGGGGTAACGCTCCCCAACTTTCTGCTTGGAAGGCAGTCGTGCATCTATCAACACCTATGCCGCTGAAAGTCGCCAGGAGGAGACTTGCACTCCCAAGGTTGCTTGATTCTGAATCAAGTGGATCTGCTATTCTCCGTGAGCCACCTGGCGTAAATTGGTTGCAGGGACAAGGTAGTGCGCCTTGCGTCGGTAGAGTTTATGAGGCTCTTTCTGGTTTACTCCAGTCACCCTGCGTCAAGAATATCAAAATGGCCCGCCAGGTTGGTATCGCGCCAACGTCTCCTGCTCTTCAGGCAGGCGCTAATCTGTCTCAGCTACTGGTGGTGGGGTGACCAGCGGGTTCTGCCCCCGTACAATCTCCTTCACAAGGAGAGATGCTGCTGTTACATTATGATCACCATTCGGAAAGTGGTGTCCGCGGTCAGAATCTCACTGACGGCCTCAACCTTCGCACGGTTGCGCTCTATAGACTGAGCTACGCGGACAATGGTCCTTCATGCTGGTAACGCTCCAGCTTCTGGCGGTTATCGACCGCCTGCTCTGACTTTTGAGCTAATGAAGGGTATTAACAGAACCCATTAAAGTGGTGCTCGCGGTCGGAATCTCACCGACATCTGTCCGCTTAGAAGGCGGAGGCTCTGTGATTGAGCTACGCGAGCGTTAAAATTGGCCGCATACCCAAGAGTCGAACTTGGCGTCCTCAGGGTAACCCCCGGTTGCAGCATCCAGAGGCGAGGGAGCCTTGGCCACGGCTTCAACGTCTGCGATTCTCTGCTCGTATGCGATATGGTGGAGCCGGCGGGATCCGCCCCCGCGACCTCTGCGATGCCGTCGTAGCGCGTTCCTGGCTGATCTGCGGCCCCTGAAAACTTGGCGAAAGTGGGATTGTCCGATCAAGGACTCTCCATTCCCACTGGTCACACAGGGAGTTGTGCTGTGATCCTTTCGCCTTTGAAATTGGTGGAGAAC
>Ga0302320_10019591_pt1 | contig 13560 bp, 10 predicted proteins | sample Bog_T0_3_FD_202130 | JGI IMG/M metagenome (GOLD analysis project Ga0302320, IMG submission 202130) | Peat permafrost microbial communities from Stordalen Mire near Abisko, Sweden - Bog_T0_3 | ecosystem: Environmental > Terrestrial > Soil > Wetlands > Peat | place: Sweden: Abisko, Stordalen Mire...
TCCTTGGAGGTCATATGACTAAATGGGAAGGCGATAGGGACTTCCTTCGCCTGGGAGACGGCTTCTATGTCTTCCTGTATGGGGATGTTCCTGATCAGAGCGAGTTCCTGCGGACGGCAAGATCGGTGTGGCTGGAGATCAAGTCAGACAACGTGGAAGAAATGACGCGCAAGATTCTCGAGTCTGGCCTTGTGAGGAGGCTTGAAATCCCGGACCCTCACCTTTACTTCCAGGCACCGGGAGGCCAATGCATTCGGTTAGTCGGAATCGACGAGGACCTTTCCTTCTATGAGGGCGCGGGAGAAGGTTCGAACGTTGCAAAGATAAAAGAGGACCTCAAGAAGGAGGCGGCGGCCAAATGAGCTACGGCAATGTCGATGAAGCCATTTCTCTCCCTACTCGGCGCGCAATCATTGGGCAGCTAGCCTGGTTCGGATTGCCTATCGGTCATTCCGCATTCTTGCTTACTATCAAAGATATTGGAGGGACGAAGATGCAAGACTCGCCGGCAGTTAAGATAGCACTTGCGCATATAGACGCTTAGAGCCGTCATGATTGGGACAAGACAAAAGAACTACTTGCGCCCAATGTGCATGTTTTCGTAACCACTACGATGCCCAATCTGGGTAGCAGCAGCGAGTTTACAGGCATCGACAAGTACATGGCACTCAAGGTAAAGGCCGCGCAGCTCATAGAGCCCGGTAGCGTTCAAGTGATCGGAACGATTGGCGATGAAAGTAACGCACTGACCTTGGTCACTTTCAGAATAGGCATGGGTCCCGGTGGGACTATGGTGACCATGGCGAGAGCATGCCTCTATTTGCTGGATGAAAAGAGGCAGATCAAAGAAGAACGGGATTCATTCTTCGTACTTTCCCCCTAGGTATATTTTCCTGACGGTTGAGTCGGAGTTACTTCCGGCCGAGGAGGCAGGGTTGGAGTCACGCCGAGATGCTTGGTGGCCCATCCGCACATAGCGTCCATGATGTTGATCAATTCCTTCCCTGAGTCGGTGAGGAAATAGTCGACGCGAGGTGGAGCGCTCTCGGCATCGATGCGGGCAATGACGCAATCGTGCTCCAATTCGCGAAGTTGCGCTGTCAATACTGTCTGGCTTACACCGGGCAGAAGCCGAAGCAATTCGGCGTGTCGCAATGATCGAAAGGCCAGATGCCAAACGATCAGCACCTTCCATTTCCCTGAGAAAACATTTGAGGTGGCTTGAACGGGACATCCAAAGTGCGCCTTCAATATGATGTTCCCCCTTTCACAATTATGTCTCTTATTGCCCCCGCGGTGCGTCGTTATTCTCTGAATTGTAAACGTCGCCGCACGCACAAAGCGGATAGCATCCCAACACGCAGAGCATATCGAGTGAGCGTTGAAGCACCGCGACATCCTCGAATCGCCCGCCATGCTTGCTGCCTCCAAGACTCTGTTGAAGTGATTTATGCACGAGGCGGATCACGATGAAACCCTCTCCGACGGCAGAGGCCACTCGCATCACGTTGGCCGAACGGACGTCCCCAATTGCAGTTGGGAGACCGGCTGTTACACCGACTGGGCTTGCCAAGGTCTTCACGTCGCAATTGGTGACCGTGGCGGCGAGACCTGGCATTCTTCACGTCGACTGATTGACTTCAGCGGCCTGCCAGGGGGCACACACTTTGACATCCGGCGTCACCGGGGCGTTGCCCATTAGGCCGAGGTGGCGACCAATGAAGACCTCGGTAGTTACAAAAATGTGCCTACTTCCAAAGCAATCGACGCGGTTATAAGCTCGATTTGAGCAATTCAAACCTCAGAGATTCATTTGCAAACAATCGTTGCCGATTCCCCCAGCTTGAGGCTTTGGAGTGGGCAGCGGTTCTGGCCAGAGACATCGCAGCGCCACTTGGATTGAGAACTACCTGACTGAGTAGGCTCCAGCCTATCCAATTTGGAGAAGCCTGGAAACGCTCACCTCATTACGCTGTTGTTTAGGTCTAGCTCGTGAATTCCACGATGTTCTTGAGCGGTGTTAAGCAAGCTCGGATGGAGTTCTTTCATGGAAATTTCGACGAATCCATTTGCGGTGTTGACTTTGATCTCGGCACCCGCGGTGCTCACCAATGCGTCCTGCGTTTTGCTCTTTGGAACCGGAAATCGCTATGGACGAGCGATTGATCGCGTCCACGAGCCCTCAGAAATTATTGAAACAGCGACCAGTCTCACGCCATCGGAACTTCATCTGCGTATTCGTCAGCTTGAGGCCTCTGAACCACGAACGGGCTTGATCGTGCGGGCGCTTACGTGTTTTTACACGGCAGTGGCAGGTTTTGTTTCCAGCACGTTGATCTCTCTGATTGGAGCCATCATGGTGTCAGCCAACATGGGCCATGGCACTACCGTCTGCTTCGCGATCGCGATGCTCACAGGAACCCTGGGGGTCTGGTGGATGGTCGCAGGAGCTGTGATGCTGGTGCGAGAGACCAGGTTCTCGTTTCGGATACTCACGGAAGAAAGCAAGTTTCTTACCGAACGTGCGCGACAGCGTATCCCGCAAGTTCCAGACCTATCACCCGGACTCTAGGACAACTTCAACGGTTCTCGTTGAGTTAAGAACCAAACCGCTGCTTCAACCCAAATCGACGGAAAGGGCCATCTATGAAAACGAGTTCAGCAAGCTCCCGCATCGACCCGCAAGACGCCGTTACCCTAATACCCGAACGGTGGGCAATCTGGTATTCAAATCGTGGTGAAAGCTTGAGCCCGAACCCGCGGATCCAGCTCATTTCCGCAAGGTGGATGGAACCAGGTGCAAGTTCACACACCAAACATGGGCATTGACAAAACACACCTTGAAGTCACGCGCTTCAAGAATTTACAACAGTGCCCAGAACACTCCGTACGATTCCATTACCACGGTTTTGATTTTGCGACCATTGGGTTGAGAAATCAAAAAATGAAAATCCCCGTTCAAACGCAAAAACATTTCCCTTGAACCGATACTCAAATACGCTCAAGAAAAGCCATGTCCGAAATGAGGCTCCGTTTGAAACGTCGTGATTTTTTGAAGAACTCGTTGGCCGTGGGCGTCGCCGGAACCTTTTCAGGAGCTGTCTTCATGGAAAGCGCTGCCAGTCAGGTTGGAAGCGAAGCAGCGCCGGACATGTTGAACGCGCAGATGATCTGGTGCGACGAGGCAGTACCGGTGCCGCTCAAGGCCAACGGGCCCGCCAGCGGAATCGCGTCGTCATCGGATGGCCACGCAAAAATCGCCACTTCTGACCTGCACGCGGTGTTCGCGCGGGAATTCACGCTGGATGCCGTGCCGACGGGAGCGGCTATTCGACTGTTCGCTTATACGCGCTACCGGCTCTACATCAATGGCGTCTATTGCGGCCGCGGGCCGAGTCGCTTCCAGAACCGGAGGCCGGAGTACGACACGCGGGACGTACGTCACGCGCTCAAGACTGGACGTAACCTGATTGCGGTGCTGGTCCATCGCGACGCACCGACAGGCCGCATCATGCGGCATGAGCCGGGCTTTGCCGCGAACCTCTACTTTTCGAACGGAGAAAAGCAGCAGGTGATTTCAACCGATACCAAGTGGGTTTGTCGGCCTGAACTTTCGATTGGGCCGCGCGACGAGGCATGGTCGTCCATTGAGGAGCACATCGATGGTCGCAAAGCTGTGGACCTGACAGACCCCAAACTTTTTCTATCCGGATGGCCGGCTTCTGTCCCCGCCGGTGGACCTGATTTCCTCCCGACCTGGCCGCGGACCACACCTCTGCAATCGGAGACGCAGCAGGCGTGGAACGCGCACGCACCCGATCTTTCACAAAAACGGGTTGACCTCCAGCCTGGGCAACAGGCGTCCTTCGCGCTGGATGAGATTATTCAGGGCTACCACGTGCTTGAATTCGACGCGGATGCCGGGAGTGAGCTCGAGATCCGCTATCAGCTTCCGGAGGATTCCACGAGCGGGGCCAGCACATATGTCGCCCGGCAAGGCATTCAGACCTGGATAGGCGGCGATACTTTTGCTTTCAATCGGCTGACGATTCGAGCGAAAAGCGGGCGCATCAAGTTGATGCGGGCTGAGGCCGTCGAGGTACGCTATCCGTTCACACGGGCAGGAAGCTTTGAGTGCAGCGATCCGTTTCTAAATAAACTCTGGACCATCTGCGCGCGTTCCCTGGAGTTGCTGAGCGAAGACTCCTACGTTGATTGCGCCGACCGTGAGCGGGTTGAGTGGACCGACGATTCGCCGCCTGCATTCGACTGCACACGGGTGATGATGCGCGGACCCGAGGGAGACGGCAAAGATTATTGGGGCGACAGCCGGTTGCTGAAGGCGCTGGTGCGACGAATTGCCCTGACTCAGCAAACGGACGGGCAGATGAAGGCGCACAGTTGCTCCGAACGCTGGGATATTCACGCCATCATGGAGGATCGCTCATGTGACTGGGTGATCCAGCTGCGCCAATATGTCGAGAGCTCGGGTGATGTTGCTTTGGTCAATGAACTGTGGCCCGCGCTCACACGACTGATGGCATGGTTTATGAGCCGGCGGAGCGCACGCGGGCTGGTGCTGGCGCGCGAGTGGGAGGTGTGGGACAATCCCCTGCGGTACCAGGTTTGCGAAGGTGCCGGGCTCAACGCATTCGTCTATAGAGCACTGCGCGATGCGGCGTGGCTTGGCGGCCACATTGGGATGTCGAGTGCCACCCGGGGATTTGCATCCGACGCTGCCCGACTGCAAACGGACTTCAATTCCCTGCTTTGGGCGAAGGACGAGGGCAGCTACTACGGCGGGCTGTTTGGTCGGGGGTCCAAAACAAATGAACGGCTCGACGGTAAGATGTTTACCGGCCCTTTCGTGGACGGGCGCTATCAGCCGACCGCGCAGGCCGCGCTGTTCGCGCTGTATGCAGGGATTGTTCCTGCTGAACGAGTTGCGAAGGTGCGTCACTGGCTTCTGGAGCATCTGGATGAGGTCAAGGGCCCGATGTCGCATTACTATCTCTTCCACGCGCTCTACGCGATGGGAGAACCGCAGCAGGACCAACTGGTGCTAGATTCGATGCGGGCCGGATGGAGGCCGCAGGTTGAGTCGCAGTGGCAGACCACATGGGAAGACTTGCCTGACAACGGCGGTTCGAAGGCGCATATGTACGGCATCGTCCCGGGATACTTTCTGACGGCTCATGTGCTGGGCGCGCGACGGGAGGGGCATGTCACGGACCGTTCCATCCTCATCGAGCCACGTTGCGGAGAACTCGTGTGGGCGAAGGGGATCGCCGTGACTGAGTTCGGCCCGGTCGAGATGAGCTGGTCAAAGCTGAGTGGCGGCGGGATAAAGATGCAATGCTCTGTTCCGGCCAATACGACGGCGAATCTCAGGCTTTACAAGCACGGGTCGGGAGATGGGATTTTGGTCGATGGCCAGGTGAGGACAGCAACGTTGAACGGGAATTTTCTGGAAACGGCGCTTGGACCTGGAAAGCACGAGGTCCAGTATCCGGCTTGAGGTTTGCGAATGCGATGCCGCGCCTGGGTTGGCAATCGACTCGTCTTTCGCCTTCAGGACGTAGGTGCCGTGTTGAACTCCTATCCCAAGGCTCCTCATCCAGCATCTTGCGTTAGCGTATCCTCAAAGCCGAGTGCTCGAGCGGGAGCGGCGGTTGCGAGATACACACATGGAATATGGGTTCCGGGCCGTGATGGCCTTCTGTTTGTTGTTCGCCTTGATCCTCCTTTGCTCGCCGTTCTGCTTTTCGTCGCAGGCCCACGTCAGTCCCGGACCAAGCGACCTCGTGGTGCGGGACATCACCTGCGACTCAACAGTCAATCCTCTCGGAGTAGATGATCCGCAGCCGCGTTTTCACTGGACTCTCAAAGCCCGCGACGAACAGCTTCGCAACGTTCAACAGACCGCGTTTCAGATTCTAGTGGCCTCGTCGCGCACAGAACTCGATCGCGATTCCGCAGACGTTTGGGATACAAACAAGATCAGCACATCCAAGGCACCTTCGGTTTCGTACGCAGGACCGCCTCTTGTTTCCGATACCGTCTATTACTGGAAAGTCCGGGTGTGGGATCAGCGGGGAAGACCATCCACGTGGAGTGAGACCGTGACTTTCCTCACCGGCCTCCTGCAGCCTTCCGACTGGCACGCGCACTGGATCGCCGCTGATCCAGACGGGCCTCGCCAGCCACAGGCTCGCGGCAATGACGACACGCGCGCCGCCTCGACTCCGACCCTACCCATCTTTCGCGATACGTTTCCGGTCAACAAGCCAGTCATGCGCGCAACGCTCTTCCTTTCCGGCCTCGGTGAGTCCGAAGCGATGCTCAACGGAAAGCCCGTCACGCATGCCGTCCTCACTCCCGGCTGGACCGACTATCGAAAAACCGTCCTCTACGACACCTACGACGTAACGCAATTGCTGCATCAGGGAATCAATGCAATTGGCGTGATGCTAGGCAACGGGATGTACAACGTCCAGGGCGTCCAGGGCCGCTATACAAAGTTCATCGGCTCCTTCGGCCAGCCGAAACTGATAGGCGAACTGCGCCTTCACTATGCGGATGGGTCGACCTCCATCGTTTCAAGTAGCACCCAATGGAAAACAACCAGCGGCCCCATCCTCTTCTCTTCCATCTACGGCGGCGAAGATTACGACGCGCGCCTTGTGCTGACCGACTGGACGCTGCCAACGTTTCAGGACGCCGCATGGAGGCCCGCTGTTCTCGTCGATGGCCCCGGAGGAGAGCTCCGAGCAGAGATGCTTCCACCCATCGAAGTCATTCGAACCTATTTGCCCGTGAAGGCCAATCGCATCAGTTCAGGTGTCACTGTCTATGACCTTGGAAAGAACTTCGCAGGTCGTCCCGCGATCACCGTGCGAGGGCCTCGTGGGTCATCCGTGCGGATTCTTCCGGGAGAATTGCTGGATGACAGTGGCCGTGTCACACAAGCCAGTCAGGCTGCATCACCGGACAATTCCGTTGCTCTCAACTACAGGCTCGGTGGCGATGGAATGGAAAGCTGGACGCCGCAATTCTCCTACTCAGGGTTTCGCTACGCCGAAGTGACTGTCTCGGGGAAACATGCGCTTCCCGCCGTTGAGGCTTTTGAGGCCAATCCATTCACGACGCAGTTTCCATCGACGGCAGCTTTTCAACCTCGAATGATTTGCTGAACCGGATTCACAAGCTCATCGATACGGCCATCCTGAACAACACGGTGAGTGTTCTCACCGACTGCCCCACGCGCGATAAGCTTGGCTGGCTTGAGCAGACCCATCTGGCAGGCCCTTCGATCCTCTACAACTACGATCTGTCTCTTCTCTATCGCAAGATGGCCCGTGACATGCGCGACTCGCAAACCCCCGATGGCATGGTGCCCGCGATTGCCCCCGAGGTGGTCGCCTTCCTCGATGACTCCGGGCACAATACTGACTTTCGCGACTCGCCCGAGTGGGGCAGCGCCATCATTCTGAGCCCGTGGAACGCGTACACGTTTTACGGCGATGAGCAGATTCTTCGCGACAACTACGATGCGATGGTCGCCTACGCAAACTACCTGCGGACGCGCGCACACGACAACATCGTCTCCTATGGACTCGGCGACTGGTACGACATCGGTCCAGGCGACCCCGGCAAGTCACAACTCACGGGCGAAGGAATGACCGCGACGGCAATTTACTACCAGGACCTCGCCGACCTCGCGCGCATCGCCGCCATCCTCGATAAGCCCGCTGACGCTGCCCAATTCGCCACCCGCGCTGCAACCGTAAAGGCATCCATCAACGCACACTTTTTTCACCCCGATACCGGCAGCTACGATCGGGGCAGCCAGACCGCGAATGCCCTGGCGCTTGCCCTCGGTCTGGTTACCGAAGAACATCGCGCCGGCGTTCTCTCGAACCTCGTAGCGGACATTCGCCTCCATCAGAACCATGTAACCGCCGGCGACATCGGATTTCACTATGTCGTCCGCGCGCTCACAGATAGTGGCCGGTCGGACGTTCTATATGACATGCTTATGCGGACCGACAGTCCGAGTTATGGATACCAGCTCAGCCACGGAGCGACGGCGCTCACAGAGGCCTGGGACGCGAATCCAAGTTCCTCGCAGGATCATTTCATGCCCGGTCACGCAGAGGAGTGGTTCTATCGCGGGCTTGCCGGCATCGACTTCGACCTTGACCGCGAGCAGAGCTTGCGTATCTGGATTCATCCCCAGATCGTCGGCGACACTCATTTCGCATCGGCATCCTACAAGTCGGTGCTCGCGACATCGATTCACATTGGCAGCGTGACGGCGACACACTCCAGCTCGATGTAACAATACCGCCAGGAAGCACGGCCACCATCTCGTTTCCGCACGAATTCAGCCGAAATGTGATCGAGTCTGGTCATGGTCTGCATGGTGACAACGGTGTGCTTTTCGTGCGCGATACAGCTGGTCCCACATCCATCGTCGTAGCGTCGGGAACCTATCACTTTTTCGCGCAGCGATGAGCTCAAGTTGGGTTAGTGATCGTTTGCCCGGCACATCTTCCCTCGCAGACTGTGGCCCGCTGCTGAAAAGTTTGTAGCATTCTTGTCGCAAATAGCGCCGCTCGCACCACTGCCGAAACTCTAACGCGGACTGGCGCGGCGAAGGCCTGCTATTCTGCTGTGCATGAGCGTCATAACGGGTTTGGGATTGCGACTGCGGCTTCTATGCCGGCGTGGGCGCTTTCCTGCCGATGTACAAGCGTCGGCAGGACCTTCGAAGGTGATCTGCGCCTCGATGGATCGAATAAGCGGATTGGTTGTGAACGCGCCGAATCGAATCGGGAATGGTGTATCGCGCCGCAGCAAATCTGAAGCATTCTCAAGCACGTTGGCCAGCACCGGGGCTCGTCGTCGGATTGCCGTATCCGCGCACCTTCATCCGATCAGGACTGTTACCTTGCCAACCCGCCTCTACTTCAAATCGGGATGCGCCCTTCAGCGTTGTCACATGCCCCATCAGCAGAGTGTTACCAGTCCCCACATCTCTGACCACGTGGTTCACCGCATACGTCTTGGGAGAAATCAGGCACTCTACCGGCCATAGCTCGTAGTAGTCGCGGTTGCGCGAATGCGTACCCAGGCTAGTCCATTTGTCGGTGGCGCCACCCAGTCGCGCATCGGTTGAGACGAAATAGTCCATGTCCTGCACGTCGACGGAATTGCCCGTATGGTTGGTCCGGCCCAGGCTTACAAAGATGTCGCTCCCGGTCTTGCTTGCAGAGACCCTGTATTCGAAGCCAAGGTGTCCATGCTTCGTCCCGCGCAGTATTACCGTCTCAAACGATCCCAGTTTGCTGCGATCATCCCGGTTCACTGCGCACGTCACCGCCCAGCCCGCGGGGTCGTCACCAGGAAGGAAATGCACGTTGTTGAGCTGCATCATGTTGCTTCCCTTCAGTCCCGCTGACCATCGGCAGTTTGCAGGATCTACGGATAGTTTCAGCATCTCAGTCGCCACCTCGATAGACCTCGCGGCCGGGAGCCCAGCATTCGTCTCCGGCAACAGGCTGGCTTCCGCGAGCAGCGCGCTTTTGAACGGAAGCACCGATACCAGAGCTGCGCCTCGCACCGCCCGCGCCAACATATTGCGCCGAGTGATCGACGATCCAGAAACTTCCTTCTCCGTTGCCATATGATCCACTCCTATCGCGAAAGCACGTTTATCCGCCGCGTCACAAAGTCGAGTGAGTACCTCTTCCACAGTCAAGGCTGCCGTAGCCGGCGAACCTCTTCGTCATAGAGTGGAAGTTTGTGAAGCCGGATGCGGACAGCTTGCAGAGTGCCGCCATGAAAGTTAAGGCCGCGGTCGGTCTGATCGCCGTTCAGGATGCGTGACGCCTGCCAACTGCCGTTGATGTATGTACCTTCTTCAGCTTTGAGAATTTCAATCTGCTTGTTTTGAGCGCTGGATGCGGTGCTGAGGCGGAAGCTCACGCTGGCGTCAAAACCGGCCACGAGGAAATCGAGAGAGCCAAGTTGCGCCACCATCGCGCGACCCTGAAGTTGGGGAGTTCCCGGAGGCACGTTGCCATCGCTCTGGGGGAAGCCGAAAGAAATGACGGCGTCGGCCTCATCGAAGTGCAGCGTTTGCCGCTCGCTGCCCTTTTCTTCGATGGCGGTTTGCAGTTTGCCATCGAAGTTGAGTTGGGCAATCTCTTCCACCATGGGGGCGAACAGTGCGAAGTTTTCGGCGGGGTTTGGAGGGCGATTCTCTCCCGTGGTGGTTACGGAGGAAGTGGCAGGGAATGCAGGCCGGTCGACGCCAAAGGGGGAGAAGCCAATGGCCCCGCTGCCGAGGGCGTAAAAAAAGTAGCGGCCGAAGCTAGCTCCAAAATGCGTCTCGGGGATGAAGACCGGGTTGTCGGCTCGATGGTAGGTGGCGAGGATTTCGCGGAAGAGCACGGAGTCATCGGAGTAAAAGTCCGGAGCGAGAACATCGATTGAGGGAGCGGCCGCTTTCCAAATCGGGATATTGGCCTGCTGCGGACCGCCGCTCGGGTACTCCTGTCCGGCGCTGGGGCGATCGCGATTCTCAAGGGCATGGACCGGATAAGTGATCCAGACGTTGCAATACATGGGAAGGGGATACTCGGCCTTGCCTGCCTTGGCAACTTCACCTATGTAGTGGGCGGTCGAGTAGGCGGCGAAGCTCTCATCGGCATCGGCGCCGAAGGCTTTGGACCACGTCGCTGGGCGAATGTGCAGGGCGCTTGCGAGTTCGGCAGGAATCTCACCTTCGAAGATCTGCTGGGCAGCGGTTGAATAGTCGCGGACCGAACCGACCGAACCGGATTCGTTCTCCACCTGGATCATGATGACAGTGTGCAGGGCGCCATCGATTTCGCGAACGTGATGCATGAGCGCTGTGAAAGCGCGCTTATCCGCTTCAAGGTTGGTGGGCGAGTTGGGTGACATGACATCGAGAAGTTTTCCGTAGGCTGTGATCTCTCGCGGGTAAGTCTTAGGGTCCGTCTTGATCCATTCGGGAACATAGTGATTTTGACCGTTCTTCCAAGTTCCAAACCAAAGAAGGGCAAGGCGAAGGTGATGTTCGCGAGCTTGATTTACGAGCAGATCGACGTTTGTGAAGTCAAAGGTGTTGTGAACTGGCTCGACTTGTTCCCAATAGACGGGGGCTTCGATGGTGTTTGCATGCATGGCTTCGAGCGCGGCCCAGGCATTGGGCAAGGAGACAGGCCAGGAGCTCGAATTGCCGATCTGCGCACCAAGCATGAGGAAGGGCTTGCCATCAACCACCAGGGCGAAGCGGCCGTCCTTTTTCTCAAGATGCGGAATGTCTTGTGCGAACGCTAGCGAGGAGAGCGGTCCTAGGGTAGCCATCAGCAGGAGAGCACTAGTGAGATTCTTCAAAACGTCCACCTCCACGCCAGCAATGCTAACGCATTGTTCAGAAAGGGTGATGCCGACTTGGCCGACTCGTGTTTCGTAATACTGACCAGCACTGCCCCCTCATTCGCATTTTCACTTCAGTGGCTGGCGACAACAGCCAATGGGCGTTTGCAGGTTTGAACTCGCTCGGAATCAGCGTCGGCAATTTCTCGCCAATCGCCGCTTCCTATTCAGGCTTCCCCGCTGAGTGGCCTTTATAGAGTCCTTGAACAACCTCGAAGGACTGCTTCTTCTTCCCGTCTTCTGAGATGAGCCCCTTGCGGTTGTAGCCATCCTGCAGCTTGGGTATGTTGCGGCCCGGGGAACGGAAGTCCATCAATATCCATGGTGTGACGCCGCGCAATTGCGGAATATGGTTGAGCATGAGGAACTGGTGCTGGAGGACGTAAGCCTGCTGCTCTTCAGTCCAGCGCTGATTGGTCGCTCCATGGTTGCCCTGCTTGGCTTCGGCGCCAAACTCGCTCATGATGATCGGCTTCTGCGGGAGGGTCCACTGCATTTTGTCGGCGTCTTCGGGGGCGCCGCTGTACCAGCCAATGTATTCGTTGACACCCACTACATCCAGTGCGTCGGCAAATGGATCATTGAGTGTGGCGGCGGTTCCTTCAATGTGCGCTGAGTTGAGCGCAGAGGTGATGAGTCGCGTGGGGTCGAGCCTGCGTGCTTCGTCGACGAGGCCGATGAGAAATTTCGTGCGGACCGGGTAGTTACCCGTCTCGTTGGAGACGGACCAAAGAATGACGGATGCCTTGTTTCGATCACGGCGGATCATCTCTCTTAGCATGGCGATATCTTTGGCATAGACCTCGGGTTTGTCGAAGGAGATGCGTTGCCAGTTGGGTATCTCCGACCAGATCATAATGCCGTCCTTGTCGGCGGCGCGCTCCATACGCTCGTCGTGTGGGTAGTGGGCGAGCCGGACGAAGTTGGCGTTCAGATCTTTGAGGTAACTGAAGATGGTGGCGACATCTTCATCGGTATTGGCGCGGCCCCCGCGGACCGGAGCTTCGGCGTGCATGTTGGCGCCCTGCAGGAAGACTGCTTTGCCGTTGAGAAGGATGCGTGTGCCATCGACGCGGATGTCGCGAAATCCTATGTCGTCGGTGAGCGTGTCGTCCCCGGAAGCCAGAGTCACCTTGTAGAGCTTTGGCGATTCAGGAGACCAGAGGATCAGCTTGCTGGCCTTGACGCTGAAAGGAGCCTTGCCGTCGGCGCCGGTCATTACTGTGGTTCTGGCGCCTGCCTCGGGGATGTCCACGGTAACGGAGGTTCCGGCGGGAGCGTCGAGGACGTGGACGTACCCGGAGATCTCGCTGTTGCCGGCCTGCCAAGTTGGGCCGTGGGCAAGATGGACATCGTAATCGTCAATGAAAGCAGCGGGCACGGTGACGAGAGAGACGTCGCGCGTTAGACCGCCGTAGTTGAACCAGTCGATACCGACAGAGGGTATGCCATCTACAAGGCGAGTGGCATCGACGGCGATAACGACAAAGTTCGAGCCGGGATAAAGGACTGCGGTAACTTCGCAATCAAACGGCGTGTAGCCGCCCTCGTGGTCGCAGACACGCTTCTGGTTGACCCAGACGTGCGAGCGATAGTTAGCCGCGCCAACGTGAAGGAAGGTGCGGGTGCCGGGTTTGGGCTGGGCATCGAAGTCCCGCTCGTACCAGAGAACGCCCTCGTAGTTGAACAACTGGGGGGCCTGCGTGTTCCAATCGCCGGGTACTTTGAGGGTTGGTGCGGTGGCAAAGTCGTACTCTTCATTGTGCTTGCCAACGATGTTGGGGTGGGTGTTCATGGCGTACGACTTGTCGTTGATCTCGCCGTTTCCGGTGTACAAAGCGCGACCCGGGGATTGGTCGACGAGGTAATGCCAGTCGCCGTCGAGGCTCGTAACAGTGCGGCGATCGACTCCAACCAGGAGGGTCCGGAGAGGTTGCTGGCCAGATGCTGGAATCATGAACGCCAGGCATCCAAACATCAAGACGCTGCCAAGGACAATCGCGCCCAAACCAGTTGCGCGCACCGACGACAAGATCATACCGAGCATCACCTCGATCTTGAGGTTACAGCTTTTCTGGCATTACAGGCGAG
>Ga0302320_10019592_pt1 | contig 13560 bp, 12 predicted proteins | sample Bog_T0_3_FD_202130 | JGI IMG/M metagenome (GOLD analysis project Ga0302320, IMG submission 202130) | Peat permafrost microbial communities from Stordalen Mire near Abisko, Sweden - Bog_T0_3 | ecosystem: Environmental > Terrestrial > Soil > Wetlands > Peat | place: Sweden: Abisko, Stordalen Mire...
GTTTTCTTTTGTGTTTCGCTCAATGGTTCCGACCTCTCGCGATCTTCAATTCGCCAACTATTTGAGGGCTGAAGCGGTGCACGGGTTGCAGGATTCTTCACTGCAATCATCCGATTCATTGAGGGAGGGGAAGCGAACCTGCCGGTGTTACCGATTCCGAGGTTTCTCCCCTGAGAGCCCGGCGCCAAGGCTCTCGAAGAAGCTCCCAACCGCCTGAAGCAAGCTCGCAATCAATTCAACAAGACCTTCCATGCTGCTCCAATCCCGCTACGGCTTCGGCGCTGGCTTTGGCACAGGCTTGGGCTTCTTCGCCGGGCTTGAAACACCCATGCTCATCAGCACATACCCCAGTCCCTTACGCAAAGAATCAAGAATGCTCACAACTTCTCCAGCCTTTCCCTTTGTGCCTTTCCCTATATGCCTTTCCCTTTGTTCCGTTGGTGTTAGCCGGGAGCTCCGCACACGGCACACCCCGACAGAACCGACTACTTCGCGGTTGCTGGCGCCGCAGCGACCGGCGCGACGGCGGCCTTACCTCGCAGAATATCGAGCGCTGCAGAGGGTAGCGGTTTATTGGCATTGGCCAGGAGCAGGCTTACCTGCCACATCTGCGTATCGCTGAGGATGTTTTTGTACTCAGGCATGCCGGTCAGCCGGATTCCGTTGGCCACCTTCCAATAGGTTTCGCCGGCGATGTCGTCGCTTACGCCCACCACGTCGCCTTCCGGGTGCTTTTCCCAGAGAGGCGGCGCCTTGGGGTACATATGTACGCCAAATCTTGACGGAACGCCGTGGAACCCGTGGCAGACCGCGCAATCATCTCGATAGACCTGGGCGCCGGCGATCAAATTGGACTCGTTCACCGGTATTGGCGGGACTCCGACCTTTTCGCGCTCGATGCGGGCGTTGAGCGGAACTCCAGTAATCAGGCGCTCATGCGGAAACGGCGTGTCGGCGACAGCCACGGGCACCTTGCCAAACTCAAGATAGGCGAGCACGACGAACGGAGCCAGAATAAACCCGAGAATGATGCCAAGCAGAATCTTTCCCATAGACTGCGCGCCTCTCTGGAACCACTTTGGTGGCTCAATCTTCCCATCTTTCATCCTAGAGCATCTTGCCCCTGTCGGCCTTTCTCAGCGGCGAATCGCCCGCAGGTGCGTCCAAACAGGTAAGGCTCACCCACAACACTCCCTTGGGATGGTTTAATACCTAAGGGGGGAGCGCTGCCTCAATTCAGGGTTGAGCTTCCGCACTCCCGTGGAGGAATTCCGAGTCCGATGTATCTATTTCGCCGTCTAGCCCTTCTGCTTGCGATCAGTTTGAGTGCAACTTACGTCGTCCAGGCCGAAGAGCCGAGTTCGAGTAGCAGTTCTGCCTCTTTTGACCCCGCCCAGGCGCACACGCCCATCCAGCCCAATCCTCCGGCCGACACGCAAACGCAGCCGGCGGCGCAGCAGCCCGCAACGCAGCCGCAGGCCCCAGCTCCGGCGGACTCACAGAGTCAGCCCGCACAAGGCCAGACAGCAGAGCAGAACCAGGCCCAGGGACAGATCAGCGTTCAGGCACGCATCCGGGCTCGCCGCGCACAACGCCGCGCTCAGGCCATTCATGAGATATACGACCACCTCTATGATGGCTACGTCGGCGCTGGATATCTGCGCTTTCAACCGGGCGCCACGCTGCAACACGTAAACATGTACAACTGGAATTTCGGGTTTACGCGCTACCTGAATGAGCGGCTTGGGGTCGCAGTCGACGGCCGCGGCTACTATGGCCAGCCATTTATTCAGCCCATCCAGGATGGCGGATCGGGCATCAATAAGCCTGCCATCAGCTTTTACACAGTGATGGGCGGCCCATCATACCGGTTTTACATTCAGCCCAAGTACTCCGTCTCTGGCCGTGTGATGGCGGGCTATGCGAAGAGCAGCTTCTCAGGCGACACGAACGGCTTTGGCAGCACGACACTCGGGATATGGCCCGATGGCTCGACCTTTGCCGCCAGCGCGACTGTCTTTGTTGAGTTCAACCTGTCGCCGAGCCTCGGCATCCGCATCGCTCCCGAGTACACGCTCACCGGCTTTGGCTCAACGCTGCAAAATGGATTCGGCTATACCGGCGGGCTTGTTTATCGATTTGGGAAGCAATAAAAGGCAGGGAAAAGGGAACAGGGATTAGGGAACAGCGAGCGCGGGGCATTTCGCATGAGCGAATTGCCCCGCGTTTCTTTTTGTGTGAGATCACTTGTTTGCGGCGTAGTGGCTCGCGCCCATTAGGTGGATCGAGACATACGGCTCATCGCCGACCACCCAACTATCGTGGCCTGCTTCGATGTAGAAAAGATCCCCGGCCCGCATCTCGAAGATTCGTCCATCGTCCATCGCGGCGGTTGCGGAGCCGGCGACCACCATGCCTACATGCTCCACGTCGCAGCTGGTCTTGCCCAGCGCCTTGCCCACGTGCTCTGACCATTTCCAGCCCGGCTCGTAGGTGGCGCGGCCTATTGTCATGCCGCCGATATGCACCAACTCGAATTTGCCCTTCTCGAATGTACGCACTTCATCCGGCAGGTCAAACCGCTTGAGAATGACGTCATACATGAAGGCCTCCTTTCTGGGCCGGACTCGCGTATCGAAAATCGACGGCCCCTTCATCCGATCTGAATTTGCTGGCTCCCGAATCCACTGGCGCGCAAGCGCCGTCTGCCCCACCGCAGGTGGCTACTGAAGTATCGGAATCCCAGCAATGCGCTGCTGCCACTCTGCCGGGCCGGTCTGGTGGACACTGGTGCCCTTCGTGTCCACGGCCACGGTGACAGGCATGTCGCGCACATCGAATTCGTAAATGCCTTCCATGCCCAGGTCCTGAAATGCGAGTTGCCTCGCACCCACAATCGCCTTCGAAACCAGGTAAGCCGCGCCGCCAACGGCCATCAGGTAGACCGCGCCGAACTCCTTGATGGCCTCAATCGCCACCGGCCCGCGCTCGGCCTTGCCAACCATACCCAGCAGTCCAGTCTCGGCCAGCATTTGCCGCGTAAATTTGTCCATACGCGTCGCCGTCGTTGGACCCGCCGGCCCAATAACCTCTTCGCGCACCGGGTCCACCGGGCCCACGTAGTAGATGAACCGGTCTTTGAAGTCGACAGGCAGTTTTTCGCCGCGGCTGAGCATGTCGGTCATGCGCTTGTGGGCCGCGTCGCGCCCGGTGAGCAGCTTGCCGGTCAGCAGCAGCACCTCACCTGGCTTCCACGTTGCGGCCTCAGCGCGCGTAACCGTGTCGAGATTCACGCGGCGCGCACCGGAGGGGTCATAGGTAAGCTTGGGCCAGTCGGCGAGATTCGGCGGATCGAGATAGACCGGCCCCGAGCCATCGAGCACCAGGTGAGCGTGCCGCGTGGCCGCGCAGTTGGGAATCATCGCAACGGGCAGGTTGGCTGCATGCGCCGGCGTGTCGCGCACCTTTACATCGAGCACCGTTGTCAGGCCGCCGAGGCCCTGCGCGCCAATGCCCAGGCGGTTGACCTTGTCGTAGAGCTCCACACGCAGCTTCTCGGCAGTTGTTTGCGGGCCACGCGCAATCAGGTCCTGGATATCGATGGGGTCCATCAGCGATTCCTTGGCCATCATCATCGCCTTCTCGGCCGTGCCGCCAATGCCGATGCCGAGCATCCCCGGCGGACACCATCCAGCGCCCATCGTTGGCACAGTCTTCAAAACCCACTCGACCACAGAGTCGGACGGGTTGAGCATGGCAAACTTCGACTTCGCCTCTGAGCCGCCGCCCTTGGCCGCAACCGTCAGGTCAACCTTGTCGCCCTTTACCAGTTCCACCGTTACCACTGCGGGCGTGTTGTCCTTGGTGTTGATCCGCTTGCCTGCCGGGTCAGCCTGCAGCGATGCGCGCAGCTTGTTGTCGGGGTCGAGATAAGCGCGGCGCACGCCTTCGTCGACCATCTCTTGAAGGTCTTTCACGGGCTCGCCCGGGCCGGGCTCGAAGCGCACATCCATCCCCACCTTCAGGAAAGCATTCACAATGCCCGTGTCCTGGCAGATAGGCCTGTGCCCCTCAGCGCACATGCGGCTATTGATGAGGATCTGAGCGATAGCATCCTTCGCCGCGTGCGACTGCTCACGCTCGTAGGCCTTGGCGAGGCTGGTAATGTAGTCCACCGGGTGGTAGTAGCTGATGTACTGCAGCGCGCCGGCCACGCTGGCGATGAAATCTTCCTGACGGATGACGGTCATAGCAAAGGTCCCTCGAAGCTCAACTCACTAGAGTAACGGATGGAGTGCCATTCCGTTCGCTGGCATCCGCGTGGACCCCGGACTACACTATCCCTAGCTGCACGGACATTAGATGTGGCGAGCAACATCAGAATTTAAGTCAGACAGGAGGACGAAGCAATGCAAGTGGCTCTTCAAAACGTAGCCCTGCCCGCGCGTCTCCGTCTGCCTGATCCACTCTCGGATGACGAGTTGATTGCTTTCTCCCAGGCCAACAAGCCATGCAAGGTCGAGCGGCTGGCGTCGGGAGAAATTCTTGTGATGACTCCGAGTGGTTTTGAGAATCGCCGCCGCGAGGCCTACGTCGTGCATGAGCTTTTTTGCCTGGGGCGAGAGGGATGGCCGCGGCGAAGTTGTCAGCTCGAATGCCGGTTTCAATTTGCCCGACGGCTCTACGCTAAGCCCCGACGCAGCCTGGGTCGAGTCAAGCCGGGTAGCTGCATTGAGCGACCACCAGCGCGAGCGGTTCCTCCCATTTGCGCCCGACTTTCTGATCGAGATTCTCTCGCCTTCCGACTCCCTGCCGGAGCAGGACGCGAAGTTGGAGCAGTGGATTGCCAACGGCGTTAGCCTTGCCAGGCGCATCGATCCATTCGGCGGAACCGTGGCCGTGTATGCAATCGGCGAGCCGGCTGTTGTGCTTGAAAAGCCGGATGTGGTCGAAGGCGCCGGCCCCGTGGCAGGTTTCAAACTAAAGGTGGCGCGGGTTTGGAGCTAGCCTCACTCGTGCCAGCGCATTCCCAGAGCCGTTCCCAGAACCCAGCTCGCATGCAGCGCCGAACGCTCCTCATAATCAAGCCCAATACGCTCGAGCAAACTCGCCTGCTCCCACGCCGACTCCTTGGCCGCTGAATCAATCACTCCATGTTCGACGTCTGTGTCAAATAATCCGACCGATTCGCGGATAAGCCGGCAGGTATCTTCCTTCATCATCAAATCAGCCATCTGGTTTTCCCTCTTGCGGCCTTATCGGCTCGATCAGAGAAACCATTTGGCCCGATGCCCTAATCTAATGCCATGAGCGACTACACTCCGGTACTGCCAGAAGCCGCCTCTGAAATTCCAGAACCGGTCTCTCAAGTCTTTGATCTGCTCGTCGTCGGGGCCGGGCCAACTGGCCTGGCCTGCGCCATCGAGGCCCAGAGAGCCGGCTTCCGTGTGGTTCTGGTCGACAAAGGCTGCATCTGCAACTCGCTCTTTCACTATCCGGCGCACATGACCTTTTTCACCACGCCCGAGCTGCTCGAGATCGGCGACATCCCATTCCCAAGTCCCAACCCCAAGCCCAACCGCAACGAGGCTCTGCAGTATTACCGCCTGGTAGCCGCCCACTACAAGCTCGACGTGCGTCAGTATCATCGCGTCGAACGCATAGCAGGCGCCGACGGCGACTTCACCGTTCATATCGTCGACCGTTTCGGCCGCCCCAGCGCCCTCAAATCGCGCAAGCTGGCACTTTCTACTGGCTACTACGACCTGCCCAACTATATGGGCATTCCCGGTGAAGACCTCAGCAAGGTCCACCACTACTACAACGATCCGCATCCATACTTTGAAATGGACGTGGTCGTCATCGGCGGCAAGAACTCCGCGGCAATCGTTGCTCTTGAGCTGTGGCGCAGCGGCGCGCGCGTCACCCTTGTCTATCGCGGCCCTGCTATTCAACCCCACGTTAAATACTGGATCAAGCCCGACATAGAGAACCGCATCAAGAACGGCGAGATCAAGGCATACTTCCATTCCCAAGTGGTCGAAGTTACTCAGGATTCGGTATTGGTTCAGACGCCGCAGGGCTGCATCACGCTCAAGAACGATTTTGTCTTCGCCATGACCGGCTATCATCTCGACTTCAGTTTTCTTGAGTCGATGGGCATCCGCTTCGAGGGCCCTGACCGGCTTCCCGTCTGCGATGCGGAGACTCTTGAGAGCAATGTCCCAGGCATCTATCTGGCCGGAGTCATCGTTGCCGGATCGCGAACCAATGAGATTTTCATTGAGAATGGCCGCTTTCACGGGCGACAAATCGCCCGCGCACTTGCATCCAAGCTTACCCCGGCCGGTTGAGTTCTTATGGCCTTTCGGGGCAATTCCCGTAAACTGGGAGTCCTGAGGCATCGAGCCGAGAAGGAATCAAATGCGTTTCTGGCCGCGGTCAATTCGATGGCAGATGCTGGCCGCCCTTTTGTTGCTCGAAGGGCTGTCCATCGGCCTCTTTGCCGTTCTGATGATCCGCCAACAGGCCCATGAGGTTCATCAGCGTGCCCAGCGGCGCCTGGCCTACGACGCGCGGGCATTGGCCCTGCAGTCGCGCGAAGCATTCCTGCAGAATCAGCCTGGCTGGATCGCCCTCTCTGTGCGGATGATGGGACAGGACCCCACGGTCCTTTGCGCAAAAGTCACTGACGCTGCCGGCAAGGTGCTCTATGTGAGTGGGGGCAATTCGACTCCAAATTCGCTGACTCCCGCCGAACGTGCGCAGATGGCCCTTCTGAAGGGCGATCAAACCCAGGCATTCACCATCGGCGGCAATAACTGGGAGAGTGTTGGCGCCATCTACACCGGCAGCGATCTGCGTGGCTACGCGTGGATCGAATACAACCAGACGCTGGCCCGCGACCTGTTGAGTTCCATCCTGAATGACACTCTCCTTTTTGGCGCTATCTGGCTCGTTGCGTCTGCGGTTCTTGTTTTTCTCATTTCGGGCTCGATCACGCGCCCACTTGAGGTGCTGCATCGCGGAACGCGCGACTTGATGACGCTGCCGGACGGCGGCCACGGGTTCCCGCTTCCCATTGCCGTTCATAACGAAATAGGCGACCTGATTGAGGCCTTCAACCGCATGGTCGCCTCAATTGCAGAGCAGCGTGCGGGCCTCAACGACACGCTGTCGCTGCTGGATTCAATGCTGGCCAATGCGCCCATTGGGCTCGCCTTCTTCGATCGCCATTGCCGGCTTGTCCGCGTCAACCAAATCTTCGCCGACATGACAGGCATCCCGCTCTCGAGCCACCTGGGCCGGACGCTGCCGGAGTTGCTCGATCAGCCGGTTTCGCAGCAGCTGGAACATGCGGTATTGCGCGTTTTTGCAGAAGAAGAGCCAATCCGCAATCTGGAGCTCACCGGGCCGCCTCAAGCCGATGCGTCCGTTAAATCCGATCAGCTCTCGACCTGGCTGGCGAGCGCCTATCCGGTGCGCTCGACAGCAGAGCAGATGCGCTGGGTAGGTGTCATCGTGCTCGACGCAAGCGAACGCAAGCGCAATGAGGAAGCGCTTCGCAAGACTGAGAAGCTCGCGGCCACCGGTCGCCTTGCTGCGTCAATCGCCCATGAGATCAATAACCCTCTTGAGGCGATCACCAACCTCCTCTTCCTGTTGCGCAGCTATTGCGGCCTTCAGGATCCCGCGCTCAACTATGTCGTCATGGCCGAGCACGAGGCCAAGCGCATCTCCGAGATTACGCAGCAGACGCTGCGCTTTTATCGCCAGTCCACACTGCCCGGCCGCGTTAGGATGGGCGAGTTGCTTGACTCTGTCCTCGGACTTTACCCGGCGCGCATCAACTCTCTGAAGCTGCATGTCGAGCGTCGCTACGATGCGGAACTGGACATCTTTTGCTATGCGGGCGAGCTGCGTCAGGTCTTTGCCAATCTTGTAGGGAACGCCATTGACGCGTGCAGCGCACAGGGCCGGATTCTTTTGAAGGCGCGACCCTCGCGCAACTGGAGCGATCCAGCGCAGCGCGGAATTCGCTTTGTGGTGGCCGACGATGGCTCCGGCATGGAGCCGGCTGTACGCCAGCGCATCTTCGAGGCCTTTTTTACCACCAAAGAAATCACCGGAACCGGCCTTGGCCTATGGGTGAGCCAGGAGATCATCGAAAAGCATCACGGGGTGATCCACGTTCGCAGCCGCACCAATTCCAACGGCGGAACCTCCGGCACGGTATTCCAGATATTCATTCCCGACGACCCCAACCTCGCCGGCCCGGCTAAGCAAATGGCCGCGGCTTCGGCGTAACTGACTTTCCGGGACTCTGACGCAGGCACCAGGGCAGTCGCATTCCCTTGCTGCTTGCCGTTGGCTGTAACTTCAGTTGCAGTCAATGATTCATCGGTGCAGCTTCCCGTCGTCATTGTGGGACGGCTAGAATAGGTTGCGCCAGGGAATCAGTACCACAAGGAGAAATCCGTAATGTCCGTTGCCGCCCAGATTGTTGCTGCTGCTGCCATGTATCGACAGAATGATGCTCTTCTCCCCAAAGCTGTCGCGAACATGACGGCCGAAGAGTGGAACCGCCGCCCCAACGAGACCACAAACTCCATGCTTTGGGAAGTGGGCCATATGGCCTGGGCTCGTGAACGCACGCTTCACTTTATCGGCGTCGATCGGAGCACCCCCGTGCTGAACGAATTCGCGCGTGGCAAGGGCGGCGAAAGCTCTTCAGGCTATCCATCGCCCGAGGAACTGATGGCGCTGTGGAGCGAAGTGTCTGCGGCATTCGTGGCGGCGCTTGAGTCGGCTACCGCGGAGGCGCTATCGGCTCCCCGGCCTGAAAAGGGGCCGCCCTCGGTCGACGGCACCGTAGGCGGCATGGTCAGCTTCATGGCCTATCACGAGACCTACCATTTTGGGCAGGCTGCCTACATAAGCCGCTGGCTGGGTCACGCGCCGATTATGGGCTGATTTGACCGACACCGCACTCAGCGTCTAAATCCATCCGACCCGGGAATAGTTGATCAACATGGAATAGGCGGTAACCTCCGAATAGGCGACCAACCGCTCGGAACACACGCCGGACCCCTGAGTGCGCGTAGAATCGAGGAAAATCAAGCGATTATCCGGAGACCGGATTGGGCAAGAAAAGCCGAATCAAAGCAGAACGGCGAACGGAGAGGTTGTCCGACGATTCAAGTAAAATCGGCGGCGCAGCATTCGGCTTGCGACAGCTAATTAGGCCCCTCGCATTTATCATCGGAATTTGCGTCGTCTCATTTGGAATCGGAACGTGCACCGTGCGTAGATTTGCGCCGATCAGAGGCTCCCTGCAGCCGCAGCCCTGGTTCATTCTGCCCGGCGCAGCAATTGTTTGGCTCGCGTTCTGGCGCAGAAGGAAGAGAACATAAGTCGGCGTTTCACCAACGTCTATGTTTCAAGAATCAAACGCGTCAGCAAGGATAAGGGCCGCATCACCGCCGATCCTTCCCTCGCTCAAATTGCGGTCAGGTTCCGTTTGCTGTCCGGGGCGAAGATACGGCATAGGGAAGGATGGCCGACAATCCGCCCGGAGCACTGTGATACGGATTGTGTCAGTTTTGGAAGTGTCACAAATCGACCGAGTCGCCAATCCGCACTGTTCTAGAATGATCGGCATGAAAGTCACAAAAAGCATGGCAACACGACTTGTCCATGTCCTGCTAACCGCCGCCCTTATTCTCTGTGCCAACCTCGCTTACGCAGAGGATCGGAACTTGTTGCCCAAATACGGCGGCTTGCCAGAAACCGCGATCGAGAAAGAGATCAACGCAAAATTCATCTCCGTTAACGACGAAGATTATCACGGTGATCGGAAGAAGGCCTCAATGGATATGGCCATGCGTGGTTGGCAATATTTGGCGGCTGGAGATCTTGACGATGCCATGCGCCGCTTCAATCAAGCTTGGTTGTTAAACAGGAAAAACGGCACTGCGCTCTGGGGGATGGCGGCTATCGAGTCCAGCGCGGAAAAATATGACGACTCCCTGAAGCTCTTTACAGAGGCTGAGAAGTTCGTCGGCAGTGAGATCAACTTTTCAGTTGACTATGCAAAGGCACTTGGAAAGGCGGGCGTTAAGCTAAATGATGAAACCCTGCTCAAGTTCGCATTCAATCGATTCGAATACAACTATCGGAAGGCGCCACAGAACACATTGAATTTACAGAATTGGGCGATGACTTTGCTCGGCATAAGAAAATACTCCGAAGCCTGGGCTAAGGTAAAACTCGCTGAAGCCACGCCGAACAAAGATCAGCTTGATCCCCGATTCTTAGCTGATCTGCAGTCACACATGCCGAGACCGGAAAACTGAACAGAAATTGTGCCCTGAATCCCGCGCAGAGCGAGGTGCGGCATTGATTGCCGACCCGCCGTCGTTCACCAACCCGAAGTGAATGTAGGCTTCCGTTTGGATGACGGACGTATCACCGCCAATCAGGAAGTTGCGTCTTTTTTCGAATTTCAGGTTTGAATGCTCCCAATGGCCTGAACCGTCTCTGGCTGGAGTAGGTTCCTAAACTGCGCAGCCGGTTTCTAAACCGTCCAACGCCGGTCTCGCATCCGAGGGACAACCCTCAGCGCCTTTCCCTTCGACAATCGCGCGCAGCCCCTGGCGCCAGCATCTAGGTTGGGCGACCGCACCGGCCAAAGAACCTGCAAAAAAAACACTTGCGTGCTTACCTTTCTTATGTGCTACAGTCAGTAACACTATGACAAGTAACACTACCCCGGGGCATGATCCTTCCGAGCTGGGTGAGCTCGAGCGCAGCATCCTTTCCGTGGTCTGGAGCAAGACCGAGATCACCGCCGAACAGGTGCGCGAAGAGCTGGGCCGCCCGCTCAAGGACTCCACCATCCGCACGGTTTTGAGGCGCCTTGAAGAGAAGGGCTACCTTGAGCACTCCCTTGAAAATCGCACCTTCATTTACCGCCCGTCGGAGTCGCGGAACCGTGTCGCCGGCCGAGCAGTGAAGCGCATCGTCGACTGGTTTTGCGAAGGGTCAGTCGAGGCTTTGCTGGTTGGCATGGTCGACTCCAAAGTGTTGGACCGTGCCGAGCTGCAACGGCTGGCTGATCGCATCTCCGCGGCTCAAGACAGCGCCGGGAGCACGAAGCAGCCAGCACGGCGCCTGAAGGGAGCAACGAAATGACGATGCCAACTTTCCTCCTGCTCATTGAGGCTGCGCTGCGTGCGTTGCTGGTTGCGCTCGTGGTTTGGGCCGGCATTCGGCTGTTGCGCGTCAGTAATGTAATGGCCCAGAAAGCAGTCTGGGCTTTGGTTTTGGCCGCCGCAGTTGCCATGCCCGTGATGATGCGATGGCAGGGACTTCCCGGGTTCGCGCTGCTTCGGGTACCGGTGCCTGGCTTGAGCCCAGGTGTGAATGCGGTGCCGCCCAAAGTGACTACGGCCCCGCCGTCTGAGCGCGCAGCCTCGTTTGTGACCGCGCCAATGCCCGAGGACTACGACTTCCGTCCCTCGGCTGCCGCAAGCGGAGGCCGTTATCCTGCGCCATCGATCTCGAAGGGCGGTTACGGAAGCGCAACGCCAGCTGCCCTGGCCTCGATTGAGCGTTACCCTGCGTTTTCCACAAGCCAATTCACAGCTGGACCGGTGGCGCACCCCATCCGCTGGCAATCGGTTGCCGGCCTTCTTTACCTCGCGATCGCAGCGGCTCTCATTCTTCGCGTAATCGTCGGCCTTGCCGCAGCAGTTCGGTTGTGGCTCGGCGGCCAGCCTGTCGCGCTTGCTTCCGACGTCGCACTCTCACCCAGTCTTCATCTCCGTTCGAGTCGAGCTATTGGCTCGCCCGTCACCATCGGTTCGGCAGTGCTGCTGCCCGCCGATTACGCCGAGTGGGATTCCGAGAAGCTCCGCATCGTGCTTGCTCACGAGCGCTCTCACATTCGACAGGGAGACTTCTACCTCCAACTGCTTGCCGCTCTATATTCCGCCATCTTCTGGTTCAGCCCGCTGGGCTGGTGGCTTAAGAGCAAACTCCGCAACCTGGGTGAGGCCATTGGAGACCACGCCGCCCTCAACCATGCTGCCAGCCCCGCTTCGTATGCACAGCTCATTCTTGAATTCGCGGCCCTGCCGCGCCCAACCCTTATAGGAGTAGACATGGCCCGTCCCAGCACTATTGCGCAACGCATTGAGCGCCTCCTTAACGACTCCACCTTCCGCCAGGCATTCGCAGCAGGCAAGAGCCGCGCACTGATCGCTGTGCTAACCGTCCCGGTTGCAATCTTTGCGGCGACGGCGCTGGTTCGCGTTGAAGCAGCCGCGACCGTCCAGTCTCAGGCCGCAGCCGCGACCATCCAATCTCAGACCCCAACGCCCGCGGCATCGCCATCTCCTGCGGGCCAGGCTTCTACCCCGACGCCTGCAAATGCCGCCGCGCCGGCTCCGGCTGACGCTGCAGCTTCCGCCGATCCGCAGCAGGCTCCTGAGACGGCTCCTGCCATCGAGACCGTAACCGGGCCCGATGCGGCGCTTCCGCCCCATCCGCCGCTGGTACTGACTTTGCCTGGCAAGCCGGGCCAACCCCACCCCCCCCATCCCCCCAGGCGGCTGATTGAGTCTGACGGCATCAACTCCGCCGACCAGTCAAAGTCGATCATCCTCCGCGATCAGGCCCAAATGCAGGCTCAAGTACAGGCCTTGGTGAAAACTCAGGTGAACGCCCAGGTGAACGCTCAACTGCGGGCCGAGCTGGCGGACAAGTATCTCCAAGACGCCCGGATTTATCAGCTCAAAGGGTCCGGCCTGGATCACTCGTATTCCTACATACTCTCGGATAATGGCGATTCCTATGCCATCGTCTCCGGGCCCGACACAAAGTTTGTGTTCTCAGGTAACTGGCATGGGGCTAAATCCGAAGACATCGAGAAGGCCCGCAAGATGGCGCACGGAAAGTTCCTCTGGTTCACGCACGAGGGCAAGTCGTACATCGTCGAAGACCCCGCGGTGATTGCGCAGATCGAAGAAATGTATAAGCCCATGGAATTGCTGGGCCGCGAGCAGGGAGAGCTTGGCCGCAAGCAGGAAGAGCTCGGCAAGCTCCAGGGAGAACTCGGCAAGCAGGCGGAGTTGACGAAGATCAAAGCTCCGGACATTTCAAAAGAGATGGCCGAAGTGAACGCCGCCATGAGCAAGCTGCAGGCTGAAATGGGCAAGGAGATCAATCGCGAGGAGCTGGCCGAGGTTCAAGGTAAGCTTGCGATGCTGCAGGGCAAGTTGGGCGCCATGCAGGGTGGATTTGACTTTAAAGGCGGCGGATGGGGAAGGATGGGTGAGCTGGGTGCCGAGCAAGGTAAGCTCGGCGCAGAGCAGGGTCGCCTGGGTGCGGAGCAAGGCAGGCTGGCACGTGATGCCGACCGCAAGGTCAAGTCCATCATTGACGGCAGTCTGACGAACGGCAAGGCGAAACCCGTTGAATAATCGCTATTCCAGCTTCAGACTCCGGGGTCTGAACAGATCCTGGAGTTTGAAGCTGGACGGAGTTCCTTCGGGCCGA
>Ga0302320_10019594_pt1 | contig 13559 bp, 11 predicted proteins | sample Bog_T0_3_FD_202130 | JGI IMG/M metagenome (GOLD analysis project Ga0302320, IMG submission 202130) | Peat permafrost microbial communities from Stordalen Mire near Abisko, Sweden - Bog_T0_3 | ecosystem: Environmental > Terrestrial > Soil > Wetlands > Peat | place: Sweden: Abisko, Stordalen Mire...
TCTGTTTCGCAACCGCCGTCGACACCGTGCAGTGGGTCGCGTTGCAACTGCTCCAACACGGCCGGGTGCGACGCGGACACTTGGGGATCGTTGCGCAAACCGTAAGCGTGCCCCAGCGCCTGCGCCGCCTCGTGGATCTGCCCGGAAGGACGGCCGTACGGGTCATGACGCTGAGCGCCGAGGGACCGGCACGACGGGGCGGCCTCGAGGTTGGCGATCTGATCCTGAGATTCGATCGTCAGCCAGTCGCCGGCATCGACGATCTGCACCGTACGCTCGGCGCAGAGCGCATCGGGCAGCAAGTTCCAATCGACGTCTGGCGGCTGGGCCGTCTCGTTCAAGCGACGATCGTTCCCACGGAACCGCCCGGCGAGTGAGCTCAGCGGACCGGACGGCGGCCGAATGCTATCTCGTGCGCACGTCACGCGTCTCCGGCATGAAGAAGAACAAGATCGCGAAGGCCGCGTTGTGATCCGAGCTTGGCATGGTCATTGCATGCTATTTTCAAAATGGACACTACAAACGAGTTTTCGGTGCCGGTCGGTTGCTAAGTGCTCGAGCTAACGTCTGCCCACGCGGCGACCTTGGGCGTTGCCGGCCTCGCGATCGCGGGCATCATCGTCCGGCCCTGGCAATTACCGGAGGCAACCTGGGCGGTGCTCGGCGCCGCTACGTTGGCCGCGTTTTCCCTGATTTCCCCTTCCGGCGCGTTGCTCGCGATCCGCAAAGGAACGGACGTCTACTTGTTCTTGGTCGGTATGATGGTGCTCGCGGAGTTCGCGCGCCACGAGGGACTCTTTGATTGGCTGGCCGCCTACGCGGTACGCCGCTCGAGGGGTTCGGCGCAGAGGCTCTTCGTCCTGGTCTATGGCGTTGGGACGTTCGTCACCGTGTTTCTTTCGAACGACGCGACGGCCGTCGTTTTGACGCCTGCCGTCTACGCCGCCGCCAAAGAGGCGAAGGCCCGGCCGCTGCCCTATCTCCTGACATGTGCCTTCATTGCCAACGCCGCAAGTTTCGTGCTTCCGATTTCCAATCCCGCCAATCTCGTCGTGTTCGGGGCGCAGATGCCGTCGCTCGGCAGTTGGCTGTCACAGTTCGGTATCGCATCGATCGCCTCCATCCTCGTCACCTTCGGCGTGCTGCGATTCACGCAACGAAGCGCCTTGACGGGACCCATCGAGAACACGGTCGCCCTGCCGCTCCTCGGCATCGGCGGCCGGCTGGTCGCCGGCGGGATCGCGCTCACGGCGATCCTGCTGCTCGTCGCCTCGAGTCTCGACTGGCAACTCGGGCTGCCGACCTTTCTGGCCGGGATGGCCACAGCGATTGTGATCCTCCTCCTTGAGCGTGCTCCGCCCTGGCCCGTCATACGGGAGATTTCCTGGAGCGTTCTGCCGCTGGTTGCGGGACTATTTGTCTTGGTGGAAGCGGTTGAGGGAACCGGCGTGCTTGCGCCGCTCGGCCGATCCCTGGCGACTCACGCCGCTGACGCCCCCGAATGGACCGCGCTGGTCGCAGGCGGGATCACGGGCGCCGTATGCAACCTCGTCAACAATCTTCCCCTGGGTCTCATCGCGGGAACGCTGACGAGCAACTCGCATCTGCCCGCATGGGTCACTGGAGCCATGCTGATCGGCGTGGACTTGGGACCCAACCTGTCCGTGACTGGATCCCTCGCGAACATATTATGGTTGGTCGCGCTGCGCCGCGAAGGACAGGAAATCAGCGCGTGGAGGTTTCTGGTGCTTGGGGTGGTCGTGATGCCGCCTGCATTATTGGCGGCACTCCTGAGTTTCATCGCATCCCGCGGTTAGACACCGAACGGGTACGTGTCGGGAAGGCCCTGCAATTGCCGGGTGCCGAGGGGAGTGACTGCCTGGGTTGCATCGAACCAGATAAACTCGTCGAATTGCTGAGGCAGCCGCGCATGAAAGTAATGGCTCTCGCGCTCGGTGTCGGGGCGGTATATCACGCCGATCGCGCGTTCCAGCCGCTTCGGATTCAATCCCACCGCGAGCTCGGGGCTCATTTGCCGCAGCGATAGGAAGAAATTCTGGACTTCGGTCTGGTGGCATAACGCTTCGTAGCTGCCCGACAGCGCCGGACTTACCGTCTTGATCTGCATCGGCTCATCCCAGTTGGAAGCGGCCGCGACCGTCCCGTGATCCGTGCCGAAGCCGATGCAGAAGCTGGCGGCACCGAACTCCCGTCGGCAGAGGTTGCCGATGTTGAATTCACCGCGTGCGGCCATGTCCGTCGCCGCCGAATCGCCGACATGGGAGTTGTGTGCCCAGACGATGGCCTTGCTGTCGGGACCGTGAAACCTGAGCAGGTGTTGCAAGGTCTCGAACATATGGCTGTCGCGGAGATTCCAGGAGGCGCGCGAACCGTAATACATCGTCCGATAATAGAGTTCGGCATTCGCAACGAGCCGCGCGTTCTGCACGGCATCCATGAACTTCTCACCGCCGGCTTGCGCGTAAAGCCGGCGCTTTTTCAATAGTTCCGTCAAGATTGCCGTCACCGCCGGCTCGCAGGAAGGGTGCTGGCCCGTCACTGCGGCCTCCCCGTACTCTGCCGGTTCGCCCTGCCATGGCGCGAGGCAGCCATAGCTGTGCCGCGCTGCCTGGCCTGCGGCGGGATCGACACCGTCGAGGTAATCCAGAACGGCTTGTATCGACGTATACAAACTATAGAGATCGAGCCCATGCACTGCCGTCATGTCCTTGGGCTCGAGCCGAGCGTTGTAACTCCGCAGCCATTCGACGAACCCCTCCACCTCCTGATTGCGCCACATCCAACTCGGAAACCGCGCAAACGCCGTCCATTCCGAGGCGGGTTCTTGGGAGTGCCGAACGTATTGATCGATGCGGGCGGCATCCGGCCAGTCGCCTTCGATCGCGACGAAGCTGAAATGGTGGTGCTCGATCAACTCTCGGGTGATCCGAGCACGCAGCCGGTAGAACTCCGACGTGCCGTGACTTGCCTCTCCGATCAGAACGACGCGCGCCGCGCCGATGCGTCTGATCAGCGGCGCAATGTCGGCGGACTCGATGGAGGCGAAGCTCTCTGAGCGGGTGACCAGCGATTGCAGCAAATCGGGTCGTTGAAGGTTGGCGGCCATTGCGGGAAAGACTACGAGGCAGGATCGCACCGGTCTGTGCGCTGGACTACATGCGGCCAAGCCAGGACGAGGAATCCACGGTCGAAGGCCGCCGCCGCGCGAGCCTTCGACCGTCGGCGAGACACGCAGCTACCGATTCGACGTCAGCAGCGTTTGGTCAGGCTCCACTGGCGCTTGTGAGCGAGTCAGGAGCGGCAAGCCAAGCCACTTCGACACGAAGAATCCCGCCGAAAGAGTCGCAATCGCGCCCACGGAGCGCGACGCCGACAGGCGTGAAATCGCGCCGGGTGACTTGAACGCCGACAGCCTCGAAATCGCCCCGGGCGATTTGTACCCCGACAATTTGGCGATTGCTCCCGGTGACCGCCAACCGGACAGTGTCGCGATGGCCCCAGGCGCCACAGGACCGGAGAGTCGGCTGATCGCGCCGGGCGATACGGGGCCGGAGAGTCTCGCGATCACAGCCACTTCGCCACTGGGCCGATCGGCGGCGCTCGGCAATGCAGACGTCATCCTGTCGCGGGCAGCGGCGGCGCTGGTGCCCTCCTTGAAAATAGCCGACAAAAACAACAACCCGATGAGCGGGCCTCCAACGATCCAAACCGGAATCCATGCGGCAGTCATAGTAGTCTCTCCTGAATATTGGGCTGGCACTAGTGTTCGACGCATGCGATCCCGTTGCTGTCGGGCGTTTCATCTCAAGGCGTGACGGCGGTATCTGAAGGAGTGACGGTGGTATCTGACGCGGCAACAGCCGGGAGCCTCGGCAGCCTAACGGCATGCAGCCGGCAATACGGCATAATCACGGGTATGCCGCATTGGATTGCGACGCCGCACATACCTCCTGACCATCGGGGTCCGGTCGACCGTCCCTTCGTGCCGTTCAAGAGTCCCGCCGGCGATACGTCGCTGCTCGAGCGATTGGCCGCAACGGTTCGACATCGCCCGGAGTCGATCGCCTTCGTCGATGCGGACGCGGTGGTCACGTTTGCGGATCTCTGGCAGCGGACGCGGCGACTCGCCGATGCGATCCGTGCCGCAGGCCCGGATGAGGGACCGGTCGGCATCCTGTTGCCCGGCGATTCGTGGTATGTCGTCGCGGTGTTGGCCTGTGTGTTCGTGGGACGCGTGGCCGTGCTGCTCGACGCATCGTTCCCGGCGGCGCGCAATCTCGGCATCGTCGCGACGAGCGGCTTGAGCCTCTTGATCGCGCGCCGGAATGCCCTTCCGCTGCCGCCGTCGGGGGTCTCGACGCTCGATCCGGACGGCTTCGTGCATGGCGGCGGGCAACCCGCGACGTCGTACGACTTTGCCGGTGCGAACAGACTCGACGAACCCGCATTCATTCTGTCGACGTCGGGCAGTTCCGGGCAACCCAAGCTCGTCGCACACAGCGAGCGGACGATGTTGCACTGGGCCCGCACCGTGCACGATGGCATGCATGTCAGCGCGGACGACCGCGTGCTCTCCTTGTCGTTGGCCTGCCGACTCTCGCGGCACCGGCTGCGATTCTCTCAGACCTGCCGCGCACCGCGGCGGCGGCGGCAGACGCCGTGGCCCGCCGTCAGCAGGATGGCCCGATCATGATCGCCGGCTTCAGCTTCGGCGGAGCGGTGGCGTACGAGGCCGCGCGCTATCTGGCCGGGACTGCCTTCTCATGGGATGAACTGCGCGCCGCCATTTCCCGGGCCGCGACCGCTCTACCACCCCGGGCAGCGCATCAGGTCGAGCGCTACCTGATCGGTTTGTTCAGACGGCACGCGCATCATGCGTGGCAGCCTGAGGCGATCGACATCCCGGTCTGGTTGGCCGGCAGCGACGAAAACGCGCCTCTTGCGCTATCGATCTGGAATCGACTGTGCGAGCGGCGCGTCGTGGTGCGGCTGCCCGGCGAGCACTTGGGCATCTTCGACCCGCCGGCCGCGCAGTCCCTGAGTACGGCGTTTATCACGGCCGTCAACGCCGCTCGCGAGCGCTCCCTGCACGAGCAGGAAATCCGTTGATACGCCGAAGCCCGGCTCGCTGGTCGGCGAGCCGGCGCCGGACCGCACCGTGCCGTGAGCATTCGCGATGGGCCGATCGGGTCATGGGCGCGCGGACTCCTGCTCGACGGCATTTTCGAAAAACCAACGGATTTCGGCATCCAAGTCTTCGCTGGAAAGCCGATCGCCCCGAGTATCGCGCGGATTCGCAGCGGGCTTGGCTTGCGCGGTCCGCTCCGTTTCAGCCGCGGAATCAAGAAATTCACCCATTTCACGACGGCTCGACATGATTTCTCTCCTGTGGATTGAGCGTACGCGATGAGCCTGCTCTCGTGACGCCGCCATCGTCCGTGCGATGGCCCACTCTGTCGCATTCGAGTGCGCGGGCGCACCGACGTTGCCGCAACAGCCGGATATTCTCGACCCGGAACGCCGTTACGTCGGCCAAAGAACCCGCGCTCCCTCATGACGATCTTCAAGCATCGAGATCTCCCCCTGCACTACCTGGAACGAGGGTGCGGCGATCCGTTGCTGCTCATTCATGGTCTCGGATCGAGCGGGGCCGACTGGGCGTTTCAAGTTCGCGCACTCGAGGGCGGCTTTCGTGTCATCGTGCCGGACCTGCCGGGCTGCGGGCATAGCGCCGCGCATCCCGACGGCGCCACCATCGCGGAACTCGCGGCGTCGCTGTGGGCGCTGCTCGATCGGCTGCAGATCGCCCGCCCGAATATCGTCGGCTACTCGCTCGGGGGCGCGGTCGCACTCGAAATGGCATTGCAGCGACCGAACTGCGTTCCGCGCCTGGGTCTGATCAACAGTTTGACGAGCTATCGGCTCGACACCGTGAGCAAATGGTTCGAGGCGCGCCTCCCTGTGCTCTTGATCGCCGTGTTCGGGATGCGACTGCTGGGGCGGCTCTGTGCGGCGCGCATGTTTCCGCAGCCATGGCAGAGCGCGCTGCGCGAGCGGGCCGCCGCCGTCATCGGCACCGCCCCGCCCGCGAGTTATATCGCCATCATCGCCGCTCTCGTGCAGTGGAGCGCGAACGCCCGGCTGGAGTGCCTCAGGAGTCGCGTGCTCATCATCGCCGCAGAACACGATTTGACGCCGTTGGAGCGAAAGCACGCTCTGGCGGCGCAATTGGGCGCGGCGATTGCCGTCGTGCGAGGGTCGCGCCACGGCACGCCCTTCGATGCCATGGAGGCCACGAACGCCTGTATCTTCGCGCTGTTGTCCGATCAGCCGCCTCCTTCCGCCGATCGACTCGCATGCGACGGGCGGCAGCCGGCGCAACCGCTCGCGTTTGCGGGCAGCCTCGCCGAACAACATGCATTGGGTCCCTAGCTGCTAGGGCCTAGGCAACGACGTTGACCCCTTTCCAGAATGCCACCCGGCCTTTGATCTGTGCCGCAGCCTGCTTGGGCGCGGCGTAGTACCAGACCGCATTCGCGTTGCGCTCGCCGTCGACGTTCAACGAATAGTAGTTGGCCGTACCCTTCCACGGGCAGACGCTCGTGTGAGCGCTCGGTTCGAGCAGCGCCTCGTTCACCGAAGCGCGCGGAAAATAGTGATTGCCCTCGACGATCACGGTATCGTCGGATTCCGCGATCACCCTGCCCTTCCAAACTGCCTTCATGTCGATGCTCCCCCGTGATCGATGCTGGTACCCGCAGGCATCGCTGGGAACGAAGCATACCCGCCTCGGATCAAGCGTCGACAGTCTTTTTGAGCGTCTCCGGCAGGAAAAGGATACCCAACACCAGAGTTGCTCCCGCCGCGACGATCGGATACCAAAGCCCATAGTAGATATCGCCGGTCGCCGCCACCATCGCAAACGCCGTTGTCGGCAGGAATCCTCCAAACCAGCCATTGCCGATGTGGTAAGGGAGCGACATGGCGGTGTAGCGGATCCTGGCCGGAAACAACTCCACGAGGAGGGCCGCGATGGGACCGTAGACCATGGTGACGTAGAGCACCAAAATCAACAAAATCAATGTCACCGCGGGCTTGTCGATCGTGGCAGGGTTTGCCTTGTCCGGATATCCGGCCGAAGCCAGGGTGCTTTTCGCACTGGCTTGGAACTTCGCGATGGCGTCCTTGCGCTCCTTGCCCTTCACCGTCCTCGGATCCGGCGCGGTCAGCGCAACGGTCCCGCTCCGGATCTCAGCCACGGACCCGATGGGAGCATCGATGCGTTTGTAAGACACGCCGGCCTTCGCGAGAAAGCTCTTGGCGATGTCGCAGGAGGTTGAATCGAACTTGTTCTTGCCGATGGGATCGAACTGAAACGAGCATTCCGCGGGATCGGCATACACCGAGACCGGCGAGGAGGCTTGCGCCGCGTACAGCGCGGGATTGGCGTATCGGGTCAGGGCCTCGAACAGAGGGAAGTACGTCAGGATGGCGAGCAAACAACCTGCCATGATGATGGGCTTGCGGCCGATCTTGTCGGAGAGCCAGCCGAACAAAACGAATCCTGGAGTCGCGAGCGCGAGAGCGACGGCCATCAAGATATTGGTCGTGGCGCCGTCGACGCGCAGCGTCCTTTCCAAGAAGAACAGCGCGTAAAACTGTCCCGTGTACCACACCACGGCCTGGCCCATCACGGCGCCGAACAGGGCGATCAACACGATCTTGAGATTTCCCCACCGGCCAAAGGCTTCCTTCAACGGTGCCTTCGACGTGGTTCCCGCACTCTTCATTTTCAGGAATACCGGACTCTCGGCGAGTTGCATACGGATCCATAGCGAAACTCCCAGCAACACGATGGAGACCAGGAACGGGATGCGCCAACCCCAAACTTTGAAGGCATCTTCCCCGACGTAGGTGCGCGTGCCGATGACCACCAGCAGCGCCGCGAACAGACCGAGGGTTGCCGTGGTCTGGATCCAACTCGTCGAGAAGCCTCGTTTGCCCGGTGCGGCGAATTCGGCGACGTACGTGGCCGCCCCTCCATACTCGCCCCCCAGAGCCAACCCTTGCAGCAGCCGCAGGGCCAACAACAGGACGGGTGCCGCGACGCCGGCCGTGGCGTAGTTCGGCAGAATTCCGACCGCAAATGTCGCGAAGCCCATGAGGCCCATCGTGACCAAGAAGGTGTGTTTTCGCCCGACCAGATCGCCGAGCCGCCCGAACACGAGCGCGCCGAAGGGCCGAACGGCAAAGCCGGCCGCGAAAGCGGCGAGTGCGAAAATGAAACCTGTGGTTTCGTTGACGCCGGAGAAGAACTGCGCGCTAATGACAGATGCGAGCAGGCCGTAGAGGTAGAAGTCGTACCACTCGAACACCGTGCCGAGGGAAGAGGCGCCGATCACCAGCCAATCGGTGCCGGTCCCCGTCTCGCCTTTTGATAATGCGGCATCCGCCGCGCCGATTGCCATACATTCTCCTCGAGTTCAGCCTTAGATTCTTATTCGAAAGCCCCACATGACGGTCGACTGGTTCTCGCTTCCTTTAGTGCCGTCGGCGGTGGTTCCGACAAATCCATTGGCGAGTCCGTTCGTGACCTCGGACCAGTTCAAGCCGCCATAGACGTCGTAGTGCTTGTTGATGATGTAGTCAACAACGAATGACACCTCTCTGAACGTGCCCGAGCACAGCAAGCCCGCCGCAGCGCAGCCGAGTCCTTCCGTGCCCTCCGGCCCCAGCCCGATGGTCCAGTTGTTTTGCGTGATATAATAAGCCGCGCCGGTGAAGTTCCAGCCGGAACTCATCGCGTAGCGGGCGCCCAACCATTCCATGTTGTAAATCGCCGAGCTGTTGACGTCGATTCCGATCGAGATCGGCGTATTGTCCTGTGCGCTGCCGGCCGTGTAGTCGCTATGCGCCTTCTCGATATGAGAGAAGCCCGCATAGACCATGAGCTTGTCGGCGGGGCCGGTACCCCCGAAATCGAAAGTGTACTTGCCCATCAGGTTATACGACGTGTCATTGCTGACGTATGCCGCCAAGCCGATGGTCTCAAGGTCGGGCGGCGCAGTGGCGAGGTTGTCGAAGGAACTTCTTAGATTGACGGCGCCCTTTTCGTGCTGGTAAACCGCGTCGACGGACAGCCCCTGGAAGGTCAGGCCGACATCCACGCCGAATGATTTGCCGAGCACACCCGTATCGCGACCGCCGTTCGAATACAGGGCCGACACGCGCACGGGGCCGTTTACATAAGCGTACTTGGCCGAATTGTCCAGGCGCGCCGCCTCCGTACTGCCTGCGCCTGCGTTGAAGCCCGAATAGCCGAGAAATGAGAACGCGTACGACAGAGTTTGAGGATCGTACACGGCGAGCGCGTCGAGCTGCAGCGACTGCTGGCGACCGATGCTCAGCGTGCCGAAGCGGGGGCTGCTCACGCCCCCCCAAATCACGCCGTTGAAGGCCTGACCGCAACGGCTGCTGTCGGCATTTGCGGTCTGCTGTCCTTGCGGGTTGGTGCTGTTTGTGTAGAGGGCCTTGCAGGCGTCGACCAACTGGCCGGACAGCGGATTGAACCCGGTATCGGTTCTCGCCACGAGAGTGAAGTCGTCCACGATAGGTTCCGACACTCGGATGCCAATCTTGGATTGCTCGAGGCCACTCTCGGCGATTGTCGATTGAGAGCCCGAAAAATTTCGAGTCGTCGTGAAGGCCTGATACTCGAGGCCACCAAGGTACTGACTGCTGAGCGGGACACCGTTGCTCTGATAGGCATAGCCCACGTCGATCGTGGCGTATAGGGTGACGCCGCCGAGCGACAGGCTGTCGGGCAGCGGGTCTTTCACGTCGGCGTGCGCCGCAACGTGAGCCACCGCCAGCCCGATTGCCGCGCAGGCCGATTGAACCGCACAGGTCGAGTGAAGTCGTCTCGTCATTGATTGCTCCCCAGCACACAGGTCGCTCTTCTTGTCCCACACCGCGCCCAACCCGTTCGGCGAACGGCACCATCCCCTTGAGAAAACCAATGTTGCGTGTGTGCGATCACATTGTTGGCTTCTCGTTGCTCCAATGTTAGGCAACCCGACCCTCGCTTCACATTCGACCTTGGTCGCATGACACGGCCGTCGCCGGCCCTTAGACTGCAATTCGGTATCCGGATGAACTACGAGATCCTCATCGTCGATGATCACCCGCTGTTCCGCGCGGCGCTCCGCGGGGCCGTTGCAGCGGTTTGCAATACCTGCGCGTTCATCGAAGCCCACAGCACCGAGAGCCTGTTCGAGGCGCTCGAGCAGCATCCGGCCACGGATCTGCTGCTCCTCGACCTGAATCTGCCCGGTGCCTACGGGTTCTGTGCGCTCGCGCATTTGCGCGGCTCGCACCCGCAATTGCCGGTCATCGTGGTCTCTGCCATGGACGATCCGCGCACCGTGCGGCAGGCATTGGCCTTCGGTGCACAAGGGTTCATCTCCAAGTCGTCCGACGCCGGAACGATCGGGCGCACGGTCGACGCCCTCCTGCGAGGCGACCCGATCATGCCCGCGCATGCGGCTGCGCCCGATAGGCCCCCGGCCGATTCGGAGGCTCTCGACCTCGCGCAACGTCTCGCCCAGTTGACGGCGCAGCAGTTTCGAGTCTTCTCGATGCTCTGTTCCGGGCGCCTGAACAAGCAGATTGCACACGAACTCGCGATCACCGAGGCGACCGTGAAGGCACACATGACGGCCATCCTGCGCAAGCTCGGTGCGGCGAACCGCACGCAGGCGGTCTTGGCCGCGGGTCGACTGGTGACTGATCCCCTCGAGCTGCGCTCACCGCCCGAGGAGGTCGAATGAGTCTTTAGGCTGCCGATCCCCGCGCCGAGCGCAGGCTGAACGCGGCCAGCAGCGCTCGCAACGCGGCCGGCCGCAAGGGCTTATGCAGCAGCGCGATGCCGCTGCCGCGCGCAGTGCGCGCCACCTCGGCCCCGTGATCGGCGGTGATCAGCGCAGCGGCGCAGGCATTGCCGAGCGCGGCCGAGATGCGGCGAATGAGCTCGAGCCCGTCAGGACCGTCGCCGAGATGGTAGTCGGCGAGCACGGTGTCGATCGTCTCAACGTCGATGAGCCGCAGTGCCTCGCCCGCGTCCTCGGCCTTGAACACGCGCATGCCCCATTGCTCGAGCAGCGCCTGCATGGAGTCCAGAATCGCTCGGTCATTGTCCACGACGAGGACTTTGAACTTTCGCAGACTGACCGGTTCCGGAGTTGCGGCCGGCACGACGGAACGAGCCAAGCGCCGCGTCTGGGCAACGCGCGGAACCTGGACGCCGAACACCGAGCCGTGTCCCCGACGGCTGGCGAGAGTCAACTCGTGGTCGAGCAGGCGCGCCAGACGGTCGCAAATCGACAGTCCGAGTCCGAGGCCGCGCTCGCCCCAGGGAGAATCCTGGTCGAGGCGCGCGAACTCGACGTACAGGTGCTCGCGCTCGTTTTCGGCGATTCCCGGTCCCGTGTCGTAGACGCTGATCTCCAAGGTCGCCCCGCGCCGTCGGCAACCGATCAGCACACCGCCGCGTTCGCAATAGCGCAGCGCGTTCGAGAGATAATTCTGCAGAATCCGGCGCAGCATGATGCGGTCGCTGCGAACGAGTTCCCGGCACTCGACGACCGCGAGACGCAGACGCCGCGATTCGGCGAGCGGCGCATACTGGTGGCGCAGATCGTCGAGCAGCTCGGCGATCGGAAACGTCGTCACGTCCGGGCGCATCACGCCGATATCGAGTTGCGCGATGTCGAGCAAGTCCTTGAGCAACTCCTCCGCGGCGCGCATCGAACCGTCGATTCGGTGCGCGAGCTCGGCAAGATCGGGATGTGGCGCCGCCCTCGATTCGAGCGCCGAGGCGAACAGGCGGGCCGCGTTGAGGGGTTGCAGCAGATCATGACTTGCGGCGGCCACGAAACGGGTCTTGCCGATGTTCGCGGCCTCGGCCTGGAGTTTCGCCGCGCGTTGGGCATCGAGGGCGGCGCGCAGTTCGCAGGTGCGCTGCTCGACGCGCTCTTCGAGTTCGAGCTTGGCGTCGCGCAAGGCCTGCTCGGTGCGCTTGAATTCGGTGATGTCCGTGTACGTCGACACGAACCCCCCGCCCGCCATCGGTTGGCCGCTGATGCTGAAGACCTGTCCATTGCGGCGTTTCCGCTGGAACGTGTAAGCGGTCCCGGCGCGCATGTGGGCGAGGCGCTTGGCCACCTGCTCCTCGGGATCCCCGAAGCCGAATTCGCCGCGCTGGGCATTCCACAGGATCAGATCGGCGACCGGCCGGCCGATGAAGACCATGTCGTCCGGATAATCGAACAACTCGAGGTAGCGATGGTTCCAGGCGACGAGATTCATGTCGGCGTCGACGACGCTGATGCCCTGGGTGACGTTCTCCATCGTCGCGGCCAATAATTGCCGGCTGAAGCGCAGTTCCTGCGAGGTTTCGTCCAGAAGTTCCGCGACCTCGTCCACGTCGAGTCCCTTGCGCTTGAGCGCATGGGTGAGGACGATGCGCGCGGAGGACGGTCCGATCGAGCCCGCGAGCACGCGCTCGACATGTTGGAGCATGCCGCGGTCGGCCGCGTCGGACGGTTTGGATGGCGGCCGCGCCGCGCGTGTCGTGTATTCGTCGAGCGATCGTCGGGCAGCCGCTTGACCGATGATGCGCGCGGCGACGGCCTCCAGATCCCCGACCTTCGCCGTGATCGCGCCCAAACCGACGTTCGGGCGCTTCGGCACGGCGAACACTCGCGCAGCCCGGCGCTCCTGCAGCGAGGCGCCTCGGAACCAGGACACGCCGATCAAGACCGCGACGTTCAAGGTCAAGCACGCAAGAGCGCCCGGGCCGGCCGTGCCGAGACTCGAGTAGCCCGTGACAGCGTGCGGCCACAGCCAGGTCAACCCGTCGGGCGGCGCGAAGTTCTGCGACGGGAGGACGCCACCTGCGACGAGATTCGGCAGGAACAGCAGATAACCCCAGGCGATGAAGCCCGTGAACATCCCCCAGAACACCCCCGAACGGCTCGCACCGGCCCAATACAGGGCGGCGAGAATGCCGGGCGCGAACTGGGCCGCCGCCGCGAAAGCCAGCATGCCGATCGAAGCCAGACTCGTCGATCCCGAGGTCGTCCGGTAATAGGCGAAGGCGAGCACCGCAAGCGCGACGATCACGAGGCGACGCAGCCAGAGGATCCGACGACCGAGGCTTGCGCCCGCCTCGAGCCGGCGGCGCCACAGGATCGGTACCGCGATGTCGTTCGAGATCATCGTCGCGAGCGCTATGCTCGACACGACCACCATCGCGGTGGAGGCCGAGAGACCGCCGAGAAAAACCAGCACCGCGAGCCATGGCGCTCCGGCATCGAGGGGCAGAGTCAGGATCAGGGTATCGGAACCGGCCGGTATGGAGTGTCCGCCGCCCACGGCGAACGCGACGATCGGAACGACGAACACGGAGAACATTCCCAGATAGATGGGCAAGATCCAGCGTGCCTTCTTGAGGTCGCGGCTGTCCACGCATTCGATCA
>Ga0302320_10019595_pt1 | contig 13559 bp, 17 predicted proteins | sample Bog_T0_3_FD_202130 | JGI IMG/M metagenome (GOLD analysis project Ga0302320, IMG submission 202130) | Peat permafrost microbial communities from Stordalen Mire near Abisko, Sweden - Bog_T0_3 | ecosystem: Environmental > Terrestrial > Soil > Wetlands > Peat | place: Sweden: Abisko, Stordalen Mire...
TCAACGCAGGCCGGCCATGTAACCACGGCGATTGCGGGGCGACATCGCGACCGCTATGGATCGGCGATCCCTGATCGACACAAAGGCGCGCGTCGTTATCGAGACGCCACGATTCGATTTGACCAGCCCCAAATCTTCGGCCGCCAAGTCTTCGGCCGCTAAATCTTCGGCCGCGAGGTCCTCGGCCCCCAAAACTTCGGTCGCGGCGGCTGCCGCGCGTAAATCGCGGGTCGTCGCGATTTTGCTGATGTGCTGCGCGATGGTGTGCTTCGCCGGCCTCGATTCGTCGGCGAAGTATCTCGGACGGGTCTTGCCGACCGCGGAAGTCGTTTGGGCGCGCTATGTGGTGGCGGCGGTGTTCGCGCTCGTCGCGTCGCGAGCCCTGGTAAAACCCTCGGTGCTGATATCGAAGCGGCCCTATTTGCAGTCGCTGCGGTCGCTGCTGCTGCTGGGGTCGACGGTGGCGAACTTCCTCGCGCTGCGCAGTCTGCAACTGGCCGAGACCTCGACGATCGCCTTTCTGTTGCCGATGTTCATCTCGCTGCTGGCGGGGCCGCTGCTCGGGGAAAGGGTCGGCGGTCCCCGTCTCGCCGCGATCCTTGTCGGGTTTTTCGGCGTCGTCGTCGCCATGCGGCCGGGGACCGCCGCGTTCCAGCCGGTGGCGCTCGTCGCGGTGGCCGGGGTCGTTTGCGGCGCCGGTTACAATATTTCCACGCGCCTGCTCGCCGGCGCCGACTCGGCGGCCACGACGTTCGTGTGGACGCAAATCGCCGGCGTTGCGCTGCTCACCCCGGCGTTGCCCTTCGTCTGGGTGACCCCGCCCTCACCTTGGGTCTGGGGCGTCATGGCCTTCATGGGTGTCTGCGCCGCGGCGGGGCATGGGCTGCTGATCGTCGCGCATCACCGTGCGCCCGCGGCCACGCTGGCTCCGTTCAACTACACCCAGTTGATCTGGATGATCCTGTCCGGCTGGTTCGTATTCGCAGACGTCCCGCCCTGGGCGACGCTGTTCGGCGCGGCGCTGGTGGCCGGATGCGGCCTGTTCCTAATCCTCTACGAGCGGCGTGGATATCCGGCTAAGGCTTTGGGCCGAAAACTGTAGATATGTATCTTGATAAAAGTTATAGACTAACGTAATGGGGGCACTGCGCGACGTCACGAGGCGGAAGCTGGCGCAATTCGAGATCCGGAGTCGCGATGTCCTGGCTGCTGACCCACATCAATCCGCTCTATTCGGCCTCCGGCTTCGCGGTCGGGCTGCTCGTCGGCTTCACCGGCGTGGGCGGGGGTTCGCTGATGACGCCGCTGCTGGTGCTGCTGTTCGGCATTCACCCGGCGACGGCGGTCGGCACCGATCTGCTCTACGCCGGACTCACCAAGATCAGCGGTTCGCTCGTCCACAGCTACAACAAGGCGGTGGACTGGCGCGTGGTCGGGCTGCTGGCGAGCGGCAGCGCGCCGGCGGCGGCGCTGACGCTATGGGCGCTTTCCCATTTCGGCGCCAACACGCAGGGCGCCAACGCCGTCATTTCGACGACGCTCGGCTTCATGCTCCTCGCGACGGCGGTCACGCTGCTGTTCCGGCGCTGGGTGCTGGCGCGGATGAGCGTGTTTCTCGCCGACGCGAGCGCGCGCAAGACTTCGCTGCTGACCGTGGCGCTCGGCGTCGCGCTCGGCGTGCTGGTGACGATCTCCTCGGTCGGAGCGGGGGCGATCGGCGTCACCGTGCTGCTGACGCTCTACCCGAAAATGCCCACCGTCCGCATCGTCGGCACCGACATCGCCCACGCGGTGCCGCTCACCCTGATCGCCGGCGCCGGCCATTGGTGGATCGGCTCGGTCGACTGGGCGCTGCTCGCCTCGTTGCTCATCGGCTCGATCCCCGGCATCGCCGTCGGCAGCCATTTCGCTTCGCGCGTTCCCGACCGCATCCTGCGGCCGCTGATGGCGGGGACGCTGGCGCTGGTCGGCGGCAAGCTGGCGTTCTGAGGCGCGGCGACCTATAGAGCGCCATGCGCGAGGATGAGAAGAAGGCGGCGACCGCAGCCTATAAGGAACGCAAAAGCGTAGCCGGCGTGTATTGCGTGCGCTGTGCGGCATCGGGTGAAGCCTGGGTAGGGCAGTGCCGAGATCTCGACAAGATTTCCAACCGCCTCTGGTTCACCCTGCGCACGGGCGCGCATCCGATAGCGAGCCTGCAGCAAGCCTATCGCGAGCATGGCCCGGAGGCCTTCGCTTTCGAGACCGTCGAAAGCGCGCCGGACGACGAACCCGCTTTTGCTCTCGACAGATTTCTCAAGGAGCGCGTCGAACACTGGCGCACGGCGCTGGCGGCGCGGGCGATCTGAACTTCGCTCAAACGCCAGCCGAGCGCGTCGCCGCGCATTCCGCGCAGACGCCCGACATTTCCACCATCAGCCGGTGCAGTTGAAAGCCCGCGCGACGGGCCGTTGCGTCCAGCGAACTCGACAGGTCCGCGTCCTCGATCTCGACGCTGCGCCCGCAGCTCTCGCACAACAGCAGCACGCTCTGATGCGCGTGATCGAAATGTTCGCAGCGCGCATAGGCGTTGCGGCTTTCGATCTTGTGCAGGAAGCCGTGTTCGAGGAAGAAATCCAGGGTGCGATAGACGGTGGGCGGCGCGATCGCCTTGCCCTCGCGCCGCGCCAGCGCCTCGATGATCGCATAGGCGCCGAGCGGGGCCGGGCTGTCGCCGACGATGCCGAGCACCGCCTGGCGCAGCGGCGTTATCTGCAACCCCTTGCGCGCGCAGGCGCTCTCCACTTGAAGCGACCAGTTCTCGGGCGGGTTCATGAGGATCCTTCGTCGGCTCGATGCCGCGGTCATAGCACAATTTTTCGGGAACAGGCTTGCGCGAGTGGATGTTATAACATAACATTGTTGCGCCGATCGCAGGAGGTTCCATGTTCGCTCGTCGTTCGCTTCTCGCGCTGAGTTTCTGGCTCGGTTTGAGCGCGGCGGCCTCGGCCGACCCGGTAAAAATCGTCGCCGGCGAAAATTTCTGGGGCGACGTCGCCTCGCAGATCGGCGGCGCCAATGTGGCGGTGACCAGCATCCTGTCGAGTCCCGACCAGGACCCGCATCTGTTCGAGGCGAGCGCCGCGACGGCGAAGGCGCTGGCGGACGCTGAGATCGTCGTCGTCAACGGCGTCGACTACGATCCATGGATGGAAAAACTCGTCGCCGCCCACAAGTCGCCCAAGCGCAAGGTGGTCGTGGTCGGGCAACTCGTCGGCCGCAAGGCCGGCGACAATCCGCATCTCTGGTACGATCCCGGCTACGTCCGAACGGCGGCGAAGGCGATCGCCGCCGACTTGCAGGCGGTCGACCCCGTCCACAAAGCGGATTATGAGAATGGCGAGGCCGCCTTTCTCGAATCGCTGAAACCATTGGACGCCAAGATCGCAGACATGCGCAAGCGCTATGCCGGGCAGCCCGTCACCGCTTCCGAGCCGGTGTTCGGCTATCAGGCGGATCTCATTGGTTTGAAGGTCCACAACGAGAAATTCGCGCTCGCGGTGATGAACAACGCCGAGCCTTCGGCTTCCGACGTCGCCGCTTTCGAGAACGACCTGAAAGGCAAGAAGGTCAAGGCGATGCTGTACAATGCGCAGGCGAGCGAACCTTCGGTGCAGCGGCTCGTCGACATGGCCAAGGCCAACGACATTCCCGTGATCGGCGTCAGCGAGACCGAACCGGCTGGCGCCACTTACGTGGGCTGGATGCTCGGTCAGCTCGACGCGCTCGACCGCGGGCTTTCCGGCGTCAAACCTTGAGCGCGTTGACGTTCGACAATGTGAGTTTTGGCCTCGGCGGCCGAAATATCCTTTCCGCCGCCAGCTTCGAGATCCGCGAGGCCGAGTTCGTCGGCATGCTCGGCGCCAACGGCGCGGGCAAGACGACTCTCATGCGCGCGGCCTTGGGTCTGCTGCCGCTGACCTCCGGCGAGATCCGGGTGTTCGGCGAGCCGATCACCCGCGGCGCCCCGCATGTCGGCTACATGCCGCAGAACCGCGGGGCGGCGGTGACGCTGAAGCTGCGCGGCTACGACGTCGTCGCCAGTGCCGCGCTCGGGCGCAAGTTCGGCTTCTCGCGCCTGGACGCTGCGACAAGGCGCGAGATCGACGGCGCGCTGGATATCGTCGGCGCGCGCGGGCTCGCCGAGCGGCCGATCAACGAACTTTCCGGCGGCGAACGCCAGCGCGTGCTGCTCGCCCAGGCTCTGTTGGGCAAGCCGAAACTGCTGCTGCTCGACGAGCCGCTGATTTCGCTCGACCCCGCCCATCAGGCCGGCGTCGTCGAAGTGGCGCGAAGGCTGCGCGACGAACTGAAGATCGCCATCCTGTTCAGCGCCCACGAACTCAACCCGCTCGTCAATTCCATCGACCGCGTGCTCTATCTCGGCGCGGGATCGGCGGTGCTTGGCCGCGTCGAGGACGTGGTGACATCCTCGGTGCTGTCGCGGCTCTACAAGTCCGACATCGAAGTCGTGCGGGTGAGAAACCGCTATTTCGTGATGGCCGGCGACGTCGAAGTCGAACGCGACGCGCATCTGCACGAGGACGGGCATGGGCATGGGCATTAGCATTGAGACTGCAAGGCGCTCGCCGACTCCCTCTCCCCGCTTGCGGGGAGAGGGCTGGGGTGAGGGGCCTTTCGTAGAGCGGTGCACTCTGTTTCCGGTCCCTTTTCTCTATCTGAAAACGGCGCTGCGACGTCGGCCGCCCCTCACCCTGACCCTCTCCCCGCAAGCGGGGAGAGGGGATCTCGGGCTCCCCGCCGATGCTTGAATACGACTTCATGCGCACGGCCTTCGCGGCCTCCGGCGTCGCGGCGGTGCTCGCCGGCTTCGTCGGGTATTTCCTGGTGCTGCGCGGACAGACCTTTGCTGGCCATGCGCTGAGCCATGTCGGCTTCACCGGCGCGACCGGCGCGGCGCTGTTCGGACTCTCGCCGCTCGCCGGACTGCTCGCCTTCACGCTGCTCGCCGGGATCGGCATGGGGCTGCTGGGCGAAAAACTCAGCGAGCGCGACGTCGGCATCGGCATGATGCTGTCGCTGGCGCTCGGCCTCGGTCTGCTGTTCCTGCATTTCTATACCTCGGCGGCGACGCGGGCCGCCGCGCTGCTGTTCGGCAATGTGCTGGGCGTCGACGACAACGCGCTGCTGACGTTGGCGCTGCTCGCGGCGGTCAGCCTGCTGGCGCTCGCCTTCATCGCCCGTCCGCTGATTTTCGCCTCGCTGCAGGCGGAGTTGGCGGAAGCGCGCGGCGTGCCGCTGAAGCTCGTCTCCGTCGCCTTTCTCGCCATCGTCGCCGTCGCGGTCGCCGAATGCGCGCAGATCGTCGGGGTGTTGTTAGTGTTCACGTTGATGGTGGGACCGGCGGCGGCGGCGCAGAATTTTTCCCGCAGCATCGGCCGCGGCGTCGCGCTCGCCGCCGGCTTCGCGCTCGCCGAAGCCTGGGGCGGCCTCACGCTCGCCTTCTATTCCGATTGGCCGGCGACGTTCTGGATCACCGCGCTGTCGGGACTCGTCTATTTCGCGAGTTTCGGCGCGGGACGGGCGCCGCGTCACGCGCATTGACGCTCTGGCGCAGGCTCGCGGGTTGGGCTAGGTTACAAAAAATTGCCCCTCGGGAGCGCCGTCATGAAGACGTTCCACATCGAAATCGTCAAGCCGTCCCACTACGACCGCGACGGTTACGTCATTCAATGGGCAAAGGCCTGGGTGCCCTCCAACACGCTGGCCTGCCTGTTCGCGATCGCCCGCGATTGCGCGGATCGTCGGGTTCTCGGCGCGGAGGTCTCGATCGAGGTCGGCGGCCACGACGAGATGAACACCATCGTCCCCGTCGACAAGATCATCGCCAGGATCAAGGCGCCCGATCACGGCGGCGTCGTCTGTCTGGTCGGGGTGCAGTCCAACCAGTTTCCGCGCGCGCTGGCGCTCGCCAAACGTTTTCGCGCCCAAGGCGTCGCCGTCGCCATCGGCGGCTTCCACGTCAGCGGCGTGTTGGCGATGCTGCACAAGCTGACGCCGGAATTGGAAGAAGCCCGCGACCTTGGCGTCACCCTGTTCGCCGGCGAGGCCGAGGAACATTTCGCCGGCTTCCTGCAAGACGTCGCCGCGGGCCGGGCGCAGCCGGTCTACGACGCGATGTCCGAACTGCCGGATTTGCAGGGGCAGCCGGGGCCGATGCTGCCGGTGAAACTCGTCAGCCGCTACGAGGGCCATATCTCCTGTTTCGACGCCGGGCGCGGCTGTCCGTTCCATTGCACGTTCTGCACGATCATCAACGTCCAGGGCCGCAAGTCGCGCTGGCGCGACGCCGACGACATCGAGAAGATTTTACGCGCCAACGCCGCACAGGGGGTGATGCGCTATTTCATCACCGACGACAATTTCGCCCGCAATAAGAACTGGGAAGCGATCTTCGACCGCATGATCGAACTCAAGGAGCGCGACGGGCTGGGCGTCCGCTTCATGATCCAGGTCGACACGCTCGCCCACAAGATTCCCAATTTCATTGACAAGGCCGCGCGCGCCGGCTGCTTGTACGTGTTCGTCGGTCTGGAGAGCATCAACCCCGCCAATCTGTCGCTGGTCGGCAAGGCGCAAAACCGCATCACCGAATATCGCCGAACGTTTCAGGCCTGGAAGAACGCGGGCGTGCTCACCTACGCCGGCTATATCCTGGGCCTGCCCGAGGACACGCGCGAAAACATCCGCCGCGACATCGAGATCGTGAAGCGCGAGATCCCCGTCGATCTCCTCGAATTCACCATCATGACGCCGCTGCCGGGCTCCGAAGACCACCAGAAGATGTATCAACAGAATACCTGGATGGAGCCGGATCTCAACGCCTACGACCTGGAAAACGTGACGCTCAACCATCCCAAGATGAGCCGCGAGGAGCTTCAGCAGACTTATTTCGACGCCTGGGACTGGTACTATTCCGACGCGCATATCGAGACGCTGGTGCGGCGCAATCTCGCTTACGGCCTGAAGCCGATCCGCATCCTGCGCAGCGTGCTGCAAATGGTGGTCGCGGCGCGATACGAGGACTGCCACCCGCTGCAATGCGGTTACTTCCGCATCAAACAGCGGCGCGAGCGCCGCCTGGAACTGCCGACGGAATCGGCGCTGGCCTTCTATCCCAAATATCTCGTCGCGACCCTGGCGAAATACGCGGGCGTCGCACGCTACGTTTACAAGTTGTTGGCGTTGCGGCGGCGCGTCGAGAGCGACGCGAAGGCTCGCGAATATACGGACGCGGCGATGACGGAGGTCGTCGACGCCGAGAACGAGTCGCTGGAAATGTTCCAACTCAACGATTCCAGCCGCGCCGCCGTCGACAAGGCGCGCAAGCGCAAGGCGCTGAGCGCGGCCAAACTTTGACGCGGTCGCGCGCGAGACGCCCGAGAGCTTCGGACGTCTCGACCTCGCCGTCCGTTACTTCGCGAGCACCGGGCCGAGCGGCATTACCGTCCGGGCGTAGACTTCGTTGAGCACCTGGGCGATGCCGGTATAGAACGCCGCCGCGCCGCACAGGATGCCTTCCCAACCCGCGGTCACCGTCACGCTGGCGTTGCCGGTGAGATCGCCGGCGATGAGCAGCGCGAACAGCACGACCAGCAAGCCGAACGTGACTTGCAGCGCCTTGTTGAGGCGGAACGTGCCGACGAACATGAACACGCTGAACACGCCCCACAGCCCCAGGAACAGCGCCATTGCGACGGAATCCGCGGCCGTCACGCCCAGCGACGCCTTGGGCAGCAGCACCACCGACACCAGGGCGATCCAGAACGTTCCGTAGGCCGTGAACGCGGTTGCGGCGAACGTGTTGCCCTTCTTCCATTCCATGATCCCAGCGGCGACCTGGGTAAGGCCGCCGAAGAAGATCCCCATCGACAGCACGACGGAATTGAGCGGAATGAGGCCGGCGTTGTGACAGTTGAGCAGAATGGTGGTCATGCCGAAACCCAGCAGCCCCAAGGGCGCCGGGTTGGCGGTCGAGTCGATCTTGATGGCGTCGGTCATCGAATTCCCCCAGGAGATGGCCTGCACGAATTGTTGCAATGCACCAAAATCGGCGCGGCGAGCGCGGCATAGCGAAAACCCAGGACCGGAGCGATGCAAAGATAGTCGCATCCGCGGCGGGTTTGAGGGGCCGAGGCGTCATCGGTTGCGCAGTCGCGACGCGATGTCGATGGGAGCTTGCGCTTCGATAATATATTGAAATTTATAACCTATATTCGTTTGTAAGCGTCTGTCGCGGCGCGCGCGAACCTGCCCGGCGGCGGGCGGGCCGTGGTTTGTTGCGACAGGTTGCCCGTCCAAGGTCTAATGCCCGACCGGGCCGGCACGGGCGGCGCCCGGCGCGTAAAGCTGTTCCGCATCAAGCCGAGAAGGGGTTGACGACGCTCAGGCCAGGGACGTCGAAATCCCTGGCGTTGCGGGTCGCCAGCGTCAGATCGTTGACCAGCGCGATCGCTGCGATCTGCTTGTCGATAGCCGGCTCGGGGTCGGGGACGCGCAGACGGCCCCAAATCTGCGCGGCGTCGGCGTCCAACGGGAGAATTCTGTGGGCATAATCTTCCAGGACGGCGCCCAACCATGCCTCCAGCGTCGCCGCCTGAACAATGTCGCCACGAAGGCGAATCCTGTCCACGCCCCGGCGCAATTCGCCGATCGTGATCGACGACAAATAGTACGCTTCGTCGTTTTCGGCGGCCCGACGCAAGAAGGCGACGACGCCCGGGTTGGCTTTGCGCCCCTTGCGCGCGTCGCTTACGACGTTGGTGTCAATCAAATACATCTGGCGCGGGTCCCGTGTCCTCGACCCGCTCGAAATCCTCGTCGCGCCCGACGTCGGGCATGGCAAGCAGCAGTTCGGCGAGAGACCGCTTGCGTGGCCGGGCGAGCGCCGCGGCGAGAAGCGCGCGGTGTTCGGCCTCAACGCTGCGGCCGTTCGCGCCCGCGCGCGCTTTCAGCGCTCGAACGATTTCATCGTCGACTCCGCGCACCAGCAGATCCGCCACAGCTTGGCTCCCAATTCGATGATAGCAAAGATATCACGCTGTTGGGCGCTCTGCAAGGTCCTGTCGCACTAGGCGCCGCGGCCTTCGCGTGATACTCGGCGGCGCCATATCCGGCGCGGCCGTTTCGCGCCTCCTTCGAAATGTCCGAGGCGTACATGGCGCAATTCGACGATTTCCGCTTTTCCGAGGGCCTCGCCTTCGACGACGTGCTGTTGCGGCCGGGACATTCCCTGGTCATGCCCAACAGCGTGGATCTGTCGACGCAATTGACGCGGTCGATCCGCCTCAATCTGCCGATTCTGTCCTCGGCGATGGACACCGTCACCGAGGCGCGACTCGCCATCGCCATGGCGCAGGCCGGCGGCATGGGCGTCATCCACCGCAATCTGACGACGGAAGAGCAGGCCGAGGAGGTGCGCAAGGTCAAGCGCTTCGAAAGCGGCATGGTGGTCGACCCGATCGTCATCTTCCCCGACGCGACGCTCGCCGACGCACTGGCGACGATGAAGCGCGCCGGCATTTCCGGAATCCCGGTCGTCGACCACGGGCCGGACGGCAAGGCCGGCAAGCTCGTCGGCATCCTCACCAACCGCGACGTCCGTTTCGCCGAAGACCCGCGGCAGCCGGTCGCCGAGCTGATGACGCGCAAAGTGGTGACGGTAGGCGAGGGGGTCACGCAGGAAGAAGCCCGCCGCTTGCTGCACCAGCACCGCATCGAAAAACTCGTCGTCGTCGATGAATCCGGCAAATGCGTCGGTTTGGTCACCGTGAAGGACATCGAGAAGGCGACCGCCCATCCCAACGCCGCCAAGGATCACGACGGCCGCCTGCGCGTCGCCGCCGCCACCACCGTCGGCGACAAGGGGTATGAACGCGCGGAAGCGCTGATGGCGGCGGGCGTCGATTGCCTCGTCGTCGACACCGCGCACGGCCACTCCGAGCACGTGCTCGAACAGGTGCGCCGAATCCAGCGCGCCACCAACAAGGTCGCCATCATCGCCGGCAATGTGGCGACGCGCGAGGGCGCGCAGGCGCTCATCGACGCCGGCGCCGACGCCATCAAAGTCGGCATCGGCCCCGGCTCGATCTGCACCACCCGCATCGTGGCGGGAGTGGGCGTGCCGCAATTGACGGCGGTGCTGGAGGCCGCATCCGCCGGCAAGAAGGCTGGCGTTGCCGTCATCGCTGACGGCGGCATCAAATTCTCCGGCGATCTGGCCAAAGCCATCGCCGCCGGCGCCGATTGCGCGATGATCGGCTCGCTGCTCGCCGGCACCGACGAGAGCCCCGGCGAAGTTTTCCTGTACCAGGGCCGTTCGTACAAGTCTTACCGCGGCATGGGCTCGCTCGGCGCCATGGCGCAAGGCTCCGCCGACCGCTATTTCCAGCAGGACGTGCGCGACCAGATGAAACTTGTGCCCGAGGGCATCGAGGGCCAAGTGCCCTACCGCGGCCCCGTCGGCGCGATCTTGCACCAGCTCGCCGGTGGCCTGCGCGCCGCGATGGGCTATGTCGGCGCGCCGACGATTCCGGAATTGCAGGCCAAGGCGCAGTTCACGCGGATCACGTCGGCGGGCTGGCGCGAGAGCCATGTGCATGACGTGGCGATCACGCGGGAGAGCCCGAACTATCCGTTGGCGGGGGGGTGAGACGGCCGAAGCTTGGATATGAGTAGCCAAGCGCCTCCAGCCGCTCTTTCGTTCATGGCCGGGCGCTCGTCCCGGCCAACGCATTGGCGCCGATCAAATATATGTCCGGAACGAAGCACGCGCGCGTTCTGGCCCTGCTTGAGGCTGGGACAGGAAACCATCAGCGCGCAGTCCAACACTCCATTGTCGGGCCTTCAACGCGTATGCGAGGCCGCGACCTGCGTAGATTCCGTCCCTTCCCACTGAGACCGTTCTTCCTATTGTCGGCTGCCTATACGGCGTCGCGCTTCGATCCATCCTGACGGGCCGAAACGCGTTTGATTCCCAACAATCGAGTCGGCGCGAGCCCATGAGGAATCATGGCTGGCGACGTGCGCCTGTAGGGAGCGATAACAGACAAAGGAGCACAATATGAAAACCTTCAACGCAATCGCCGTCGCCGCCCTCATGGGCGTGGGCGCCGTGACCTTGGTTTCCACAAACGCGTCGGCCGCCATCGTCTGCAACGCGGACGGCGACTGCTGGCACACCCAGACCGAGCGAACCTATGAGCCCGCATTGGGCCTGAGCGTCCACCAGAACGATTGGAAATGGAAAGAAGGCGAGAAGCACGCCTGGCGCGAACATGAGGGTAACGGATACTGGAAGGGCGGTTCTTGGAGCAATTTCTGATCAAGGCTCATTTGCTGCGCCGCTGATCTCAGATCTCAATACGACCCCGCTGCGGCGCTTCGGCCAAGGCGGGGGACGTTTCCGGCATTCCGGCGACGAACACGCTTGAAGCGCCGCCTCCGGTTTCCAAGCCTCGTGTGTTCCAAGCAGCTACAGATCTAAAGCTAGGCGTCACGCCGCCTGACGCCCGCCCGTGAATGGCGCGAACGGGATGGTGGCGCCGCCGTAAATATTCGTGCGCGTCGCTGTGACGGCGGAGGATTTGTCGCGCAGGTCGGAAACCCACGTTCCCGACGCTTGCGGGCGCAGGTTTCAGCTTTCGTTCATCTGTTCCAACGCTTATAAGGTGTTGCGCCTGCTCGGACAGGTGGGAGTTTGTCCTGTGGCCAGTGCTCTGGCGAGAAAGTTGGATTCGCTCCGGGAAAGGGGCGCGCTTGCCGATGTCGACGTCGCCAAGGCGCTCGGCGCTGAACCGGGGGCCGTATCTGCTTGGCAAGAAGGGCGGCTGTTTCCGCAAGCCGAGACCGAAAAGACGCTGGTCGAACTCGAATACATCGTCGACCTGCTCGCCGACTTCTATCAACCGCACGAAGCGCGCCGCTGGTTGTTTGCCGCGCAAAAGCTGCTGGGAGGCGCTGTGCCCGCCGAGTTGATCCGGCAGGGCCGGATTGACGAGGTTCTGAGGTTGGCGGGGCAGTTGCGGGAGGCGGTATATTTTTGACGCGCCCTGTATCTGTGATTTCTGAAATTCATTAAATTCGTTAACGCTCTGTTAACCCGGCAGGGCATAGTTAATTAATATTTAACATGCCCTCTGTTTATCTGCAGCACGACATTGGGCAGTTTAACTGTAAGCGACCGGAGGTCCTTGCGTTCGCTGCATGAGACGGAGATGGGACTACGATGGCTGCGCCCGCTTCCCTGGATCGCGCGATCAAAGCGCTGCCAACCGAATCTTTCCGAGGCGAAACCTTTCGCGTGACGCCCATAGCGGCCAATCCCTTGGCTGCCTCCGTCAGCGGCGGCCGTTGGGCGCCGGCCAAGCGCGCGGGCAGCAAGACCTCCGTCCTTTACACCAGCCTCGAACGCGCCGGCGCCTTGGCGGAAGTCTGCTCCTATCTCGTGTTGTTGGACCCGCTGCCGTCCGTACCCTTGTTGAAGGTCTCGCGGCTGGCGGCGACAACATCGCGAACGCTTCGCCTTGCGCGCGCAAGTCTTTCGGATCTCGGCGTCGATTTTCACCGCTATGGCGAGCGCGATTATTCGATCACGCAAGACATCGGCGAAGCGGTCGCTCAAGTTGGAATCGATGGCCTCATCGCCCCCTCGGCCCGTTGGCCCTGCGACAACTTGATCCTCTTCACCGACAACCTCGCGCCGCACGAACGCCTCGAAGTCGTCGACAGCGAATCCGTCGACTAGCGCGCGTGGGCCAAAGCCCACGGCTTCCTCACGCCCCATGACGCCCGCCCGTGAATGGCGCGAACGGGATGATGGCGCCGCAGTGGTCAGCTATCCAGAGGCTCAAAGCATGAGCTCTCGAATGGATTGGCACACGGAAATCAGTTGTGGGCCATCCATGCGGCCAATGATCTGACGGACGACAGACCCCATGACTTTCTGGACGCCTGCCAATCCCAGGTTCGCCGTCTGCTCCACAATAAAACCCGGCTTGGCGAGCTTGAGCGGTTTGCTGAAGTAGTAGTCCAGGCCGCTGTTAGTCAACTCGACTACTAGACTCGCGAGCGCGTCCCTATGCTTGGTGGGATTTTCAGCTTGCTCGAGACTGCCGAGCAGGGAAAGTGTCTTCTCGCGCAGCGGCTCTGAGTGATAGAAACGCAGAAACGGCTTCGACGGGGCAGAGCGCTCTATTGGCAGTTTGACAGACTGCTTGCCCTTCACGGGAGGTACGCGCTTCGAAGGAGTAGCCATCGTGTCGTTCATATGGTGTGTCTCGGCGACAAACCAACGGCTCCCGTCGAAGAATCAGAACGCGACGACGCGGCGCCGCTGGCGAATAAAATCATATCCTTCGTGCGACCTTATGTGGGGAATACTATACCCCGACTCATTGAGGACCCGGAAAAGGGGCTTGCATTTTGCGGTTGGTCGGATTCGGATTAGGGCATGATTCGCGGGGGCTTTGTGAGTGAAGAGGATCGCAGGGCTCTGATTG
>Ga0302320_10019596_pt1 | contig 13559 bp, 10 predicted proteins | sample Bog_T0_3_FD_202130 | JGI IMG/M metagenome (GOLD analysis project Ga0302320, IMG submission 202130) | Peat permafrost microbial communities from Stordalen Mire near Abisko, Sweden - Bog_T0_3 | ecosystem: Environmental > Terrestrial > Soil > Wetlands > Peat | place: Sweden: Abisko, Stordalen Mire...
ATCGGGCAACGGAACTCCCTGCAGCTTGGCGGAGACCTTGCGGTCAAAGGCCTGCTGCGCCGCCCACCACACCTTCAGTTCCGGATCGTTTTCGGCGAAGGCCAGTGCTTCGGCAAAAACCGGCAAGGCGGAATCCCCGCCATCGGGACGGCAGGCTTGCAGCACAAGACGGGCCTGGTTTTTATCCATGAGCCTCGTCTCCGCGCGGATGGCGCATGGGAATAATTTTGGGATTGGCTTCGACACGGGCCTGGCGAGCCAGAAGGGCCTGCTGCAGCTTCTGCTTCCCCCGCGACAGACGCGACATCACCGTGCCAATGGGGATTTTAAGAATGCGCGCGATCTCCTCGTAAGAATGCTCCTGCAGGTAGAAGAGGGTCAGGGGGGAGCGAAACGTCTCGTCGATGGAATTGAGTACCTCCATCACCTGGTCCGATTCGAGGCAATCGACGGTCTCCGGCATCGCGCAGGGCAATTCATGCTCGACGGCCGAGAGCTCCTCCTTGGGCCAGCGGATTTCCCGGCGGCGATTGGAGATGAACTCACGGTAAAGCGTGGTAAACAACCACGACTTCACCTTCGTTTCATCGCGCAACAAATGGCCCTTCGCGGCCCAGACGGAGAAAGTCTGCTGGGTCAAGTCGCAGGCATCCGCTTCATTGCGGGCGAGACTGAGGGCGAAGCGGAACAGCATGGGATAAAAGCGGTCAACGATTTCTTCGAAGTTCAAAGTGTGCATAAGGCCGGACCGTCACAGGCAGGCGGCGTCCACCTGCGCGCGAACATCCCTCGTCATGATTCGGTCATTTTGGCGCCACGTCACCTTGTTTATGACCCGAGGCCTCGCCGAGGTTTCCGAATTCATGTGCACTCCCTGATTTCTCCATGGATGGGACGATACCGCTGCCAGCTTTATTCCCGCTATTTGCGTCTTCCCCGATGAACGGGCCCTAAATGAACGGCGACAGCGGCATGAACGTGGCCAACGGGTGAAAGCTCTCCTGCCCCGGGGTGGCCCTGGCCATCGGCATCCGCTCCGCCCAATCGATCAGGTGGCGGCAAAGCGCCGCCTTGTCGGGCAAATGCGTCTGCTCATCCGAGCGCGAAAGAATTCCAAATCCGGAGCCGTAGGCCGCGCCGTTGAGCACGCAGGCATCGGTCAGATACTCGTCCATCTGTTGCCTACCCCGGGCCACGATCTCCGCCGCCGTGCCTTCGAGTTCGTACTTCCAGCCCACGAGAATGCTGGCGGGAAACATCCGGCGCAACGAGCCAATAAGCTTTGGTAACGGCTCAAGCGTCAGTTGCAGCGGGCCTCCACGACTTGGAATTTTATCGCGATGCATTGGTTCCCCCTTCTCATCGTGAACCTCCTTGATCCGGAAATCGCACAGTGCCGCCGCATGGAAGACGAAATTGACTTCCTCCCGACTCGGTGTCTGCAGCAACGCGTGCTCCAGATCTGCGTTGGTGGTAAACGGCACAACCTCCACCGGCCACAGGGGCGGAGCGAACGTCGAAGTTACTCCACGAAAACAGACCACGCTATGCCCCGCTTCCGCAAAACCCTCCGCCAGCAAGGTACCCAGTTCGCCCGTGGAAAAATTGCTCAGCCTCCGCACCTTATCAAGTGGTTCGTAACTGGGACCGGAGGTAATAACGATTCTCATGAATTCCCCTTCAATGTACCGCTTTTCGGACTTTCGCAAAGCTCCGGCTTTTCCGCCGCATCGAGACGCCGAAAGAGCGATCACCTCAAGCGCTTTTATCTTCTTGGAAGAGAAACCGGCAAATTGACGGCTCACGTCCCAAGCGTTGAAGAAGCCAGTTCGGGGTAAATCCCCATACGAATTCCCGACTCGTCATTTTAAAGAAGCCGGGGCACTCTTGTTAACGATTTTTTCAACTCTTCCGAAACGAATACTGAGGCTTATCCAATGTCATTTTTGCCAAAATATGGCCGGGCGGCCTTGATTCTGGGTGCTTTTGTCTCTTTTCCCATCCAAGCACAGGTTCTAACGAGCGGTCAGAGCTATATTCTGGCCTCCCCGAGCGATCCGACTCCGGATGGTCTGGATACCATTGAATTTCCCGACAGTTTTGCCGTGTCCGATACGGGCGCGGTTTACATGGGCTACCTGGAAAAAGCCGGTGTCGTTGCCGTGTTTTCGACGACTCGATCGGGCAAAACAGAAGTGGTACAAGTGGGCGATACGATTCCCGGGGGCTATACCCTTTCCGGTCTGACGGGAGAGCTTTCCACCAACGCACTATCACAAGCGCTTCTTTATGGCGGCGTCACAGACAGTCATAATGCTACCCATACAGCCCTATTGGCGGGTAATTCGTACAGCAACCTTCGTACCGTTGCCGTCAGCGGTCAAAATCGTCCGGATGGGGGGCAATTTTCGGATTTCAACCCCGGAATCCTCAATGATTCAGGGGATGTCGCATTCGATGGATTTACCGGAGGCTTTTTGTGCAACGTGTATGTCGGATACCACGATGGGACCCTCTCTGAAATCGCCTACGTCGGACAAACGGCTCCGGGTGAAACCAATACGTTTAGTCAGGTGGATACGGGTACCATCAAGGACAGCGGCCAAGTCCTTATCGATGCTTCAATTAATGATCCAGCCCATTCCGCGGGATCCACTGACGGTGTTTATAGCGCTACCTCAACATCCGATCTGGTCAAAATTGCCCGTTCTTACGAGGCCGCACCCGGCACTCCTTATCTTTTCGGTATGCTTGGAGCATCCGATATGAACAACTCCGGGACGGCCGTTATTTACAGCCAGCTTATCGACGGTGCGGGAGTTGCGCACGGCTACGGCATTTTTACCGGGGCCAGCAGTACCACCTTGCAAGCGATTGCGTACGAGGGGCAAAGCGCACCCGCCAGTCTGGGGCATTACACGGATTTTGATGGCTCTTACCGAATTAACGACTCTGGACAAGTCGCCTATATAGGCTATCTGGACGGCACGGTCGGTTCCGGTGTTTTCGTGGGCAACGGTCCCACGCAAAATATCATCGCCCTCGCGGGTCAGACCGCTCCGGGAGGGGGCACCTTCACTGGATTTGGGCTGGTCCGCGTGAACAACACGGGAACCGTTGTCTTCGGAGCGGAGCTAAACGGCAGCCCGACCCTCAATGGGCTATTTTTGAGCGATGGAATCGATACGATCAAGGTGGCGCAAGAAGGAGACACGATTGCTGGCGCAACGATCAGTCAAATCGGAATTGATCCAAACGCCTTCAATGATCTTAGCCAGGTCGTCTATCAGGCCATTTTGCCCAATAACGACATGGAAATCGTTTTGTTTGCCCCCCGTTTGAGTTGGCGGACAAGCGGCGACGGAACGTGGGATGAGGCCACGAACTGGACTGCCAGCCTCGTCCCCGCAGACAATAACGACATTGATATCGAACCCGATTCCGGAGGCGACATCACCGGGCCGGCGGCGAATACCACGGTCAATTCGTTGACGATCGGCTCGTCCGGTTCCGGCGTCACCCTTCTGCTAGGCGGTGCCGGACTGACCGGAGGGACCTTAACAATTAGTAGCGGTGCGACCATCGCAACGGGTGGCGTGATCAGTGTGCAAGCCGGCGGCACCCTGACCGTCAACAGCGGCGTCAGTGTTGCGTCCGGCGGCGCGCTCGGTCTGCAAACCGGCGGCACGATAACGATCAACGATGGCGCGACCATTGGCTCGGGCGGCCAACTCAGCTTACAAACGGGAAGCACACTAACTGTTACCAGCGGGCTGACTGTTTCAGCAGGCGGCTTGTTCACCGGTACAGGAGTGGTTTCCGTGGGCGGGGGATTGACCAACCAGGGGACGCTGACGCCCGGCAGTACGACGACGGTGATCCCGGGCATCAAGACCAGCACCGAGAAGAAAATGGTGAAGGCCCTCGCCACGCCCGCCGTTGCCACGCCAACTAATGCCCCCGGGACCATCAGCGTGACGGGAAACTATATCCAGGCTGCGTCCGGCAATCTCAATATCCAGATTGCTGGAACCACCCCTGGCAATTACTCCCAATTGGCGGTGAGCGGAAGCGTAACACTGGCGGGGACGCTCCAGCTAAGCTTATTGGGCAATGTTATTCCAAAAATGTCCGTCAACGATTCCTACACTCTTGTGAATGCGGGCGGGACTCTGAGCGGCACCTTCAGCAATGCCGCGAATGGCGCACGCATAGGGACCACAGACGGAAGCGGCTCCTTCCAAGTCAATTACACCTCGAATAGTGTCGTGCTCAGTAAATTTGTCGCCTTGAACGCAACCCTCTCGGTTGCAGGAACCGATGCGCTCATCACTTTCCCCTCCATTAATGGACGCGCCTATACGCTCGAATCCTCGACAGACCTAAAGACCTGGATCCCGGTGCAAACCGGAATCATCGGCGACGGAACGAACATGGTCATTACGATTGGCAATGGCGTGCAGAGTCCGCGAATTTTTTACCGCATTGCGACGACGACCGATTGAGCGGGGCTCTTTCGGGACCTTTACACAATCCGTTGGATGGCGGACAAAGGCATGACCGGCCGCCGAGCAAAGTGATACAAAATCAGGCTGGTGCTCATCGAGGCGGTGGATGTGACTGATTAATTGTCCCGGGTGATTAAGCCGGTCGAAAACAACGGCGGCGGCCAGCAATAAGCGTGGAGGGCGTCATCTCCTCCCGGTCTTCGTAATTGAGCAGATAACCTGCTTGCCACCGGGGTGGACAGGGGCACGCTGGACTTATGAAATACGAATATCTTTTCAAGGAATTCGAACCGAACGACAAACCTGATACCATCAATGCGTGGCTGGAAGACCGCGGCCAGGAGGAGTGGGAGGCGGTGAGCGTCAGCCCGATGCTTCACCTCGTGGGCGGCGGTTTGATCGGTGCGATTCACCTCCAACCCACACCGCGTCTCGGCCACGCCTTCCTGATGAAACGCCCGGCACGGACCTGATGCGCATTCCCCGTTCATGCCGTGGGCAGTCCCTGACGAGGAATCCCATGGAATGGACCAAGGAAAACCAACGGCCGCCAACTCTGAAAAGATCGTCCCCCGTTGTCTGACCTCATCAGGCACTTCGATGAGCTTGGATCGCGGTAACCATAGGTATCAAATACTTTTGATACTCGAAAAAATGAACTTTATTGCACTAACCAACTGCGTAAAAACTCCAAATCAGGCAAGTCGGCAGCCTTGTTCTCCTCTAATTCTTTGATATCGAAAGACTAAGCCCTTTGACAGATACACAACATTAATTTCCACCTCACGCCTTACCCTGATAATCATGTATTCTTATACTTCAGGGAGATATCTAACATCCGGTTGCGCCCTCTTTAATTAGGGGGATAGTTTTAGTACGCCATATCGGAAAGTGTTGTTCAGGGAGGATGGAGCAGAGCTCATCCAACCAGATTCACGAGGGAAGTTATGAAGCAGCCATTGCACGTCCTTCACATTGAAGATTCCGCGGAAGACTGTGCCTTAATCGAACGGCTGTTATCGCGCGATGGCATGGCCTGTGAGATATCCCGGGTGGAAACCCACAGGCAGGTTTTTGACGCGCTGCAAAATGATTCCATCGACATCGTGCTATCCGACTACAAGCTTCCCGGTTTTAGCGGGGCACAGGCACTCGAAATCACCCAAGCGCTCAGGCCGGAAATTCCCTTTGTTTTTGTCTCGGGCACCATTGGCGAAGAGACGGCCATCCAATCGCTCCGTTGCGGGGCGACCGACTACGTGCTGAAAAGCAACCTCTCGCGGCTGGCGCCAACCATTCGCCACGCCCTGGCCGAGGCAGAAGAGCGGATGCTCCGCCGCCAATTGCGACACCGGTTCCACGAAGTCGAGCGACTGGAAGCGATTGGCACCCTCGCCCACGGCATCGCCCACGAATTTAATAACATCCTGACCATCATCCTTGGTCACGCCTCTTTAATCGACGCCAATTGCCGGCAACCGGAACTCGTTTTGGAGCGCGCCCAAACGATCATGGAAGCAGGCCAACGTGGAGCAACAGTGGTCGAGCAATTGATGGCGTTCGCCCGCACAAGCGATGGCCCGACAAAACCAATCGACCTCAATCATTTCATTCAAGACAAGCTGGACCGACTCAAGGGTAAGCTGCCACCTCAAGTTGAACTGGCGTTTGTTCCAGCTGACAACTTACCCCCGATCATGGCCGATGCACCCAAACTCGATCTCATGCTCATGAACCTCGTCGCCAACTCGGTCGAAGCGATGCCCGACGGGGGAACCATCACCCTCCTGACCGATCTCGCTTCCGGCAAAGGCACCCCGGATCTGCCACCCAAACTGAACAGCGTCAATTATGTTTGTTTAATGGTCGCGGACTCGGGCAAGGGGATGGATACCGCGACCAAGGGCCATGTTTTCGAACCTTTCTACACGACGAAGGAACAAGGACAAAGCAGCGGCATGGGCCTGCCCGTGGTCTATGGACTCATGCACGCTCACCACGGCTACATCGACATCGCCTCCGAACCCGGCGAGGGCACGACGATCTCCCTCTTCTTCCCGGTGACGCCAACCGTTGCGACCAAAGCGCCGCCTTTGACACTCGGACCGGATCCCTCGCTCCGCGGCTCAGAAACCATCCTCGTCGTCGAAGACGAGCCCGAGGTCGGATCTTTCCTCGAAACCATCCTCGAAAGTTACGGTTACCATGTCCTGCTCGCCCATGAGTACGAGGAGGCACTGAAGTTGTTTCATGAGCATTACGGGCAAGTCGAGCTCGTGTTCTCGGATATCGGACTGCCCAAAGTAGACGGAATTTCACTCTGCGCCAAACTGAGGACACTCAAGGCCGACCTGCCCATCATTCTGGCCAGCGGCTATTCTCCCAAGAAATTTCAGGCCCGAATGGAGGATCTCGATGCCGGGGCCTTTCTGGCCAAACCTTACCATACGCACCATATCCTCCAGTCGGTGAGAAAGGTCCTCGATAACTCCAAGGTCCCCGCCCCGTCACTCTGACCCATGCTTTCAATCCGTCATTATCCCCTCGAAAACCGAAAAAAACCATGAACTCATGTCTATCCACCGGAGATCAAAAACCAGCCCCAGCCGGGGAGATCCACGAAAAAACCACGCTCTTCCAGAACGGCATGGGACCCAAGAAGAGAAAAGTTCTACTCATTGATGATGAGGCGGCCTTTTCCAACATCCTTAAAATGACCTTGGAGCTGGATCTGGCCTACAAAGTTTGCGTTGAGAATGACGCCCGCCAGGCCGTGGCCACCGCCCGGAAATTCTGGCCCGACATCGTCATTCTGGATGTAGTCATGCCGGATCTTGACGGGGGCGAGGTCCAGGCCCAATTCTTGGCGGATCCCATCTTAAAGCGGATCCCGATCATCTTTCTGACCGCGATTGTCCAGGAGAAGGAAGTTAACGAACACCAGGGGATGATCGGCGGATCGCTCTACGTCGCCAAACCCGTGAGCGCCAATCGCCTCATTGAGCTAATCGAAAACACCCTTCGTTCCAGAGAAAGTGGCTGATGTCCACTTGAAGCGCGAAGAAACCATCTGCGTTGATGGAGAATGACCTGAGCCACCCATCCACAGCCCGCATCACATCCTGCGGTCTTTGGCAATTGAGATGGCGCGCTGTCCACAATCCCGGATCGCCCTGGTGAAACCGGAACTTACTCCATGGCATTAACTGCAACCGCTCCCGTTAAGGTTCTCATCGTCGAAGACAATGCGATGGATGCGTCATTGCTTCAGGTAACGTTAAATAGAGCCCACTCCGATCCCGCGGAGTTCGTCAGCACTGGAACTCTCGGTGAGGCCAGGGGCCTTCTCGAAAGAGAGCGATTTGATATCGTGCTCCTTGATCTCTCGCTTCCCGATAGCCAGGGATTGGATACTTTTTCCCGGCTCCAGATTCATGCACCGGAAACGCCGATCATTCTCCTGACCGGTCAGGATGACGAAGCACTGGGATTGGAAGCCGTTCGGGCCGGAGCCCAGGAATATGTGGTGAAGGGAACGCTCAACGGGAAGATACTCTGGCGGGTCATCTCCTATGCGATTGAGCGCAACTCCCTGCGCCGGTCCCTGCGGGAAAACGAGCAGCGCTACAAATTGCTCCTGGGAGCGGTGACCGATTACCTCTATAACGCAAAAGTCGAGGAGGGCCGGGTCGTCTCAACCGCCCACGGTTACGCCTGCGTGAAGGTCACAGGCTACCTGTCGCGGGAATTCGATCGGGATCCTAATCTCTGGTATCGAATGGTCCACGAGGAAGATCGCCCCCTGGTCCTTCATCAGGCCGAGCAAATCCTGGCCGGGCAAGCCCGCCCGCTGGAACATCGCCTTATCCACAAGGATGGCTCCATTCGCTGGGTACGGCACACCCCGGTTCTGCGCATGGATGAAATGCACAGGGTAATCGGTTATGACGGACTGATTTCAGACATCACCGAACGCAAGCAGGCCGAAGAAGCATTGCAGAATGCAGTGGCGGATTTGTTACAGTCGCAGGAAGCGCTCAAGACAGCTCATCTCCACCTCATGCAGGCGGAGAAAATGGAGGCGGTGGGACGGATGGCGGCGGGCATTGCGCACGAGGTGAAGAACCCGCTGCAGATCCTCCTGACAAGTCTTGATTATTTTTCGCGGCGGTTGTCATCCGAACAAGACAAGGATTTTGATGAGGTGCTCAATGAGATGCGCAAGGCCGGGCAGCGGGCTGACGCCATCATCAACGGACTGCTCGATTTTACCCATACCGAAACGCTCGATTTGAAAACGCAGGATATCAATGGGCTTATTCAAAGCGCACTGGCGATGGTTCGGCACAATTTGTCCTTCAACCACGTGGTGCTGCAAACGGAGCTGGCCACCGGGCTGCCACCGGTGGCCCTGGACGGGCTAAAGATCGAACAGCTGTTCATCAATCTCTTCAACAACGCCATCGACGCCATGCCCCACGGTGGTGCCCTGACGGTGAAGAGCCGGATCGAACAGTTGACGCAAACCCACCGTGACCAGGGTTCCCGCCAGCCAGGCCGCTTTTATGCAGGCGACACCGTTGCCATCGTCGAAGTGGAGGACAGCGGCGGGGGCATCCCTCCAGAGGCGCTGCACAAGGTCTTCGAGCCTTTTTTTACCACCAAGATCACGGGGAAAGGGACGGGACTTGGGCTGGCCATTGCGAAAAGGACCGTTGATCTCCACGGGGGACTGATTGAGATCGGAAATCGTCCCCAGGGCGGCGCGATCTGTCGGCTGATGTTCAATATCCAAAAATGAGTAACGATTTAAATGGGGGTATAGTTCTTGATGAGCGTTCAGGGCCGGCAGTAGGCTTCGGGACAACGGATCGGACGGAAATGAAAAAGATAAAAGTTCTGATCGTTGATGATGAGGTGGCGTTTACCAACATCCTGAAAAAAACGTTGGAACTGAATGAACGTTACGAAGTTTGTGTGGAAAACCATCCGCGCCTGGCAGTGGTCACCGCTCGAGAATTTGTCCCCGACATTGTTATTCTGGATGTGGTGATGCCGGGAGTGGATGGAGGGGAAGTCCAAGCGCAATTCAAGGCAGACGAAGTATTGAAGGATATTCCCATTATATTTTTGACGGCACTGGTGCAACACCAAGGAGTCCTCGATGGATCAACCTACGTCGGCAAACCAGTTGGCGCCGATGAACTTATTGGCGCAATCGAAGAGCACTTTTCCGCTTGAACAACATCGGGTCCTTCCCCGGGTGGCGGGGGTGGAAGAAGGGCGTTCAAGCCATGTCGGGCCGGTACTGAACATTTTATGAATCCCGAGTCTCCACTTACCTACGGGCCGGACGGATTGCTGCTCCAGAATCTGCTACGCGACATTCCGGACCGCATCTATTTCAAAGACCGGGAATCCCGTTTTATCCTGATCAATCCCGCCCTTGCGCCCATTTTCGGGCTGTCCTCCCCCGAAGCGGCGATCGGGAAAACCGATTTCGACATATTCACGGAGGAACACGCGAGCCAGGCCCTGATCGACGAGCAGGAGATCATCCGCACCGGGAACGCGATCGTGGGCAAGGAAGAAAGGGAAACATGGCCGGACGGGACGATTTCCTGGGTCACGACGACCAAGCTGCCCTTGCGGAATGCGGAGGGCGAGATCGTCGGCACCTTTGGAATCTCACGTGACATCACTGAGCGCAAACAGGTGGAAGACAAGTTGAGGCAAGCGGTGGAGGATCTGCAACAGTCGCGGGAAGAACTCAAGACGACCCACCTCCAACTCCTGAAGGCAGAGAAAATGGAAGCACTGGGGCGGATGGCGGCGGGTATCGCGCACGAAGTGCAGAACCCGTTGCAGATCCTGTTGATCAGCCTCGATTATCTTTCGCAACGGCTGACGAGCCGGGATCAGGCCCTGGAGGAGACGCTGACCGAAATGCGCCACGCCGCCAAACGTGCCGACACGATCGTTCGCGGGATGCTCGATCTTTCCCATTCCGAAACGCTTGATCTACTTGATTTGCAAACGCAAGACATCAATCCGGTGATTCAAAGCGCGTTGTTACTGGTCCGGCACAATCTTGCCTTGGACCACATCAACCTGGAAACGGACCTGGGTGCCGGATTGCCACCGCTAGCCCTTGACGGGCTGAAGCTTGAACAGGTGCTGGTCAATCTCTTCACCAACGCCATCGACGCGATGACCACAGGCGGCACCCTGACGGTGAAGAGCCGGATGGAGCGGGTGACGCAGACCCGTCACGATCCTGGCTCCCGCAGGGCGGGGCTCTTTTACGCGGGCGACATGGTCGTCGTCGTCGAAGTGGAGGACACCGGTAGCGGCATCACCCCGGAGGTGCAACGAAAGATATTCGAGCCGTTTTTCACCACCAAGACGACGGGCAAAGGGACGGGGCTTGGACTGGCCATTGCGAAAAGGACCCTCGATCTCCACGGGGGACTGATTGAAATCGATAATCGCCCCCAAGGTGGAGTGAAATGCAAACTCATGTTCAAAGTCCAAGCAGGAAAGTGACAGAAGCAGCAAGCTACCGCTGATAAAACCAATCGAACGGCGCCGGCATTTTATGGGTCAAGTTTGGGTGGGTGGTTGAGCAGGAGCCAATACATTCCCAATTCCTGAACGGCGGTGAAGAAGCCCTCAAAATCGACCGGTTTGACAATGTAACTATTGACCCCGAGATTGTAGCTTTCCACCACGTCCTTCTGCTCCTTGGACGACGTGAGCACAACCACCGGAATGGCCCGGGTGCGTGGATCGCTTTTGATGCGTTGTAAAACTTCCAATCCGTCGACCTTGGGAAGTTTTAAATCCAGCAAAATCACCTTGGGGCCGTTCTCGATTTTACGGCCAGCAAAAGGGCCTTCGCAAAAGATAAATTCCAGCGCCTCCGCACCATCACGGGCGACTTGAATGTGATTGGCAAGTTTCGCCTTATTCAGGGCGCGCAATGCGAGCTCCAAGTCTTCCGGCGTATCCTCAACAATCAATATTTCGACAATGTTCTCTTTCGTCATAGGTTGGTTGATCCTTGAAGGGTAAAATAAAAGCTGGCACCGCGATCAGGCTCCGCCTCAGCCCAGATACGTCCGCCGTGCCGGTGAATGATTCGCTGCACGATGGCCAAGCCTACTCCGGTGCCCTCGAATTCCTCCACGCGGTGAAGACGCTGAAAGACACCGAACAACTTGTCGGCATACCGCATATCAAAGCCTGCCCCATTGTCACGCACGAAATAAACGGGATCGTTTTGCTCCAGCTTGAAGCCGATCTCGATCACGGCGGGATTGCGCTGGCGCGTGTATTTGAATGCGTTGGACATTAAATTGAACCAGACTTGCTTCAAGAGCGCCGGATCGCCCTGACAAGACGGCAGGTCAGCCATACGAATTTCGACCTGTCGTCCCTGCTGCTCGGAATTCAGTTCTTCGAGAACCTCGCGCACCAGGTTGCCCGTATGCACCGAGCTCTTGCGCAAAGGAGTCCGGCTCAAGCGCGAGAAGGTGAGGAGATCATCGATTAACCTGCCCATGCGTTGCGCACCGGCGCGGATGGTCTGCAAATAACGCCGACCTTCTGCCGGCAGGCTCGGACCATAATCTTCCAGCACCGCTTGCGAAAACCCATCCACAGCGCGGAGCGGCGCACGCAGGTCGTGCGAGACCGAGTACGAAAAGGCTTCGAGTTCCTTGTTGGCGGCTTCAAGTTGGACAGCACGGTGCCCCAAATCGGCGTTGAGTTGGGCGATTAGCTTCTCCGCCTCCTTCCGCTGCGTGATGTCGCGGATGGCGCTCGAAACGAGCAAGCCCTCATTGGTCTCGATCGGGCTGATACTGATCTCCACCGGGAATTCGGACCCGTCACGGCGAAGTCCGTAAAGTTCCAGCCCCACTCCCATCGGACGGGTGCGCGGCCGGTCGAAATAGTTGCTGCGATGACCGGGGTGTTGGTGGCGAAATCGTTCCGGCACCAGAATCTCCATGGCCTGGTTAAGAAGCTCCTCGCGGCCATAGCCAAAAAGCTTTTCCGTCTGGGAATTCACCAGCACGATGCGTCCCTCCCGGTTGACGATGACGAGTGCATCCGGGGCTGACTCCAGCAAGTCACGGAATTTTTGTTCCGTTTTTTTCCGCTCGGTGATGTCGCCCACCATGCCGATCATATGGGTGGGCCGGCCCGAGCTGTCCTTGAACGCGTTGCCACGCGCCCAAATCCAGCCCTGCGTCCGGTCGGCACGGATGATGCGGCATTCGAAATACCAGCTCTGTCCGCCCGCCACGCTCTCTTGAAAAGACTTGTCCACCCTGGCGCGATCGTCCGGGTGAACATGCTCCAGAAACAACGGATAACTCCATTCCGGCAACAATTCGGCATAGCCAAAAATCTGATCGTGGCGCAGCGAGCGGCGACCGGCCTGCGTCACAAGATCCAGTTCCCAGTCGCCTAGTCCCGCGGACTCCAACGCCAGGTCGAGTCGCTGCCGGCTGGAGCGCAATTCCTGCTCCATCTTCTTTCGCTGGTTGATTTCGGCGATCAACTTTGCGTTGCTTTCCTCCACAGCGGCGGTGCGCACGCCCACCAGTTCCTCGAGGTGCAGGCGATGCCGTTTCAGTTCGTCCTCAGTCCGCTGACGCACAGCCACTTCCCGGTGCATACGCACCACGGTGTAAATGGCGATGGCAAAGGCCACCAGGCCGGTTAAGTACAGGGTCAGCAGGAAGTTCCACTGCCCGGCGGCATATTCGGATTTGTTGTCCGAGACAGCCTGCGCAATTTCGTCGGCTTCGCATCGATCGAAGTCGTCCCACGCCGCATGATAGGCGATGAGCCTGGGACGAACGATGGTCGCCATCATTTGACGGGCTTCGTCAGGCTTATGATTGGCAAGCAACATCGCAAGTGCCTGTGCGCGTCTCTCAATGTAGGCTGCTCTCGTCACTTTTACGGTGGCAAGCAATTGCTTTTCTTTTTCCGTATCCAACTGAGATTCGATGGTCCCGATTAAAGCAAAAATGCGCT